>LFIK01001371.1_pt1 | contig 19310 bp, 13 predicted proteins | sample 643401 | NCBI WGS metagenome assembly LFIK01 (sample SAMN03777447, study PRJNA286221) | soda lake metagenome | biome: soda lake; feature: Kulunda steppe; material: water; isolation source: sample T5-Br brine of Lake Tanatar-5 | place: Russia: Kulunda steppe | collected 2010-07
ATGGTGGGCCTTGCTGGACTTGAACCAGCGACCGATCGATTATGAGTCGATTGCTCTAACCAACTGAGCTAAAGGCCCTTTAACTTGATCTTGAACTGTCTGGCTTTGTTGTTCCTCGATTACTTCGGTCACGTACTTGATGTACGCTCCCTCAGAAATCTCCGGTACGCCGCGCCAGTCAGTTCAAACTCGGCGTTAAGACTTGTCTTTTGCCTCCATGGCGGCGTTGTTCACCGCTTCCGGGGCGAGCATTATAGCGATGCCGCTGGTGAAGTCCAATGGCCTGGGGCTTTGGGCTCACAAAAAACCCGGCCTGGGCCGGGTTTTTTCGTACGCGGTCTGTTTACTGCTGTTCCTGCTCGTCGACGAAGGTTCGCAGGTGGTCCGAACGCGTCGGGTGGCGCAGTTTGCGCAGGGCCTTGGCTTCGATCTGACGAATCCGTTCGCGGGTGACGTCGAACTGCTTGCCGACTTCTTCCAGCGTGTGGTCCGTGTTCATGTCGATGCCAAAACGCATGCGCAGTACCTTGGCTTCGCGCTGTGTGAGGCCGCCCAGTATGTCACGGGTGGCTTCTTCCAGGCTCTTGTCGTTAGCACTGTCAGACGGAGATTCCATGGTGCTGTCTTCGATAAAGTCGCCCAGGTTGGAGTCTTCGTCGTCGCCGATGGGGGTCTCCAGCGAGATGGGCTCCTTGGCGATTTTCAGTACCTTGCGGATCTTGTCCTCGGGCATTTCCATGCGCTCGGCCAGTTCTTCCGGTGTGGCTTCACGGCCCATTTCCTGCAGCATCTGACGACTGATCCGGTTCAGCTTGTTGATGGTCTCAATCATGTGAACCGGGATACGGATGGTGCGTGCCTGGTCGGCAATCGACCGGGTAATGGCTTGGCGAATCCACCAGGTAGCGTAGGTGGAGAACTTGTAGCCCCGGCGGTACTCGAACTTGTCCACGGCTTTCATCAGGCCGATGTTGCCTTCCTGAATCAGGTCCAGGAACTGCAACCCTCGGTTGGTGTATTTCTTGGCGATGGAAATAACCAGACGCAGGTTGGCTTCCACCATTTCCTTCTTGGCCCGGCGCGCGCGCGCCTCGCCGATGGAAATGCTGCGGTGGATGTCTTTCACCTGGCCCAGGGTCAGGCCGGTTTTCTTCTCGAGGTTGCGCAGTTTGCGTTGCGTGCGCTTGAGTTCAATTTCGTACTCGAACAGGCGCTCGCCGAACGTCTTGTCTTCAAACAGGTTGTCCAGCCACTCTGGGTTGGTTTCATTGCCCTGGAAGCTCTTTATGAAGTCGCGGCGCGGCATACCGGCGCTCTGGGTGCAGATACGCATGATGTTGCGTTCCTGCGTGCGCACCACGTTCACGGCGTTCTTGACGTTGTTCAGCAAGAGGTCGTATTGACGGTTGGCCAGTTTGAAGGGTGAAAACAGGTCGCCCAGTGCGTTCAGCGCATCATTGGCTTCCTTGCTGTCACGGCCCTCGCGCTCGATGGCGTTCATGGCTTTCTCGTGCGCAGCACGAAGTTCCTCAAAACGGGCACGGGCCAGTTCCGGATCTACACCACCGTCGGACGGGTCTTCTTCGTCCAGGTCGTCGTTGTCCGAGTCATCGGCATCTGCCTTGGCTTCGGCCGTGGCGCTGGGGGCGTTGGCGGGTGCCGTGGCGTCGTCGTCCGGGTCCAGAAAGCTGTTCAGGATATCGGTGAGACGTCCTTCTTCTTCCTGGCTGGCATCGTAGGCTTCGAGCACGTGCTCGATATTGCCGGGAAAGTGCGCCATGGCGGACATGACTTCGCGCAAGCCTTCCTCGATGCGCTTGGCGATGACGATCTCACCTTCGCGGGTGAGCAGTTCGACCGTGCCCATTTCACGCATGTACATGCGCACCGGGTCCGTCGTGCGGCCCGTGTCGGACTCCACAGCAACCAGGGCAGCGGCAGCTTCTTCCGAGGCGTCTTCGTCGGTTGTGCTGGCTTCGTCACCCATGAATATGTCGCCTTCTTCCGGCGCCACTTCAACCACATTGATACCAATGTCGTTGATCATGCGGATGATGTCTTCAACCTGCTCAGGGCTGGCGATTTCTTCCGGCAAGTGGTCATTCACTTCAGCGTAAGTGAGGTAACCCTGCTCCTTGCCTTTGGAGATCAGTTTCTTGAGACGCGACTGTTGTTGCTGAGATTGTTCAGCCATCCAAATACCTGTATGTCCAGTCTTGGGGATTGAAAAAGGCGCCGTAGTATAGCGCAACCCGGGGTCCGATTGCTACCGCTGTCGATGTTTACCTGCCCAAAGATGGGCTCGATTTACTCAATTTCAAGAGCATGTTGTACCTATCTTTTTGTTCCTGTGTCATGGACTTGCGTTCAGTCAGCCACAGTTGTCGCAGCGCCGCGTATTCTTCACGTTCGGACGGCTTGTGCGTGAGGTCCAGCAAAAGGGCCTGCAGAATCGTCTCGTACCGTGCGCCAGGGTCTCCCTGGCGGGTCAGTATGGCAAAGTACTCGGTGCATGAGAGGGCTTTCAGAATCGCGTCAAAGCCGTGTGGAGCCAACAGGTCCAGAGCGTCATAACGATTGCGCGCCTCATGCGACTGCAACAAGGTTAGCATACTTTTGACCCAGGCGGCGTGGTCGCCCTCCCTGAATTGACGCTCGCCGATGTCAATTTTGTTAACCAGTTCCGGCCAGCAGAGCATGATGGCCATGGCTTTCTGCCAGGGTGGTGGCTGCCGGGTCTGGTTGAGATCGGTGGGCGTGGGCGCTCGCTGGAACTCGAAATCGAGGCCGTCGTCCGCCTGCGCGTGCACCGCGCTGTCGTCCATGGGGGGCGGGCCGTACTGCAGCCAGGCAGGAGGCTCGGTGTCCGGCATTGGCGGCGGTGGTGGAGGCGGCACCACGGCGGCGCCCGGGAGCCCTGCAGGGTCCTTTCGGCTGTTGTGGGCTGCGTCCGCGTCGCTGCGGGGCTGACGGGGTTCAGGTTGCTCACTCAGCCGTTGCTGAATCACGTTCAGTGGCAGGCCGGTGACTTCTGCCAGGCGCTGCAGGATCAGCGGTTGCAGCATGCCCTGGGGCGGCAGGCGCTTGATCTGGGGCAGGGCGATATGGACCATGCCGGCGCGGCCGTCCATGGTGGTCATGTCCACCTGTTCCTGCCAGTGTTGCAGCATGAATTCGCTCAGTGTGGGCGCCGAATCCAGCCTGGCCTCAAAGGCCTCCAGGCCTTCTTGGCGAATCAGGGTGTCCGGGTCCTCGCCTTCCGGCAGGAACAGGAAACGCATGGTGCGGCCGTCGCCGGCTTCGCTCAGTGCCGTATCCAGTGCCCGAACCGCCGCCTGTCGACCCGCCTTGTCGCCGTCAAAGCAGAAGATGACTTCGCCCACCAGTTTGAACATCTTGCGCAGGTGCTCTTCGCTGGTGGCGGTGCCCAGGGTGGCCAGGCCGTAGGGCAGGCCGAATTGATGCAGGGCGATGACGTCCATATAGCCTTCCACCACCAGAAAGCGTTTGGGCTGTCGTGCCACTTCAAGGGCTTCATAGAGCCCGTAGAGTTCGCGGCCTTTATGGAATACGGGTGTTTCGGGAGAATTCAGGTATTTGGGTTTGTCGTCGCCCAGCACACGCCCACCGAAGGCGATGGTGCGCCCCCGGCTGTCACGAATGGGGAACATGATGCGATCGCGGAAGCGGTCATAGGTCTTGCCGTCTTCCTTGGCGATGACCAGGCCGGAATCCACCAGACGTTTGAGTTGCGCCGGGTCGTCGGCCTGGGCGGCTTTCATCAGGTTGTCCCAGCCCGGCGGGGCGTAACCGATGCCGAACTGCTTGGCGACCTGACCACTCAGGCCCCGCTCCTTGAGGTAGCTTACCGCGTGGTCGCCGCGTGCGTGCTGACGCAGTTGCTGGCGATAGAAATCGTTGGCCTGTTCCAGTACACCGTAAAGGGTCTTCTGCTGTTTGCGGCGCTGTTCTTCCTGGGGGTTGTGCTCTCTGGGCACTTCCATGCCGGCCAGGCGGGCCAGTTCTTCCACGGCTTCGGGGAAGGGCAGACGGTCGTGGTCGAGGAGGAACTTCAACGAATTGCCAGCCGCACCACAACCAAAACAGTAATAGAACTGCTTGTGCGGATTTACCGAAAAAGAGGGGGTTTTCTCGTTATGAAAGGGACAGAGGCCCTGGTAGTTCTTGCCGGTGCGCTTGAGCTTTACCCGATGGGAAATCACGTCAACAATATCGACGCGCTCAGTGACCTCATCAATAAACGATTGTGGTATGAGACCTGCCATGAAGCACTACCCGGATGTTGATGGAACAGCCTGTTGGTGACGACGCTCGCCAGCGTGTCAGCGGTTTAATGCCTGTTCAGTATAGCCAGCCTGTCAAGCAGGTGGCGGGTGGATCAGTTATTTTGCATAGTGTTTTCAACCAAGCTGCGCTTTCACCTGTTTGCTGACCTGGCTCGTATCGGCACGACCCTGAACCTGTGGTTTCAGGATCGCCATTACCTGGCCCATGTCCTTCATGGACTGGGCACCTGACTCGGTAATGGCCGACTGAACCAAAGCCTGCAACTCATCGGCTGAAAGCGCGGCTGGCAGAAACTGGGCAATCACCTCCAGTTCAGCTTTTTCTGTGTCGGCCAGGTCTTGCCGACCGGCAGCTTCATACTGGGCGAGGGAATCGCGGCGTTGTTTCTGCATCTTGTCCAGAATCGCCAGTATCCGATCGTCGTCCAGTTCCGTGCGCTCGTCGACTTCCACTCGTTTGATATCAGCCAGCATCATGCGGACAATGCTCAGCCGAGCTTTGTCCTTGGCGCGCATGGCGTCCTTCATTGCTGTCTGTAACTCTGTCTTCAGAGACATATCAAACCTTGAGCGTGTCAGTCGGCGCCCGCAGGCTGCCTGTAATTCTGTTTTAACGTCCAGGCACTGACAACAAAAGGTCAGTGTCTACACCGTCAGCGTGAAGCCGACTCAGTAGTTGCGCTGGAGGCGTTTGTTTTCGCGCTGCAGTTTCTTGGCGTGGCGTTTGACCGCGGCCGCTGCCTTGCGCTTACGAGCCCATGTTGGCTTTTCGTAGAATTCACGGCGACGTACGTCTGCCAGAATGCCGGCCTTTTCACATGAACGCTTGAAACGACGCAGTGCGACGTCAAACGGCTCGTTGTCTTTCACTTTTACCTGAGGCATTGATTACCCTTTTGTCGGTTGGTTTCAAAAAAAGCTGCCCCGTATTTGGGGATGCGAGATTTTACGCCTGCCCCGGATCAAAGTCAAAGCCGCAGTTCTGCAATATGAGTTCAGGCAGGGTGGTCGAGGCTGGCTTTGTCCGGGTCGGGTCAGTATCATCCGCGGTTCATACAGCAACCTCAACGGTGGCATGGCAGACCATGTTGGTACTGGGTATTGAATCTTCCTGCGATGAGACAGGTGTGGCGCTCTATAACACGGATCATGGACTGCGCAGCCACGCCCTGTTCAGCCAGATCAGTATGCACGCGGAATACGGCGGGGTGGTGCCAGAGTTGGCCTCACGTGATCACGTGCGACGGGTTATTCCGCTGATTCGACAGGTCATGACAGATGCCGGGGTGAGCCGTGAGGACATTGATGGCGTGGCCTATACTGCCGGGCCCGGGTTGATGGGAGCGCTCATGGTGGGAGCCATGGTAGGGCGCAGTCTGGCCTTTGCCTGGCAGAAGCCTGCCGTGGCCGTGCACCACATGGAGGGCCACCTGCTGGCCCCCATGCTGGAAGACAACCCGCCGGCGTTTCCTTTTGTGGCGCTGCTGGTGTCAGGGGGTCATACCCAGTTGGTGCAGGTAAAAGGCCTGGGCCAGTATGAGTTGCTGGGCGAGTCGCTGGATGATGCCGCCGGAGAGGCTTTCGATAAAACCGCCAAACTGCTGGGCCTGCCTTATCCCGGTGGTCCTGAACTGGCCCGCATGGCGGAGCAGGGCACGCCGGGTCGTTTCAGGTTTACGTCCCCCATGATTGATCGTCCGGGCATGGATTTCTCGTTCAGTGGTTTGAAAACCGCCGTGCGACACGCGGTCACCAGACTGGACCGGGAGCCCACGGCGGAAGACAAGGCCGACATTGCGCTGGCCTTCCAGTCGGCCGTGGTAAGGGCGCTGATGATCAAGTGTCGTCGGGCGCTGGATCACACCGGTTATGACACCTTGTTGGTGGCCGGAGGTGTCAGCGCCAACACGGCCTTGCGGGTGGCGCTGGATGATATGGTCAAAGAACGGCAGGCCCGGGTCTATTATCCGGGGCTGGCATTTTGCACCGACAACGGCGCCATGATTGCCTACGCCGGGGCGCAACGCCTGCTGGCCGGTGAGACGCAGGCGCCGGCAGTGACCCTGAAAGCGCGCTGGCCTCTGGTTGAACTGACCGAGCCGGGAGCAGCAGCATGAAGGGTGATGCCCTGGTTATACGGCAACTGCATGTGCCCACATTGATTGGCGTGTTCGATTACGAGCGGAAGGCACCGCAAACCCTTCGGCTCGACATTACCCTGCATGTGGATACCCGTGAGGCGGGACTCAGCGATGACCTGCACCACACCCTGAGTTACGCCGAGGTGGCCGAGACGGTGCTGGCTTTTGGTGAAGCCTCGAGTTTTCAGCTTTTGGAAGCCTTTGCTGAACAGCTGTGCCAACAGCTGTTTGATACCTACGACCTGCCCGCCATTGGTCTGGTGATCTGCAAGGACGGTTGTATCCCCGGCGCTCAGGGGGCCGAACTGCATATCCAGCGTCAGCGGAGTGGCTCGCGGTGAGTACGCTTGTGCAGACAGTGTCTGAACCGGTAGATGTGCTGTTGGGTCTGGGTTCCAACCGGGACCGGGCCCGCCACCTCACTTTTGGCATAGAAGCACTGCGTGAGGCCTACGGCGCGGTGCGCACCTCGCCGGTGTATGAAAGTGCGGCCGTGGGCTTTGCCGGCTCGCCCTTCTACAACATGGTCGCCGCGGTTCAGACTAGAGAGCCTCTGGCGGCGGTCAATGCCCGTCTCAAGCACATTGAAGATCTTTGCGGGCGGGACAGAACCCAGCCCAAGTACTCCAGCCGCAATCTGGACATCGACATTCTCACCTATGGTCAGCTGTCGGGTCGGGTTGAAGGCATCGAACTGCCCCGGCCGGAAGTGTTTTACCATGCATTCGTCCTGAAACCCCTGGTGGATCTGTGCCCTGACGAAGTTATCCCCGGCGATACCCGCACCTGGCAGGCACTCTGGCAGTCCGACGGCCGGCCAGATCAGTCCGTGTCCCGAGTCGAGCTGACGTTCCCGGTCGAACCGTAAACCGCCCTGCGCCTAATCAGCCCCCGGGCAATTTCCGCCTGTGCGAGCCGATCCGCCTCCATTAACCTGTACCCCGTATCCGTGAATGCCCTGTGTGTTCAAGACAAACCCGATCAGACCGTATGGAGGACTCCATGACCGACCGTCAGTGGTGGCAGGAAGGCATTGTGTACCAGATCTACCCGCGCAGTTTTCTCGACACCCAGGGGAATGGAGTAGGGGATCTCAGGGGGATCATCAACAAGCTGGACTATCTGCAGGCCCTGGGCATCACCATTGTCTGGCTGAACCCGGTGTACGCCTCGCCCAATGACGACAACGGGTATGACATCAGCGACTACGAGGCCATCATGCCCGAGTTCGGCACCATGGCGGATTTCGACGAGTTGCTGGCAGGCCTGCATGCCCGGGGCATCCGGTTGATCATGGATCTGGTGGTGAACCATACCTCGGATGAGCACCCCTGGTTTGTGGCCGCCCGGTCCGACCGGGACAACCCCTACCGGGACTATTACCTGTGGCGCGACGGCCTGCCAACCCCCGGGGGTGAACAACCGCCCAATAATTGGTCGTCCGTGTTCAGTGGTTCGGCCTGGGAGAAAGACGACACCACGGGGCAATATTATCTGCATCTGTTTTCCCGCAAACAGCCGGACTTGAACTGGGAACACCCGCCGGTGCGACAGGCCGTGTACGACATGATTAACCGCTGGTTCGACCGGGGCGTGGACGGCTTTCGCCTGGATGTGATCAATCTGATTTCCAAGGTGCCGGGACTGCCCTCGGTGCCCGATGTGCCGGATGGCGAGCTGGCCTGGGGCGGCGAGTACTTCGTCAATGGGCCGCGGCTGCATGAATTTCTGCAGGAACTGCATCAGGAGACTCTGGCCGGGCGTGATGTGATGACCGTGGGTGAGTGTCCGGACGTGGACGTGGAAGAAGGCCGCCGACTGGTCGGGCCAGAGCGTCAGGAACTGGACATGATCTTCCAGATGGACCACATGAATCTGGACAGCGGTCCGGGCGGCAAGTGGGATGTCAAAACGCCCTGGTCCCGGGTCGAGCTCAAGCAGATTCTGGATCGGTGGATACAGGGCCTGCACGGCGAGGGCTGGAATTCGCAATTCTGGATGAACCACGATCAGCCCCGGGCGGTGTCGCGCTTTGGTAATGACAGCGATGCCTGGCGCGAGCGGTCGGCCCTGGCTCTGGCCACCCTGACGCTGACACTGCCCGGCACACCCTACATTTATCAGGGCGAGGAAATCGCCATGACCAATGTGGCCTTTGATATCGACGACTACCGGGATGTGGAAACCCTGAACTGGTATCGCGAACAGCGGGCATTGGGCCGGGCCCCGGAAGAACTGATGGCGGCCATTCACGCCAAGGGCCGGGACAACGCCCGCACACCCATGCAGTGGGACGATTCACCCCAGGGTGGTTTTACCACGGGGGAGCCCTGGCTGCGCGTCAACCCCAACTTTGGCCGGATCAACGTGGCCGAGGCCCAGGCCCGTAGCGATTCAGTCTGGCACAGCTACTGTCAGTTGATAGCCTATCGAAAAGCGAATGCCGGATTGACGCGGGCCAGGGTCGACTCGCTGTGGCCGGATCATTCGACCCTGGTGGCATTTCGCGCTACGGACCAAACAACGCAGAGTTCGCAGCCCTGGATCGTGCTGATCAATATGGCCGATGACGCCACCGACCTGCCGAACCCTCTGACCGACAGAGCCGTCTGGGAGTGGGGCAATGCCGGTGTGCCTGCCGAAACGCCGGATCGACTGCTGCCCTGGCAGGCGCTGGTAGGGCGACTGAAAACCTGAAGCAATGAACTGGCTCCTGTCGCTGGCACTGTTATACTCGGTTGCCATTGATTGAGGGAGCCGGGCACACTGGCTGCCTGCACTCGGTATGTTCTACAAGGAGAGCACAACAGTGGTGACGCGTTGGTTTTTGAATGGTTTGCTGATAGTGACCGTGGTGGTGGCTCTGGTGGTGGCCGGTCTCTGGTGGTGGTCGGTACAGACGCCCCGCCTGGACCGCGCGGTCATGGAAGACACCACCCTCACCCTGGACAACGGGCTGACCGTGCGCGCGGTGTCCGACCCGGACACGCCGGACGCGAAGCTCTCCTGGCACTGGGCTACCGGCACCCTGTCTGACCCGGAAGGCTTTCCCGGGCAGCATCAACTGTTCAGCCGCGTGCTGCTGTACGGGGAAACCCCCACGGGGTATCGCCACCTGGAAACCCGGGCCGAGCGCGACCCTCAGGGCCAGGTCGCCGTGCACACGGACCGCACGCATACCAGGGTGGATTACCATGTCAGTCCGTCAGCTCTGGCCGACGAAGTCCATTATTTCGCCCGGTTACTGCAATTCCCCTCGCTGCCGCTGGAATCCATCGCCTACGAACGGGCACAGCTCACCGGGCTGGACGATGCCTTCGGGTTTCTCTCACTGAACGAAGCCCGGGCATTGTCCGGTATCCAGCAGGCCAATGGCGGCCACAGCCTGATACACAATCTGGAGGCCTGGTCGGGCATGAGCAATGAGGCCATTGCCCGGCAGCTGGCGCAGTATGCAGACGACCGGTTGCTGGGCAATGCCATGACGGTCACCCTGCGCGGCCCGCAGCCTTTGAGTGAGCTTACGGACATGGCCGAATCGGCCTTTGGCGATCAGCGTGCCGGTGACGTACCCAGCCCGTCGGATCTGTCCTGGCAGCCGCTCTATCCTTCTCTGCCCGATGCCCTCTACCAGCCGGTCTCCGGTGGTTCGGTGGCCGTGGGGCAGGTGCAACAGGTACCCAGCTGGCGTGTGATGATTCCCTGGCGTCTCAGCGAAGGCGATCAGCGTGACGACGCTGCCACGCTGGTCCGTTGGCTGAATGCCCACTATGAGAATGGTCCGGGACGGCAGTTGCGGGAAGCCGGACTCATCGACCGCATGTCGGCCCGACACAATGATGAATACCTGGTGCTGGACATTGAGCCGACCGCCCAGGGTGAGGATGATGAAGCCGTTATTCACAGCACCCTGGCGCTGTTTCTGGCCCAACTGCAAAATGATGAATCGGCGTCCACCCGCATTACCCGCATTGCCGGTGACCGCCGAGTGGCTCCGGAACTGCGACTCACCAATCTGGTCTTTGACCCGACCCTGATGATTGTTCTGGACAATAACGCGCCAGGTTCGGCCCAGTCACGCACGGTACCCGAACCGGACCCCACTCTGGCACTGAATCTGAACCTGCCCCAGTCATTTCCGGAGCGCACAACGCCGTCCGTCAATGTGGATGGCAATCCGTATGAACTGCTCGGCTGGCAGCCCCAGTTGATGATGGAAACCGAGGGGGTGACACTGTGGCATTACGAAGACAACCGCTTCGGCAGCCTTCTGGCGTCTGCCCACATACGGGTACACTTTCCCGTAGGGCGCGATGAACAGCATCAGGACCAGTGGCAGCGCTGGGCTGAGCAACAGGCACCGGGCTGGACCGATCGCATTATCTGGACTGATCATGCGGCCAGATCACCGGCTCAGGGGCTCAACGTCAGTGTGGACGAGAAGGGCGTGACCTGGCACTACACCGATGTATGGACGGAGGTGGAGCCCTGGCTCTATGAGGTTGTGCAGTCCCTGGAAGGCCAGGCGGTGAACCTGCCGGACGCGCAGCCGTCTGACAGCGAACCCCACCGGTTGCTGCGCGAGCGGGCACAGTTGCCCACGGTTACCCCGCCAGACGATCTGGGGCGCCTGCCCAACACCGTATTGCTTTCCGGCCGGGTGGCGACAGATGACGCGATTGTGTTTGGCGAGTGGCTGGATGAACGACGGGCCCCGGGCACACTGGACGAACCCGAGGCTCTGGTGATTATTCCAGAGCCTCTGGCCCAGCGTAACCAGTTTGCAGAGCTGGAGTTCAGTGATGACCGCTCGCTGGTAACCCGTGTGTTGCAACTGCCCGCCAATAACCTGCGCCAGAATACCCTGGCTGAGTGGTCTCTGCCCTGGATTCAGGAGGCGCTCACCATGGCGGTGCGGGAACAGGACTTTGCCGGCGAGATGAACATCAGCCTGCAAGCGCCTCTGGGACACCCCGGGCTGGAAGTCCGCCTGTCCAGCGATGAACAGGATCCGGCGCGCCAGGGGCTTTATCTGCAGGGCTTCTGGCAAACTCTGGACGCTTCGGTGGATGGTTTCGATCAGAATCGCTTCCAAAGCAGCACTCAGCGGCGTGCGGATCTGTTGCGTGACTCCGCCTGGTCACTGCCGGCACTGGCGAATGCGCAGTGGGATGACATCACCGCCGAGCGCACCCATTTCAATGGCCGGGTACTACAGGCCCGGGCGCTGGAAGGCACAAACATTGAGGGCTGGCAGTACTTTATGTGGCAATGGCTGCTTGATGGTAACGCCCGTCAGCTCAATGTGTACGAGATCGGCGAACCTTGGCAGGCGGATTATCAGGATGCCCGGCAGTTGCCCGTGGGGTCGGAGCGCTGGTAGTCACACGCCAGCCGTGACGGTGGAAGACCGGCAGGTTATTCCTGCTCGTCGTCTTCCCGGTTCAGGCGAAGCGGCAGGGTGAGGGTCAGCGTAATACGATGCTTCACCTCGGCGGATACATTCACCAGGCCGCCCAGGCGGTCGGCGTAGCGCTTGACGATCATCATGCTCAGACCCGGCCCCAGGTAATACTCCTGACGGTCCGTATGCAACTGGAAGTGACTGAACCACTGGTCGCTGTCCAGGTCATTGATGCTGTGACCCGACGCAGTGACAGTGAACTGAACCACCTCATCCAGATCACCGTGCATGTAGCTGATCATGCTGGCCTTGATGGGCTTGCTGTAAGAGAAGGGCGAGAGTGATACCAGGCAGCGCCGCAACGTTTCCATGAACAATGCGCGGTCTGAGTGCGCGCTGATATCGGAATCCTCGCACTCCAGCTTGAATTTCTCCGGCAGTTCCTTGTCGGCCTGCATGCTGGAGATCAGGGATGTGACCTCCTGGTCCACCACAAAAGGTGTGTCCGTGGGCGTGGTTTCGTTGATCTCTAGGTTGAGCAACTCCACCAGGTCGCCACAGATGTCATTGAGAAAACTCAGCTTGGCCTTGATCAGCTCGTCTATATCCGTCTTCTCGGTGTTGCTTTTCACTTCACCGGCAATGTGCTCGAACTCCCGGGCTACTTGCAACACGGCGCGGTTCTGATCATTTTTCAGCTGCTTGAGCTCGCGCCGACTGCGTATGATCTGGTTGAGCTCGTGCGTGAGCCGTTCCTGTTCCAGTTGGGTCTCCTGCAGGCGACGGTTCTGCTGCCCCTGTTCACGCAGCAGCATGGCCACCTTCTGATGCGTGCTCAGCACAAAGACCAGGCCAATAACCAGGGAGACCATACTGGCGATAACCAGTATTGAGCCTGTCCACAGAGAGACTTCATTGGTGCCGAGCATCCAGAGGGAAAAGCCCAGCGGCAGCGAGGCGGCCGCAAAGAATATGGCTGTCTGGTATCCGGCCCGATGACGGGAACTGCTCATGGTTCTCTCCTGGTTAAGACGTGTATGCCCGAATCAGGCCAGTTCTTTGGCCTGAATCTTCTGCGCCCACTGGCTGGGTCCACTAATATGAACGGAGTCACCCTGACTGTCTACGGCCACGGTGACTGGCATGTCTTCTACCGTGAACTCGTAGATGGCCTCCATGCCCAAGTCCTCGAAGGCCAGGCAACGTGAGGCCTTGATGGCCTTGGACACCAGGTACGCCGCACCACCGACGGCCATGAGGTAACTGGCCTTGTGCTTGGCGATGGCATCGCGGGCCACCGGGCCGCGTTCCGCCTTGCCCACCATACCGAGGAGACCGGTTTTGTCCAGAACCGTTTCGGTGAACTTGTCCATGCGGGTGGCCGTGGTCGGACCGGCCGGTCCCACCACTTCGTCCCGCACGGGGTCAACCGGGCCCACGTAGTAGATGAACCGGTTGTTCAGGTCCACGGGCAACTCTTCACCCTTGTTGATCATGTCCACCATGCGCTTGTGAGCAGCATCGCGGCCAGTAAGCATCTTGCCGGACAGCAGCAGCGTCTCGCCGGGCTTCCAGCTCGCCACGTCTTCCCGCGTCACCGTATCCAGATTGACACGCCGCGCGTTGGGACCGGCCTCCCAGGTGATGTCCGGCCAGTCTTCCAGCTTCGGCGGTGTCAGTTCCGCCGCACCGCTGCCGTCCAGCACAAAATGGGTGTGGCGGGTGGCGGCGCAATTGGGAATGATGGCCACCGGCTTGTTGGCTGCATGGGTCGGGAAGTCCTTGACCTTGACGTCCAGAACCGTGGTCAGACCGCCCAGCCCCTGCGCGCCAATGCCCAGCTTGTTCACCTTGTCGAACAGCTCCAGGCGCAGTTCCTCCGACCGGTTGCTGGCACCGCGGGCCTGCAGGTCCTGAATGTCCACCGGTTCCAGCAGGGATTCTTTCGCCAGTTCCACGGCTTTTTCGGCGGTGCCGCCGATGCCGATACCCAGCATGCCGGGAGGGCACCAGCCAGCGCCCATTTTGGGCACCTGCTCCAGTACCCAGTCCACAACAGAATCGGACGGGTTGAGCATGGCGAACTTGGCCTTGGCTTCACTGCCTCCGCCCTTCGCGGCGACGTGCACATCCACCGTGTTGCCCGGTACCACTCGGGTGTGGATAACCGCCGGCGTGTTGTCCGTGGTGTTTTTCCGGGCACCGTCTGGGTCGGCCAGAATGGAGGCGCGCAGCACGTTGTCCGGGTGCTTGTAGGCCCGGCGCACGCCTTCGTTGATCATGTCTTCCACGCCCATGGTGGCGTCGCCCCATTGGACGTCCATGCCAATGGTGACGAATACGGTCACAATGCCGGTGTCCTGGCAGATGGGGCGATGGCCCTGGGCACACATGCGACTGTTGATGAGAATCTGCGCCATGGCGTCCTTGGCAGCGGGGGACTCTTCCCGTTCATAGGCTTCGTTGATGGCCTGGATAAAGTCAACGGGATGGTAGTAAGAAATAAACTGCAATGCGTCTGCGACGCTGTCGATCAGGTCAGCCTGGCGGATAGTTTTCATTCAATACTCCTGAGCAGTGCTTCACGCTTCTGAAATCGCCGTTTAGTGTACACGATTTTTTCATCATTTCGTGATTTTCGCCTCGCTTTTGGCTCCCTGATCCTCTGCCGTAGAACGACCGTTCCGGATCAATCCGCTCTGCCTGCCCGCTGCTTCTGTGCACTCAGAAATGCTCGAACCTCCGCCAGCACGGGGCTGTCCGGGTGCTCGGCGGACAATGCGTGCAGGCGGTTGTCGGCCTCATCCAGGGTCAGTGCACTGCCAATGCCGGGGCTGGTCAATGCCTGCCGGATATAGGCCTGCCACTCGGCCTGCAAGTCTGCCGGCAAGGGCAGGCCGCTGTTTCGGGCGATGTAGCGACGCCAGAGTGTTTTCAGGCGGTCATCTTTCGGCGGGGTCAGGGTCAGCCAGTCTTCCGGCGGTGCGCCGTGCAGACTGTGCAGGGCATCCCGATCCCGGTCATTGATAAAACCCTGATACAGCGCCTCGTCAGCATCCAGGGACTGGGGCGGACGCTCCAGGGCCGTATGCAGTTTGGCCAGCACTGTTTTCAAGTCCGGCATACGGGTGGCGTGGACTTCCATTTGGGCACGGTCGAGACCGAGACGTTCTGCCACTTCCTCGGTAAACAGGCTGACGGGTCCCACCATGGGACACTTGTTGGCGTGCACCGACTTGATGGGCAGACGGGGTGTGTCTCCCAGATCCGCAGTGGGGGTAAACAGTCGATACTGGATGTCCTCCACGCTCAGGTCTGCGAGTATGGCCGGGTCCGAGGTGAGGTCAAAACAAAGGATTTCATTCTTGTTGGTGCTGTGAAAGCCCAGTGGCATCAGCACGGTGAGACAGCCCTGGGAGGCTGGCACCATGCCGGATACATGGGCGAAAGGTTGCTGGCGCAGTACCGGGATCTGGCTTTTGACGAAGGATTTGTCGCGGCATTTCAGGGCCCAGTCGTACAATTTGGGTTGTCTGGTTTTGATCAGACGGGCCAGTGCAATGGTGGCCTGGACATCGGACAGTGCATCGTGGGCCTGCTCGTGGGCGAGCTGGTTGGCCTGGCTGAGTGTTTCCAGCTTGAACGATGGACTGCCGTCCTCCTTGCGTGGCCATTCAATGCCATCCGGGCGCAGTGCATAGGTCAGGCGCACCACGTCCAGCAAATCCCATCGGCTATTGCCGTCACGCCACTCCCGGTCATACACTGGCAACAGGTTGCGATAAAATAAGAACCGGCTGACTTCGTCGTCAAACCGGATGGAATTGTACCCGGCACTGCATGTTCCCGGCTGACTCATGGCATACTGGATGCGTCGAGCAAATTCGGGCTCGGGCAAGCCTGCCCGGCTGCACAGCTGGGGCGTTATGCCGGTAATCAGGCAGGCGTCAGGGGAGGGCACCAGTTCTTCTGCCGGTTGGCAGTGCCAGTTCATGGCTTCGCCCACGGGGTTCAGATCAGCGTCTGTCCGGATGGCCGCAAACTGGCTGGGCCGGTCCTGGCGCGGGTGGCTGCCGAAGGTTTCGAAATCGTACCAGAGAAAAGAAGCGTTGCTGTGCGCCATGATGTCAGGGAATTGCGTTGTGGCTGTTGTTACAGGCACACTAACCGAAATACAGGGGACTGAGTAGTGCTGGGAAAATTATTCACAAAAAAACCGCAGGCCCGGATTGAAGACGTATCGGCCCTGTCGCCCAGGGATGACAGGGGCAGGTTGCTGGCGCTGCTGGAGCAGGATGACGAGGCACTGTGTGTCGCGGCCCTGCAACAGCTTGATGACGGCGCTGTGGCGGCGCGTTACTGGCTGGACGCAGATACGCCGGAGAACCTTCGGTCAGCTGCCGGTGAAGTGCTGACTGCCCATTTGTCGACGGACCGGGATACGCTGCTGAAGGCGCTCGCCGACTGGCCCCTGAAGGACCAGTTTGCGTTGTTGCGGGACTGTGGCGGTGAACTGGCCGAGCATTGGCTCAACGAGCAACCGGAGGCTGTCTGTCTGGATCTGGCACGTCATGCGTCCCGCGTCTCCGACCGCCAACAGGCGGCGGAACAACTGACCACGCTGGAATCTTTGCAGACGCTGCAGCGGTCCGCGCGCGGCCATGACAAGGTGCTTTACCGTCTGGCCAAGACCCGTTTGCAGAATCTTCGCGCTGCCGCCGATGAGCAGTCGGCCCGTGATGAGGCCCTGGCACAAGTGAAGAGTGGTCTGGAGAAACTGACCCAGACAACGCATGACCCGCTGCTGGAAGGCAAGCTGGCCCACCTCACCCAGAAACTCGAATCCCTGACGCCCAGCGAACAGGAAAAGGCTTTGATCGAACCCCTGCGTCAGCAAGTGGCCCGGCGGGTTTATCAGGCCGCAGCGCAGGCCGCCGAGGCCCAGGACAAGGCAACAGAAGAGTCAGCACCGCATGAAACCGATGAACTGGCTGCCCGGGAAGTGATTGCGCAGGCGGATGAGCCTCTGCGTGAAGAACTGGTCAAGGCCATTCAGGCCGGCCGATTGCCGCCGGAAGAGTACGGCCACATTCAGGCCTGGATGGATGACCTGATGTCCTCGCATCAGGACGCTGTGGCCGAGATCGACGGTGCGCCGGGTCTGAACCAACCCATGACCGTGGCACTGCGTCGTTACCAGACGGTGTTGAATGCCTTGCACGAACTCACTCTCGACTGGGCCAATATGGACGCCACACTCCAGGCGGCTCGCGACGGTGACGAGGACGCGCTGGAGGTGCTGGAGCGATTGCTCAGACCGCTAACCAATGAACTGGACGACTGGCCGGACAACTTGCGGCAGGTCAAGGCCCTGTTGGATGAAAGACAATCGGAGCGAGCGGCAGAACAGGCCGAGGCCGGTAAAACGGTACGGACCATTCGCGGCCTGATACGTCGCGGCCATGGGGCTGTAAAAGCCGGGCATCTGCGCCAGGCGCGCGGGGTGTGGCGCAATATCGAAGAACAACTGGCCGAACTGCCGAACGCCGGGCACGACCACCTTCGCGAGGAAGCGGAGACCTTTCATGCAGAGATGGAAAAGCTGGCGGACTGGCAGGATTTCGCTGTCGTACCGAAAAAAGAAGAGTTGATCGAACACATGCGTCAGTTGGCCGAGCGCACCATGCACCCGCAGGACAAGGCGGACGCGGTCAAGGCCCTGCAGCAGGAGTGGCGGCAACTGTCCAAGGGCAGTGGTGGTCAGCATCAGGAACTCTGGGATCAGTTTCACGCCCTGGCAGAAGAAGCCTTTGCGCCCTGTCGGGACTATTTTGCCGAGCAGGATGAGCTGCAGGCGGTGAATGCCGAAAAACGCCGCGAACTCATAGACCAGTTGCATCAGTACCATGCTGCCAATGACTGGCACAATCCTGACTGGGCCGAGGTGGAAAAAGTCTTGCGTCTGGCCGCGCGCGACTGGCGTCAGTTCAGTCCGGTCAAGCCGAAAGAACACCGGGAAACCGACAAGGCCTACAAGGCGGCGGTGCAGAAGATTCGTGATCAACTCAATCACGAGTACGATCGCAACAAGGTTGAGCGCGAACGCATCATAAAAGAAGCCGAAGCCCTGCGTGACGAAGACAACGTGCGACAGGCGACCGAGGCGTTGAAAGACCTGCAACAGGCCTGGAAACAACTGGGCCGGACTCACCGGCGTGATGATCAGCGGCTGTGGCAGGCGTTCCGGGCCATCTGTGACGAACTCTTCGAACGCCGGGATGCCCAGAACAAGGCATTCAAGAACGAGCTGGATGACCATCTCAAGGCGGCTTTGGCTGTCATTGCCCGTATTGAGCAGGCGGCGGACTCTGACGACCCAGCGGTACAGAACGAAGCCCTTAAGGCGCTGCCTGACTGGGAGAACGAATACAAGGCCTGTATGCCGCTGCCCAAGACGCGGTATGAAGAAACCCAGAACCGGTTCCGCCAGGCAGTGAGTGATCTCAAGTCAGCCCGTCAGCGCAAGCAGAGCCAGAAGACTCAGGCTGCCTGGCATGCCCTGTTTGAACGCCTCAAGTGCCTGGGTGAGCTGGAAGCCGCCATGGCGCAGGGCGACTTCGACAGCGAACTGTGCAAGCAGGTCAGGGCGGTATGGGAGGACGGTACTGCGTTGCCGGATATCGCCACTCGAATCGATGACCGACTCAGGACCACCTTTGATGCCTTTGAAGCGGGCAGTACCGCGGGTGAAGCCAATTTCGAAACCCTGCGTCGCCGGACGGTTCTGCTGGAAATACTGGCCGAGCTGGACAGCCCGGAGTCAGACCAGTCGTTGCGCATGGAAGTGCAGGTGCAGCGTCTGTCTGACGGACTTGGCCAGGCCGTTTACCCGTCAGCGATGAAGCAGGCCCTGACTGATTGGCTGGTCACATCCGTGACCATGTCAGAAAGTGACTACTTGACCTTGCACGAACGAGCGGAGTCGACCTGTCTGGCATATTTTTCCAAAGCAGATCAATAAGTTATTGACAGCTGGGCGGTTCGTCTCTAGAATTCGCCTCACCTTGAAACGAGCACCAGCCAGACGGTGGTTCAAGGTGAAAAGTTGATGCGGGGTGGAGCAGTCTGGTAGCTCGTCGGGCTCATAACCCGAAGGTCGTAGGTTCGAATCCTGCCCCCGCTACCAAATACAGAGAAACCCGATTGGTGAGAGCCGGTCGGGTTTTTTGTTGGGCGGAGCAGTCTGGTAGCTCGTCGGGCTCAACTCTTTATCCGGCGCAGCCGCTCGAAGGTCGTAGGTTCGAATCCTGCCCCCGACTATAGAATACCTTTGCCTGCCGGCACCCAGTGATCCGGCAATGAGCTTGGTAAAGGGCTCGATGTTTCGCAGCACACACTCCCTCAGTTGTCCTTGTTCACATTAACTTCATGAAGACTCAACAAATCTGTAACAGAAAC
>LFIK01001372.1_pt1 | contig 19308 bp, 18 predicted proteins | sample 643401 | NCBI WGS metagenome assembly LFIK01 (sample SAMN03777447, study PRJNA286221) | soda lake metagenome | biome: soda lake; feature: Kulunda steppe; material: water; isolation source: sample T5-Br brine of Lake Tanatar-5 | place: Russia: Kulunda steppe | collected 2010-07
AATGGAGCAGGCAGAGGTCAGTGTGCTCTTTGAATCCTTAGTGACCACACATGGCTGCCTTTGTACGTACAATGCAAAACAAAGGCAAGCGCATTTCCTGTTCGGCATGATGAGGTCTAAGGAGGTCGGGTTATTTTAGATAACGAAAATTTGCTCAAGCTTAATCGGTGGACTACTTCAAGTTTGGGAGTGGTCCCAGTTTCTTAAGTATCACCAAAAGGCATGTCAGTGTTGTTATTCAATGTTGTATAGCTGCTCCTGGGATCTCAGCTTTGTAGGCATGCTTCTTACATAGTTTTTGAAATTAAAGTTTTTGAGATTAAAGGTGTCTGGCATGCTAAGCAGGACAACAAGGGCAACTTTACAATCAGGGCCTTTCAAATCACCTCTCCAAGCTGTAGGCTAAGTCGTGAGACAGTTGCCAGGGTTTTAAGAGCAGGGATGGCTGGGATAACGTCTCCCTCACGGTTTTGTATCTCGCCTCCGCATAATTTCACCCAGCAGGCCAATCCTGATGACCCCAGACTGGCTGTGCGTGAGGGTGAGGAGCTCATGGTTGCACCACAGAGTGGAGACGACTTCCTCCATGCGGCTGTTGCAGCTGGATCTTTGGCAGGAGTCCTTGATGCTAATTCCACTCATGACCCTGGGAGCGGATCTGTTGAAGGTGGAAACAGCAGGGAGGCAGCCGCTGGGAGAAGGGTACGCAGTCAGCTGTGTTGAGCTGACGAGCTGTGCGTGGATGCCTGGCGTGTGGCTGCCTAACATATCCCAAAGTGACCCTGACTACTCCCCTTCAAGGTTGCATCCAAGAGGCATGGATGTTGGGTGCTGTGTGTTTTGATAATCCCTATGATGAAGTTCATCCCTGTGCACACATGCCAGCGTTGATAGGATAGACATAAGCATGAGCAAAGTCTTAAGAGCAGGGAAGCCTCTGCCCACTCAGCATGCTGCACTTCAACCCTCTGATTGTAGGTGGCCTCAACCAACAGGATCACTCGAAGCAACAACTTGGGACTGTGGCCATCATGTGCATTTTACGTGCGCCGCCAGGGCCGATTTGCTGTGCACAGCGTGAGCGACTGCCCCCTGAAGATGCCCTTTGTTCCACTCGGAACATTCATAACTGAGGTCAGTTCACAAATCCTGGGGTAAGGGAGCTAAGATTCCAAGCAGCGCTTGTGACCGACCAATCTGTGATAAGGAATAGAAGATCATTAGCAGGAAAAGTACAGCTGTTTGCTTGCATGCACAAAGGAGGAGTGGGACAATGCTGTGCTTGATGCTGAAGGTAATGTTGACAGGTTGGACTTAAATTGGCTTTTCAGTTGAATCATAGGTGATTGACACAGTTCACCATTTGAGGTGTCACAGGTGGTGTTGAGCTAAGGTAAGCCTTTGATGTGCAGGCAAATTGCATCAGTTGGGCAAGCACAAGTGTGATTGTTTGTTGCCAGGCCCCGCTGCAACAGGGCCATTCCAACTGGACTTATTCGCCTGTGTTTTCAGACCTGGCTATTAGCCAGCAATATGGCATTGCATCAAGGCCATACCTTAAATTATTTGTATGCCACAACAATCGTCTCATTGTGCATGGCGCTCAGACTCAAGACATACGTGTTTCCTGTATGCTTTCAGGTGGGCAGACCGCCCTCACCCAGTGCCCTGCACACATATTTCATGCGCCTCAAAGAGCAGGTCGGTGGACTGCAAAGCAGTGCTTGGTACTTGACAAGTGGAGCTCTGTTTGGCTGTCGCCTTGGACCATACATGAAAAAGAACGACAGAGTATGCGTATGTAGAGAAACAACAATACATCTTGCACATTTCTCCGGGCTTCATGCCTTGGATGGATGCTTTTCTCATAAAGCCTTCAGTGCCTTAAGGAGCCTGCAACCACATACTAGGCTTTTTTAAAGGTAGTTTCAGGAATCATGAGAGGGGCTTTTCTTAATTGTTCTTAATTGTTTCTTAATTGTTTCTTAATTGTTTCTTAATTGTTATGGGCCTTTCATGAGCAGTGTGGCTGGCACGTATGTGTCTGTCAGTACGCTAAAAGTTAAAGCCACGCAACTGCTTTTGGCCCTCAATGATGTCTGCAAATTGTCAAAATGCTAATCCTGACATATTCAGGCTCATTATCATTGTACATGCAATAAGCCAACCTTGAACTATCCGCATATTTAAGGACGGGATGAACCAGTGTGCAAGTGTCCTGGCTACTTGCAAGCAACAGGTATACTTCTATATGCCTGTTTGGCATAAATTCCACTCTGGTCATCCTGTGCAAATCAGACCTACTCCTCCACCGTCCGGGGCTGTGTGCTGCTCTCACGGCGCAAATAATTACACAGGGTTGGGACGTCCAGGCAACCATCAGCAAGATGCTGCGCGCTGGGGCCGGCCACGCCCTGCCCGAAGAGACACGAGGTATGGAAAAATGATCAAAATGGATTCAAATCATTGCTAAGACAAGAGGATATTGCAGTGAGCTTTCCATGAAAAATGTGCAAGTATTGATGCTAAAGCTGCCTTGGGCCCTTCTATCTTACACACAGGCATTGTCCAGCTAATTGGCGAGGCTGGAGATATTGCCAAGGTATGCTTTTGCTGCCCCATTTGGTTGAAATATCAAGCATTGCCTAATGTGCGGTACTGGCATAAGACGATTGGCACCCAACACATGGTTTACAATTCCTGATGCCATACTGCTGTCCATTTCCCAGTCTATTGTTAATCTTCATACATACGATTATCCTGGCGTTAATCATCTTGTGTCAGTGCAAGCCTTTGAGGAGTTATGTGGGCTATCCCCTATACGTGTTTCACGCTTTGGCCAATCACTTACTCTGATAGCTGCCGCTCTTTTGCAGAGGCATTATCTTTTCCATGTATCCTAGGACATCCGGTGCAGACATCTAAGAAGGCCGTAGTACCAACATGTGCACATGTGCATGTGTGAATAATGAATTGTGCCATAAGCGCAGAGAGGAGAGCTGGTTTGGGCCAAGGATAATGCAAGGAGCAACTCATACTGGCCTGCCGAGACTCTGGATCCATTTAATCTCCCCCCGGGTGTCATCATCTCCCAGCCGCAGGTGAACAACTGAAAAAGAATCTGTTCAATGCTGTGGCCAAAATGCTACAGATCTATGATTATGAAGTGCCTACCTGCAATCTGCGGGTATTGTATGTGCATCAATGTCACTGCCGTAGGAATGCGAATTGTTCTTACAAAGACCTGCCCCTGCTCGTTTCTTGCATAAGTGTCCCACACTTGCATGCTATATGAGTGCATGTCCATGATGCACCTTTAATCAACGGGACCTCATGTGGTCTCCTCTTGTAACCTGTGCTCAATGGCTCACAGCTTGCAATACTCAATCAGCGCGAGCGAGGCATCTTCTTACCACCCTCGTCCTCACTGCTTGATCAAGAACCATGCCAGCCAACAACGCAGCACAGGAAGGTGTGGTGGGATGGTGGAGGAATGTTGATGGATGGGTGCCTGCAAGGGTACACGAAAGAGGTGGGAGAGAGAGATGGAGAGAGAGATGGAGAGAGAGATAGATAGATAGATAGAGAGAGAGAGAGAGAGATGTTTGCTCTACTCGGTGCATGAGAAAGTGTTACTTCCTTGTACTCCTTTGGTGCCGCTGCCCATCAGACTCGTCTTTATTGTCTGGGCCATGGTTGCAGGTCCTAGTGATATTCTTTGGAGATAAGACATTCAATTGGCAATTCAAGGACAGCCTGCTTCCATTTGGGCCGCACAGAGAAGCAAAGACAGGTGAGAGCTCCTATTCGTTGCCAGCATGGCTTGGGGCATGAAAAGCTGGTTCTTACTGGCCAAGCCTATTGTTTGGTAGGTGTCTGCTTCGTAAACAGGCAGATTTAAAAGTCCATGGCCATGATTGGCTCTAAATTTGTATTCAATCATGTTCATTTATGTAGTGAAGGTTGAGACTAAGCAGCTTTGCATTTACAAATTCATCATACCCCATTTCACATTGTTGTTTTGGCTTATGCTGCTTCAGCGGAACTGGAGGCAATGCTCTCCAGCCGCGTCCTGACATGCTCAACCCACTTCAGAAAAGCAATGGAGGTGATCGGGATTTGTAAAGCCTTTGGTGAAACCTTGGTGGTTTTCCTGGTTCATTACATGCAGCCATGATAATTCGCTATTTGATTTTTGAGATACACCATGTGTGCTCATGCCATAAGGCCCTCTTTCTTACTAATTGAGTAGAAGGCTTTTCCTTCTGGTATCTACTCTCAATGATGAGACCTGAGGATAACTTCTTTTGGATGACGTTTATAACATGCTCTGTCTGTGCAGATTTCTGCAACATCATGCTCCTTATCTAGCTGCAAATTCTTTGACCTGCAGCTTATTGCGCATTTTAGTGACCATATCAGCCATATTGCTGGACCAAGCTGAGCATAGCTTCCATGATTGGCCATCACCACAGGAAGTTAAGATGGTGTTAAACATGATCAATGGATCAAAAGGCGTGGAGGACATTGAGGGAGACGAGAGAGATGCAGGCACTAAGACACTTACACACCCCGCCCTCTTGTCACAAGCCGCGCAAGCAGCTGCTGCCGCTGCCAAGATGGACAGGTGCGTGCAAAGAACGTCCAGTTGAAGGCAGAGGAGGAGAAGGCACTGCTCTTGATATATTTCTCATAAATGCAGACCATCCAGGATCTTTTTACCTTTAAATTCTCCATGTTGCAACCCCTTGTAACTCATTTGCTTCAGTATTCAATGGAAAAAGCTCTTTGGCAGCATCACATTGTAGCCTTGGATTGAGCTTAACATGTAAGCAATCGTTTGTGTTGGGCGCGCTAGCACTCAAGCACCTTCTTAATGCATACTTTTCATTAACCAGAAGCACTATTTATGTACACGCCATCTTTACGATTGTGAACATTATCTGCGCACATATGTTTATGTGGAATGGTCCTGCTCACATTTGCCTTGCAGGTGTGGTGCATGTGAGATGTGCTTAAGCTCCCAAATCAACCGCCGCTGCTTTGTGGTTCGCGCACACTCGGCCGCTGCTGCTGGCCACACCGGCGCACAGATGGCTGTGCTGGGCCGAGGCTGTATTGGCGCGCGTGTCAGCTGCTGGTGGCCCCTAGATGAGGCATGGTATCAGGGCCAGGTATGCAGGCATATGTATGTATGAATGCTTGTTTGCGTGTGTGTTTCTCTACTTTGAGTGCGCATTATTGCGTCCACATGTGCATGTGTGTGTATGTGCATGTGTGTCAGTGCTTTGTGCAGATGCAGATGATGCCAGTGTGAGCTTTGTATTGACATGTCTGGGCGTGTCTGCATGGACTCAGGCAGGCAGAGTAAAGCAGCTTGGGATCCTGCTGAATCACAGGAATGCTGGCTAAGAATTGGGCGCAGCATGTTTTGTCCGCAGCTCATGTCAAGGGCAGACACATAAGAGGCAGTTTTGCTCTCATGGGCAAAAGGGTAGCGTCAAGTGAATCTGGTACAGGCTGGGGTTTGCCAGGCTCGTGAGGCCTGGTGCTGAGGTGATTTGCAAGATCAGCGTGAATGTTGTCAATCCTATAGCCTGGACTTCTTCCTGGAAGGCATTGAGCGTGCTGCAGGTACACGCACGGCATGGTCCAGGCGCACCTACGCGGCCATATGGTCCAGGTCTGCTCACAAAAAGAGGCTCTCCCTTTGACCGCAGTTTTTGGTGTTTGCGTTCAGGTTGTGGACTATGATCGGTTCCAGGTCCGCCATACCGTGATGTGAGTCGATTAAATCAGATGCTGTGTATCACCTACGCTTGTTGCAATTATGGCAATTTTGGTGCTGATTATAGGCTGCAATTCACCTAAGAATGCAGCAGTTTTCTTTGTCTTCTTATTGGACCCTGGTAAGTTTTGATCTAAAGTGCTGCCAAGATACACAAATAGGGCTGTGCCTACTTCTCCACCTGCGCATAAAAGAAATGTGTGCTGTAGGCCAAGGTTGGACAGTCTTAAAATGACATGTACAGACATAACATGAGTTGACAAGAAGGGTGTATGCGTTGGCACTTCTTTAACATTTGCTCCTCACTGCTGCATGTTCAAGCACAAAAGGACGGCACCAGGATGCTGTCTTTGAAGGCTTCTCTTACACACATGTGCGCACACGTACATGGAAGGATGCTCATGCTCTGCTTCACAGTTATGAGGATGGAGATAAAGAGGTGATTGCGCTGTGGGCGCCTAACCAGCTTGTGCGCATCCACAACGCACCAAAAGACTGGCCCGCAGAGGCAGAGCAGATCCGAAGGTGCGCCTGCATGTCCGCATGACTTGCATCTGCGCTGCTGGGCATGGCTGACAAAAGTCATCTTAGGTAAATGTCACCTTCAGTACAAACGCAATGCACCCAGTGACTGACCTGCAGATGCAGAGCAGGTGCCAAGAAATTTCCACCGTGTTTTGTGACTCCGGGACACGGCTGATGTAAGACAGCCTAACAAATGCACCAGGCTGATTTGGCTACCAAAATTAGAGTGAGATGCTTTCAAGACGCCGACTGTGCAATGTGCAACACCTGCATCTTTGAAGGGCCCAGGAGGCGCGTGCGCTTGCGAATACGCAGCAAATTGCTGCCCAGGCGCAGCACAAGGCAAAATTGGAGGAAGAGGCTTTTGAGGCTGCAAAGGTGCGTGGGGAGTGAAGACGTACATAAATGGCGCATTGTGAGTCCCAGCCATGGCATGGATTGGCCTCAATTACAGGGTGCAATTGGCATCTAACAATAGAAACTCATCCCCTGTCTCCTCCTGTCTTGGCCATGCGTCGCAGATCTGCACCCAAACTGCGTCCTTCGGGCATGTGTGCGTGCATCCCAGTCATAGACACTATGCGAGCATGATAGGCATGCTTGCATGGTCATACTCTGCTAGATCTCTTCTCAAGGCATGCGCTACTTGGGCACATGTGTGTGCCTCCTGGCTGCAGACACCCTATGAGCGCGACAGGGATGCGCGTATGGCAACCAACAACGCTGCCCTCCAGCGCATCCTGGCTGGAGGAGACGTCCTGTCCCCCGCCACCCCTGCGCCCCTTGCTGACCGGAAATCTGGAGCAGCTGCTGCAAGCACAGGGGGCCAGCTATCACCATCTGGCAGCCCAGACGCAGCACGTGACCTGCCAGACAGGGTGAGCCCAGCGGCAGCCGAAGCAGCGACGGTGGCGGCTGAGGTGGGAGGGCAGGTAGTCTTGTCCGGTGGCGCAGAGGGTGCAGCATCAGGGTTGGCCGTGGAGGAAGTAGCAGATGGGGTCCTAGGAGGGGGTGCCGCAAGGGTGAAAAGTGCTGCAGCCGAAAAAAGGGCAGGGGGCTTAAAAGCTGCTGCAGAGGAAGCTGCTAGCGGCGGGGCTGGGGCATCCTGTTGGAGCAAAGCATCTACAGGCACATCAGCAAACAAGGCTGGAGGCAGCAAGAGGAAGGGCACTGGCCAAGCAGGGGCCGAAGCAGGCAAGGGAGGCGGGAAGAAACAGAGGGTGTTACCTGGTCAGGGTGGCTAGACTTGGGACACGGACGCAGACAAGCAAGACAAGAAAAGGCAGAGGGTGCGGCTAGGCTAGGCGGGCATGAGCATCGGGCACAAGCAAGGGAGGTAGGGTAGGGAGAAGCAAAAGCAGAAGGAAGCCAGCCTTAACTTTTTGTTCCGCTCAAATACCCTGAATGTCTGATTATGGCTGCAAGTCCATGTTTTATGGCTGTCGATTAAATCATTTGTCGATTCTTCTACTTTGAGTAGGATACGTTTGTAAATTTGAATATTAGGTTGGATAGGAAGTTTCTGCTTTCCTGGCACAAAGGAATGTGCACCTGACAGTGCCTCTGATTAACTAATCATTGAATGTCTGGAGCAGCACCAACAAGAGCCTCCTTGAATAAGCTAATGCATGGAGAGTAGCATGCATCGGATGTGGGCTGATCGTGATTGTCCTCTGGTCATTGTCTGGGTACTGCTTGAAGCTTCGTGTCTCCTAGTTTTGATGGGCATTACTTTTGCAAAGTTTTTGAATGGCTCAGGTCCGTGCTATTGCCACTGCTGGGTGTTTTCTTATGATTTACCGAAAGCCACAATATCTGGCTTAGGCGGCGTTCGCACAATTTTTTAAGGTTGGGGTTAGCCACGTACATACGCCTTAGCTAGCCAAAGTTTAAGTACACAAGTTTAAGTTTGACCTTCATCCGGGTCGTTTGACCCGTTCAGGTTGCTGGTGAACACCAGCCATACAGAAAAGATCCACAAGCTCTGAGATAAAACGATAGGAATCATCAGTTTGTCTCTGGGAAAAATTGAAGACATCCTCAGAACAAGCTTGGGAGAAATAAAAAGCTCCAGTCTGATTGACAGTTATTTCTGTGTGCCAGTGGTAAATCATGAAACAAGTCCGCAAATTGAAGCCTCAAAGAACACATTTGCATGCAAGGACACAGGAAAAGCCTTTTCTGAGAGCGTGTTTTTCGTTTTGAATTGTTTGCAAGCCACACTTATAACAGGCACCATCATGATGTTCCCAGCTTCTTGTCTCAACACGCAGTGTACAGGAATGTTACCTGAAACGTGCCATGATGTGCTGTGCCTGCCTGCCCAAATCCAGATGCAGATACCTACTAGGTGCAGATACCTACTAGGTGCAGATACCTAGTAGGTACAGAAAAGGCGGTCCATCAACAGTCACCGACCTACTAGGTCCTCTTAGTAAGAGGAAAAAGAAAAGAAAAGAAAAGAAAAACTACGCAGGCATTGAAACCACTCCCTACGTCGATCAAGGAAAAGGAGACACATTGGCCCAAAGAGCCGTAAGCCTCCTCCACCAGGAGAATGAAGAACTACTAGTTCTTCACTAGTAGTGAGGATCTGGAGGGTGACAAGCCGCCCCCTGCTCCAGACCAAGACCTTGAGAGCAACTGGATTTCTCAAGAGTGCATCTAGTTGTTGTCAGTTTGTGTGCATAGAGCACAGAATGAGCATGTAGCTTAACGGCAGTCTTATGGGCTTTTTGTACATCAAGGCCGAGCTCTTGAAGGCGATTCAAAGTGTGTGAGGTATAAATACTACCCTAGTAGGGTCTCCCACACCAAGAAGAATCGTGTGAAGGATGACTTGCTTGGCCTTCAAGCGCTTACAAAGAACCTCGTGTTGTTTTTTAGAGGCTTCTGTTAGTAGCAATATTAACAAGTGTAGTAATGGGTAGTTTGGTGTCCAGGCCGTTTATCTTCACAGTACTTAACAAGGTGTATATACCTCATGTTGATCCTTAGCTTGTGGACTCTACATACATCTCTGCTGGGTCGTCTTGGTTGTGACACCTGGTGCAAATCAGGAGTGGTTGGCGATTTGGATTTTTAAGTAGGTAAGGGGGTGACCAAAATGGCATTAGGGCGACTAAAAGTGAGTCTATTTCTAGATAGACGAGCACCAAAAAGCCAGCTGGGTACGCATGCAAAGAAAGCCTTCTTTGCGCGCTAGAGCTCCTCAAAATAACAGGCTAAGCTTAAGACCTAGGAAATGTCTGTGATGACTAGCCCTCTCATTTTCTATTTGCCTTTCCACCATATTTGGCACCCTACAACTGTAAGCTGGGTGTACACATACATTATACATCATCTCTGTGGACTGTTGGCCTAGAGCTAGTGCTGCAAATGCATAAACATGTGCGTAATTAATAATGGTTGTAACCCATGTCGGGAAACTTTCTGGTGTTGTAAACACGCTGCAGACCTGTGGAAAAAGGGAAAAGGCATGTATCCATCAGGTGACTTGCACAACTTGATTGGTATATTCAGTTTCGGAACAAAGAGTGACTCCACAGTGCCATGAACAGGACAGATACTGCCATGGGTAGCTCCATTGACATCTGTACCATTGTGAGAAAATTTGGCACCAAATGTCGACACTGTATTTGTTGTTCAGCCTCAAAATAAGGTAAGATTACACAGCTCTATCCGCCGAACAAGGGCAGCTTAGCTGAAGCCTAGAAGGCCTGTAACCTGAACCAAGTCTAAAAGGCGCTCATATCGGAAGATAGTGTCTGCAAGCTAGAGGTTCTGGTGTAAAGCAAAACTCAAGAGACATCCCGAGGACACTAGAAGGGAGTTCACCCAAGGACACTAGAAGGGAGTTCAAAAATCAGGCTCTTTAAGCAGGCTAGCCAACAGGCGCCGGCACGCAAGCCTAAAAATAACCTAACCACAAATATTCAGCCCTAAGATAAGCCTAAGTGAAGCACACATTCAGCACTACAAGGAAGCATCCCAACACCTCTGTAACAATTAGTCAACTCCGGATGGCTTCAGTTTGGTAGTTTTGGTCTATGTGACAACAAGTACGTTAACCTTCTGTGGCAGGAAGTCCTGCATCTTGGTGTGCATGAGTCAAAATGTATGTCGAGCAAATGCGAATGGCTCAACAAAGTCTGGTTTTGCCGGCACAAGTAGCCGATAGAATTTACCCCAATGGCTTCTTCCAAACCTTTCAGCAAATGAATTTCGATCATGCTCTAGACCAAATGCTATTTGTATACTGCCAGCTGGCAAGCAGAATGGCCATTTATTAAATAAACATCAAGGCTTTACACCTTTCATGCTGGGATGTGCAACTCGTTGAAGCCAAACACTGTAATGACACACAACCAGAGCAACAACTAGCAGGAGCAACTGAACAGCATATCAGATAGAAACACACACTTGCACAGTGATGCCATAAAGTGAGCTTACACACCATCCTGATTGGAATGATGGGGACCATCTGTAAATGTTATACTGAACTACCCCTCAGTATGCTTGGCCTAGCTAGACCTGTGTAAAGTAAAATAGCTTACACAAAACATGCAACAGAAAAATAATTACAAGTAGGAGGTTGAAAAACAACATGGAAAGAGCACATGGTTCTTTTCAGAACCCCCCTGATCCCCAATAACGAACCTCTTCCTAGTAAAGTGGTGGGGGTTTGCCAGGTGCTTGCACCAGGTGTAGACCACTTCCTCAATTCAGTCAAAAAAGGGTATCCCTGTTGGCGTAGTCTTGTCTTGTCTCTGCAGCTCACCTTCTTACTGTCAGACTCTTCTACTCCATTTTGCTTGGTGAAGGACGAAGGGAAAGAGTTTCATCGACCAGCATTGCATGTTTAAAATGCCTATTGGCCTTCTGTTTGCCCTGTGTACCCATGCACCGGGCAACGGTATCAGGCATGCTCCTCGTTGAACTGTACGCACCTGTTGACCTCCCCCTCTACGCCTTGAATGTGCTTGAGCATAATTGTTGGAAGACATGCAGGTCACGGTGTGGCTGGCAATAGCCTTGAGGGCTTTCTTGGCTTGCACTGTGCTTTTGCAGATGTGGCTCCTGTGTACCTCATCCACTGCTTCTCAAGAGATGGCAGCAAGCATAGGTGTGCATGAAACAAATAACAAGTGAGCTCAGGTTTGTGACTGTCTATGAGTACTACAAGGTGAGCTCTTGCAAGGATGCTGATTTGCATGCTTACTCAGACTCGTGATTTTGTAGGATGTCAGATCCTTGCGTTAATCCTTGGTTGCTAATAGTACGCTTTTCTTTTGATAACTCTTGGCCCCTGTTGTTTTGCCTTGCACGGGCATCTAATGTGGCCTTTTTCATGGCAAACGAGGTCCAATATGGCTTTGAAATTTTCAAGGCTTGCTATTATAGACTGATCGCAGCCCTGTTATCTGTAGCTCAAATTGGAGCATAGGCTAGCAGTCGCACTTCTTGACTGAAGGCCTCATCTTTGTAAACTCTATCAAATTGGAGCATGTCCATTGCGGAACATAATTGTACGGCATATAGGCACTCCTAGCCCAAACCAAATCAGACGTATATCATAGACATATATCATAGACTGCAAAACAGAAATAAAAGAAGTCAATGAGGATCAGGAGAGTGGGCAAAGAAAACTCAACACTTGCCAGAATCCCTTGGCATTCTTTGATATTCTTTAAGAAAACCAGATGGCGCTGCTAAGTCAGAAACTTTTTCAAGGAATCGAAAGGAAAAGGTATCCATGATCCTATTTTCAACCAGCTTGTCAGCTCTCCAAAGAGAGTAAATCATATGCCTGCAACTTGATCAGCATAAGTAGAACCATGCAACCCAGCTCAGCATCCAATTAGTCTTATGGTTATGCCAGCATTGTTAAATCAATCTCATTCTGTACGCGTCTGCCAAAAGGTATGAGAGCATGTCCATTGCAGACATAATCGTATAAAACATAGGCACTCCTAGCCCCGTCCAAATCAAAACATTTGTCATAGCCCCATTGGTAGCAGCACTACCTGAGGAATCTCATCAAATGCCTTGATTTATAAGCCTGCAAGCCTGCTTGTCCAACAATTTGTTATGTGATGAGACACCAGTGCCTGGAATTTGTGTCCTTTCCATAACATGATACAAGGGCACAGGTCTTTCACAATATTCAAAGGTAGGCAGCTCCTCAATAAATCAGCACTTGTAGACCAATACAGCAGACGTTTAGTCAATTTGCCACTGAAAGGTATGCCTAATGTGCTCATGTGGCAAAGAATGGATAAGTTTTGAGGCACTGAAAACTGCCCATGCAATTAATTTGAATCATGAACGCTTTCAGAAATTTGGAATTTAAATTGCTGTAGTGCTTAGGGTCAGGTTGTCTGGTATAGCCATGTAATAGGGCTTACGAACTCCTCCAGATCTTCAGGCAGCAAAATGCCAGACACTGTGAGTCAGAATTGGAACAGAGAGGAGAATCCACTGAGAGATGTTTTGTACGTCTTCACCAAGCTAGTAGCATGCTGAAGCAGTACTTCTGTGGAGTTAAGAGAAGAATCTACAACCAAACAGACACAAGATGCTTGGACTCACCTGAGATTGCCATTATGGTTTCCAGCTATAGCTTTGGTACCACACTGCAGGGGAATAATGCAAAGCACCTGTGCCTCGTCTGACGATGCTCCAGTCATGCCAGACACAAAAGTAGATGTCTCCCTTGCTTCTGTGCTCCACGTCCTGCACAGGTGCATCAAGAAGATAAGTTGATATTTTAACTGCAGGAAGTCAAATATGGATTTTGAAGCCACTTCACAATGCTGTAGGACACAAGCAAGCCTTTTCTGATGTGCAGATTGCATGACTGGACTTGCCCCTATTTTATCTTGGCTCAAACAATGCCCAAACGCTTACTGAACCCCTTACATGCAACCTTGGACAGAGGAAACACATAGAATGAAATGCGCACATTGAAATGCACAAGCCAATCTTTGTTCCACACCTTGCTGTATTGTCTCCTGCTGACATGATATTGGCACTATCAGGAGTAAATGATACGCCCGTCACAGGGGCGCTGTGCCCCCTGAAGACCGTCAAGCATTGAAATGTGCTTGCGTCCCAAAGCCTGCATGCAGCAAAGAATCTCAAGAGCTGGAGGATGCTGCTGAAGGGATAAGACTTGCCAATATGGGCAAAAATTGAGCAACTTGAGCTCAAGTACAGTGTGCACATGATGCATGATGAAGTGGTGGGTGATTTAAGCAATGCAGGGCGTATTCCCTCACAATGCAACGCCTTACAAAGTGTATGTCAAGAGCACTCAGAGCGCTTTGGAGCCTGATCAAGTACAGTAGCAGGTCAGCTGCACAAAACCTTGGCTTTCACCACCACTCTCCTCACCTGACACTTCGATCCTTAGATCCTGTGGCACAGAAGGTTCCTGGGCGGTTGAATGCTACGCAGTAGACAGGTCCAGTATGGCCAGCCAGGATTGCTACCCTTGAAAATGTCTTCAGATCCCACAGCCTGTTGGGATAAAAATCAAGGAGAACGTTTCATAAAGTTAAGCAAGACTGGGGACTAACTTGGGAATCTTCATGTCCTTAATGTAACTAAGCTTTTGATTGAGGATAAATGGACAACCCAGACAGACTTGGCTGATGCCATGCCTGTTTTGAATGAAACGTATATGATTGGCCTGTTGTTTTAAGTGAATCCAAAACATGACTGATAGGGATACGTCTGACAGTTGGTGCAAGTGACAAATGGTTTACATTGCATTGATTTGAATAATGTGATTTGGGGGTCTGGCAAAACATATTTTTTTCAAAGTCTTCCATTGGCCAATCAAGGCCCAACAAAGATGCATACCTGTCCACAACTCACATTAAAAGTTGTTTAATAAAATGGAAAATTTGGGGGAGAGGTCTTGCCAATAAGTACTCTTGCACAAAAAAGCAGGGGCAAAATGTGGTTTCAATTATGAAAATCCCTGCCAAAATTGGGCCAGTCGTATGCCCTCGAACACTAGGACTGGAAGTATTGCTCTACCTCTTATACCAAGTTCCTTTTTTTGTATTTCAGACTGACAGAAGTTTCATTCGTTTCTGCGTACCCGAAGGTTATAAGGACAATTAACCATAAAAGTTTGGCAGGGGATTCAAATATGATTAGCAATGTGTTCAGCATTGGCATTAAACTTGTAAAAAGACAGAGCTCCGTGTTGGATACCGCGCTTACCAATCAATAGGGATTGCATAGTTATTAACCTCAAGGAATCCACTTCATCAAAAATGATGTCAAAGAGATTGTTATTCCATCAAATACAGGGTTGAAGAGACTACTAAAAATAGAAAATAATCCTAATGCCATAAGTAATGGGTCATTTGGCCATTCTGGGCTCCTTTCCCTAAATCTATTCTGATACCCTTGGGGGGCAATATATAAGCACCTCCACGCGGTCCCCTGGTAAGTGTGTGTCCGCACACTGGTTAAGACTCATACGGTGTTTTTCAATACCAGGCTGGCTCGGGTTCTGGAGGACGCATGCACGGGCAGTGGATGGAAGGTTGCACAGCTGTAGCCACAGAGTTTGCCCGCGGTGCGTTCTAGGTGGAGTGTCTCATTATGAGGTCTGCATGACTGCATGCTCATCCTCTTGTTGAGAGGGTCCTGTAAGTGGGGGAGCTCTGGCGGGCCAGGTGTGCAGTGTGGGGACTGTGCTGAGGTATTAGGAGTGGAACCTTCCAAGACTGAAGGGTGGGTCCCAAGTTGCTGAACGCGATTCAGTCAGTGTTGAACTCTGTTGGACTCTACTATGCATGCTCTTATTCTTGGTCTGGTTGGCAGGGAGATGAGCTTGGATTGCGTACTTGGGACCTGCTTTGGTGGGTATGTCTGGGTTTTTGTTGATCTTGCTGTGTGGGAGTTTGAGTGGGGTTTTTCTAGGCTTACTTCTTGTTTCCCTGTCCCTAGTGGGGGTTTTGACTTATGGTTCTTTGGACCAATGTGCCTCCCCTTAATTGATGGGGGGGGTGGGGGATGGGGTTCAACTGTCTGCGCAGTTCTTCCCTTTTCTTTTTCTTTCTCAATGGCTGCATTTCACTATTGCAGATTTTTTTCTTTTTATTATTGCATTTCTGATTTGACTAAATGCCCAGCTGAGAGGCATCATGGCCAGAAGCTGATGGAGCTATCCACTTAGTTGCAAGCAAGTCTCAATGATCCCCAACTCATGGCCATCCTGCATCCTCTTTTGTAACCATTATTACATTCAATAAAAATATTATACTTAAATATAATATACGAGAAGCTTTGCTCAAACACAATTACCTATCCCCTTCGGAGTTTTGCAAGTAAAACAAGCCTTACACTGAGGATGGAAGTAGACGCTGCATCCAACTAGAGGGCCGGCATGTTGATAATTTTAGTAAATCTCGGCGTACGCAGTCAGCAACCATGATAATGGTGACGCAGAAGTGTGACTGAAGAGGGCATGATAAAGGTTGGACAGGGGTCTTGCTAAGACTCGCCAACGACAAGACTCGGCGAGACTCGGCAAGTCTCTCTGGGGGATGGGTGGGACTCTCGTCACTGACGAGTGTCACCTATTTGACTGGTAAATGTTATTGTGCAAAAATGTTCTAGAAACCCCTCAAATTATCCCAAGCCATTTACAACATTTAAAAATAAACTTACAATAAAGACGAGGTGGTGTTGGATGATGAGGAGCGTGATGGTGTGATGAGCTACCAATACTTCCAGAGATCAAGCACCCCTGCCCATGTGCCTTCAAACGTGTGAAAGAATGGAAGGAAAAAGGGAGGTAAAACACTTGGCAGCAGCAGGCACTTCAGACCCCACCATTCAGTGTGTCCACTTCTTGCGCCTGTGGGCTTCCAAGCACGGCTTCCCCACCCTTGCCACAGTGCAGCTGCTATGCATGCTCCCACAATTTGTGTATGTGAGCGTAACTGGTCAGTTTGGCCACATGTGCACCAAGCACTGCTCAAGGCTTGCTTTGGTGCGTGCACAGAAGCTGATTTACATCTGCTGCAACACAAGGACTTATCTGTGGGCGACCTGGAGTCGAGCCTGCAGCTCCTTGCCAAACAAGATGAAAAAAATGAAAATTAGGCAAAAATGCCAAGGATTGAGCAGCTAGGTTGATAAGGGTGGAATTGAGGGGGGAGGAACAGGCGGGGAGAGGACAGAACAGCCTGTGACTCATCCCGGCCTCTGGAATGACCGGACATGTTTAAATAATTTGTTTTTTATTATATTGAAGTTCCCTGAAAAATTCCAGGACCAAAGGACGCGCCTGTGAAAAACAGTTTTCTTGTGATAATCTCCCATATAGGCCCTACCCATCTTCAACGAGTCTTGCCGAGTCTGGGCAAGTCTCTTTGGCTGAACGGACCACCCTATTTACCCATCCTTCATACTGTATGATTCTGAATACTTCCATGAATGTCCATGCATGCTTAATGCAATATAGCAGCTCAATCCCCCTCCAAGTGCCTTTTTTTAACTTTTGATTATTGTCATCTATTATCATAACATGGCAGCTGTTCTTGACTTTAGTGCTGGCACTTGCACTTATCACCCATGCACTAGCAGATGGTAGCTAGGAGATAGTATAAACAAAATGCTTCAAATTTTCTTCAAGCTAGCGTAGTGCTTGATGAGTGAAGCTTGCAATGAGTGCAACAACCCCAATTTAGTGCTCCGATGAAGTGCACAAGATCTTCTTGCTTGAAAGCTCAAATGATCCAGGCACAACTTGACTTTGGGCCAATGTGTCTCCATTTCCTTAATCGATGTAGGGAGTGATTTCACTGCCTACGTAGTCTTTTTCTTTTCCTTGACAAACTTGCCTGCATGTTTTGTCATTAGATCCTGATGCGCACATGGTGCCATTGTAGTTGACAGCAACGGCGTTGACAGCACCTGCGTGGCCCTCCATTGTAGCCTTAATGCCAGTGCTATCCACATCCCAAACCCTGTGTACAGATAGTTCAGAAAGTGAGAGCTTCATTTCCCTTACCAGCACGTACTACTCCACCGCATTTAACCTTGCCTGAAGTCTCAGCTTGTGCATTTCTATCTAAGACCAAGCAAGCAGCATATAATCTATAAGGCATTTGCTCAAGTTGTAGAGTACAGGATTTTGACTTCACAAAACTCACTTGACAGACATATCAGATCCGCCCGTAACCATCATCAAAGGCAAGAATCTTGTCATAGAAACAGCATTCACCGATGCATGGTGGCCTGTCAGACAAGCCGATAGGATAAAGTTGGCCCCCTCACGCTTATAGAGCCTGCAGAGCACGGTTAGCCATCAAGAGGGGAGAGTGGATGCGGGTTGAGCACTGGCTCTATGGCATGCAGCTGGATCAATCTGCACAATTGCTAGCTAATTCATTTATGTCCATCAAACATCAAGGCGTCTTGAAGCTTAGAGTGCTCATCAATTCTGTGCTATGAGACTTATCGAGTTTGGTAAGTTAAAAGAAGGAAGCAGACAACACCAAAACGGATTGTAGAGCCTGATACACAACTTGTTGATGCATGCTAAATTCCTTGCTGCTCACAACATCATTCAAATTGCTAAGGCATTCATTTTAAAAATCTTGCTTTGAGAGATCGAAATACAGTGCACATGACACGTATCATGCTCACTGTTATTGCTCGAACAAAAGCAAGTTGAAAACATGTGCAAGGTCGGGAATTTTGCATACCTAACAGTGCCGTCATAAGAGGCTGATGCAAAGGCCAAGTTCAACTCATCAGTTGCAAGGCCATAAACCGGGCCGCTATGCCCCCGTAGCGTGATTGCGTGCTTGCAATCTCCTTCCTTATCAAGTTTCCAGACTCTGCAAGAACATTTGGAGCATTGGGCATTGCGACTGCTTAGTCTGTTTTTAAGCTGTGCATCATGGTGAATCTCATAAGAAAACTTGATCAAACCCTTGCTACTTCCTGCTTCGAAAAGCTTTGATGTACCCTGGTTTCCTCTTTTTGAGAGCAGAGTTCAACTGGAGCGCATGATCTAAGAAGCTCACAAAGGAACACAAAACATGCAGGTGTGGAAGGTCAATCTCTCTCTACACACTGCACACTAAGTAGGCACTGTATATTTGTGACCACCACCTTCTTGCGCATTTCTCCTTGCACATGACCTATGCAAAGCTTTTGACTGTCAAGGCCTGGCGCACCTGACATCGTTGTCAACAGGGATCCTCTGCCATTGCTCAAACTTCTCTTGCCCTGCCTTTTCCGCTGACATCTTCTCTTTAAGCATTTCCTTTCGGCGATCGCCGCCCCCAGAAAATAGGTAGCTGCTGCCACTCGCAAGGGACTTGACCTCACACATGTGTGAAGAGATGTTATGATGAGCTGCTTGCAGCGCAGGCCCCGTGCTGCAGCAAGAGCTCTTTATGGGCTCATGCACCATGCGCTTCTTTGGATGAAAGTAAGCATTCAGTGCCCTGAATGCACAAGCATTGGAAAGAGTGGAAAAGGGTTTGATATTGTAGTTGGTGCATGCCATTGGATCAATCAATCCCAGAATGCACAAACAGTGGGTAGATGTGGAAAAGGGATCGTATTTTGACTTTTGCATGTGGTTGGCTCTATCAACGCAGCATGAGAATTGAATGTCGACCGTTATAACCCCTTCACTTTGATGGCATGAAGGATCATAAGGAAACCAGCGGTTGGCCAACAGTGATCTTGCCCTACCTTTCATCTTCTTGCTTGCGTGCTGCTGCATCGGCCTTCTGCTTTGCAATCTCTTGAGCTTTACGCTTTTCTTCCTCCTTACGCCTTGCAAGCTCTCTCTCTGCCTCTTCCTGCCTGCACAAGGGGCACAAATTGAAGCAACTTGCTACATCTTGCCTGTTGAAGCTGCCTCTTTTCCCTCGCATGCTACTACTGCATTGAAATGTACTACACCACATCACAACATTCAGCTGGAATCCTTGTTCTTACTTTCT
>LFIK01001373.1_pt1 | contig 19306 bp, 18 predicted proteins | sample 643401 | NCBI WGS metagenome assembly LFIK01 (sample SAMN03777447, study PRJNA286221) | soda lake metagenome | biome: soda lake; feature: Kulunda steppe; material: water; isolation source: sample T5-Br brine of Lake Tanatar-5 | place: Russia: Kulunda steppe | collected 2010-07
CCGCGACAGCGGACGAGGGTTTCGCCCTGTGGGGCAGGGACCAGCACGGCGGCCCGCTCCGGTGGGACGCGTGCGCGCCGGTCACCTTCGTGCTGAGCCCGGTCGACGCGCCGGCACACGCCGAGGCCGACGTGCGGGCCGCGCTCGCGATGCTCGCCGAGGCCAGCGGACTCGAGCTCGTCCTCGAGGGGATGACCGACGAGCGTCCCGACGCACGCCGTCCGCTCGTGGCGCGCAGCGGCGACGGCTGGCGCTGGCGACCGGTGCTCGTCGCCTGGGCGCGACCGGAGGCGACGGACCTCCCGCTCACGATGCTCGACCGTGGCGTGGCCGTCCCCGTCTCGGTCCGTGACGGCGACCGCGAGGGTCTCGTCACCGGCCAGGTCGTGATCAACGCCGCGCGCACGGACCTCGTCGCGGGCTTCGACGACCGGTCCGATGCGGTCGGCGCGACGCTGCTGCACGAGCTCGGCCATGTGCTCGGCCTGGACCACGTCGACGACGTCGCGCAGATCATGAGCGAGGACCCGGGCTCGGGGCCGGTGCGGTTCGGCGACGGCGACCTCGCCGGCCTGCGTGCGGTCGGTTCGGACGCCGGCTGCCGTCCCGCACCCGCGCCCGCATCGGGCCGAGGGCTCACCGGCGCCCCGTGATGCGACGGGGCGCGCATCAGCCGAGCGTCCCTCCCGCACCCGACAGGCCACCGTCGACGGGGAGCACCACGCCCGAGATCCAGTCGGCGGCGTCGGACAGCAGGAACACCGTCGCGCGAGCGACGTCCTCCGGCTCGCCGAGCCTCCCGAGCGGATGCGAGCGCGCCGCCGCCTCCGGGTCGGCCGCCCACAGCGCCTCGCTCATCCGCGTGCGCACGACGGCCGCAGCGATCGCGTTGACGCGCACGCCGGGTGCGAGCTCGAGGGCGAGCTGACGGGTCAGGTGGTGCAGCGCCGCCTTCGACACGTTGTACGCACCGATCATCGCAGCCGGGACGAGCCCTCCGACGGATCCGATCGACACGATCGAGCCCCCGCTCTCCTTCATCCAGCCGTGCCATGCGGCGCGCGCCCACACGAGCGGCGCCCGCTGGTTGACGTCCCACGTCGCGTCGACCGCCGCCATGTCGACGTCCGTCAGCGGACCGCCCGACGGGTTCGTGCCCGCGTTGTTCACGAGCAGGTCGCACGACCCGAAGGTGCGGACCGCGAGGTCGACCGCCTCCGCGGCGTGCTCGGCGTCGCGGACGTTGCCGGCGAGGGCGACCGCACGCGGGCCGAGCTCCTCGGCGAGCGCGGCGATCGTCTCCGGACGCCGGCCGGTCAGCACGACACCCTCGGCGCCGGCGTCGAGCATCCCGCGGGCGATCGCCTCACCAATCCCGCGGCTCGCTCCGGTCACGACCCCCGCGCGACCCTCGAGGCGTACGTCCACCTACGCCGCCTCGACGACCGCGTCGATGGCGCGCGCGAGGTCGATGTCACGTGTCGTCACGCCACCCGCATCATGGGTCGTGAGACGGACGCCCACGTTCCAGTAGACGTTGGTGAGCTCGGGATGATGGTCCGCCTCCTCGGCGACGACGGCGACCCGGTCGATGAACCGGATCGCGTCCATGAACGACGGGAAGCGGAGGTCGCGCATGATCGCGTCGCCCTCGCGGCGCCAGCCGTCGAGGTCAGCCAGGGCACGATCGATGGTGTCGGTGTCGAGGATATCCATGGCGGAAGGGGTACCAGCCGGCGGCACGAGATGCGAGCCTCCGCGGCGCGCTCCCCTAGGGTCCGCGCCGACGCGACGGCCGCGATGAGCGGGTCGCCCCGTCCAGCGTCGCCGGCGTGCCGAACCGCGCCTGAGGGCCTCCGGCAGGGGACCCCGGCGGATGAACGGCACGATGACGACGGAACGGACGAGGAGGACCGACATGGCGCGCAGCCTGCCCATGTTCCCCCTCGGCACCGTGCTCATGCCGCACATGGTCCTGCCGCTCCACATCTTCGAGCCCCGCTACCGCACCATGTTCCGCGACCTGATGGAGGGCGACCGCGAGTTCGGCGTCGTCCAGATCGCACGCGGGAGCGAGACGGGAGGCGGCGACGTCCGTCACGACGTCGGGACGATCGCCCGCATCCTCCAGGCCGAGGAGCTCGAGGACGGCCGCTGGGTCGCGGTCACCGTCGGCACCCGACGGATCCGCATCACCGAGTGGTACCCCGACGACCCCTACCCGCAGGCACGCGTGGAGGAGCTCGCAGAGGACGGTGTCGACGACGGTGTGCGCGCCGTGCGTGACGCGCTCGTCCCGAGGGTCCGACGGCTGCTCGCGCTCCGCAGCGAACTCGGCGACGAGACCGTCCCCTCGACGTTCGAGATCGCGCAGGACGACGCCGTGGCCTGCTGGCAGCTCCTCGTCCTCACGCCGCTCGGAGGGCTCGACGCGCAGCGGCTGCTCGCGACGGACGGCTGGGACGAGCGGCTCGCGCGCTTCGCCGGCCTGCTCGGCGAGCTCGAGGAGATGAGCGCGCTCGAACTGCAGCGCCCCGACTGACGTGTGCGGCCGCTTCGTCCAGTCGAGCTCCCCCGAGCGACTCGCGGCCCTGTTCAGAGCGGCCGATGTCACCGAGCATCCGGTCGGTGCGCGCTTCAACGTCGCACCGTCCACCCCGATCCCCGCAGTCATCGACGCGGACGGGCGCCGGCTCGGGACGCTGCGCTGGGGCTTCGTCCCGTCATGGACGCGCGACCCTGACGACGGACCTCGACCGATCAACGCGCGCGTCGAGGGTGCGGCGACCTCGCGCCTCTTCTCCCCGTCGCTCACGCGCCGTCGCTGCGTCGTGCCGGTCGACGGCTGGTACGAGTGGACCGACGAGGACGGCGCGCGTCAGCCCTTCCTCCTCCGTCCGGCGAGCGATGCGCCGCTCGCCGTCGCGGCGCTGTGGTCCGTGTGGCGCGCCCCGGACGCACCTGCCGACGCTCCGCCGCTGAGCACCGTCGCGCTGATGACCACCGAGGCGCACGGCAGTGCGGCCGACGTCCACCACCGGATGCCGCTGATCGTCCCCGACGAGCTGCTCGACGCGTGGCTCGACCTCCGCACACCGGCCGAGGAACCGCTGCTGCGCGAGCTCGCCGCGCGACCGGTGCCGGTCGACGTCGTGCGCGTGTCGCGCCGCGTGAACGACGTGCGCAACGACGGGCCCGACCTGCTCGAGCCCGAACCGGGACCCGAGCCTGGACCCTGACGGGCGCGGACGTCGCGGCGGGTCAGGGGCGGTGCGTGTCGGGAGGCGCCGGCCGATAAGCCGGATCCTGTCCCCCGCCCGGTCACCCGGGACGGGGTGGCGACCATCTCTCTGGGACGCCGGTCACCCGACGCCTCGTGCAGCCGACCTGGGACGTGACGGGCGGACCACCCTGTCCCTGCTTGGCCTTGCTCCGGATGGGGCTTGCCGAGCCACGACGGTCACCCGCCGTGCTGGTGGGCTCTTACCCCACCGTTTCACCCTCACCGCGCCGGCGCCGGAGCACCGGACGTGGCGGTCTTCTCTCTGTTGCGCTTTCCGCGCGTCACCGCGCCTGGGCGTTACCCAGCATCCTGTCCTGTGGAGTCCGGACTTTCCTCACCCGCGTGAGCGGGCGCGGCCGCCTGTCCGGCGCCTCCCGACCTCCTGAGGGTACGGCCTCGCGCACTGACTACGCTCGGGGCGCAGCGTGCAGCGCACCGCAGGGGGTGGCATGGACACCGGCCGGACGGGGGACGCACCGCTCCTGCTCGTCGCGAACCGTCTCCCGCTCGCCCGCCACAAGGGCGTGTGGCGCCCATCGTCCGGTGGGCTCGTCACGGCGCTCACCCCGGTGGTCGAGCGCGTCGGTGGCTCATGGGTCGGCTGGGACGAGGACGCGCAGGGCGTCCCGTCACGTGTCGACGGGCTCAACGTGGACCTCCACGCCGTCGACCTCGAGCCCGACCTCGTCGAGGGCTACTACCACGGCTTCACGAACCGCACCCTGTGGCCGCTGTTCCACGACCTCGTCGTGCAGCCGGTCATCGACCGCAGCTGGTGGCGCTCCTACGTCACGGTCACGTCACGCTTCGCCGACACCGTCAGCGAGGTGATCGCCGCCTCCCCGACGCAGCCGACCGTCTGGATCCAGGACTACCACCTGCTGCTGCTCCCCCACCTGCTCCGCGAGCGGTTCCCGGAGCTGCGCATCGGCGTGTTCCTCCACATCCCCTTCCCCGCACCCGAGCTGTTCGCGCGCCTGCCGTGGCGCGAGTCGCTGCTCGGCGGGATGCTCGCTGCGGACAGCCTCGGGTTCCACACCGAGCAGTACCGCGACAACTTCCTGCGCACCGTCCAGCGCGTCATGCCCGATGCGACGGTGCTCGGCGACAGCGTGATCCGTGAGGACGGCCGGCGTGTGCGGGCGGTGAGCCACCCGATCTCGATCGACACCGACGAGTTCGCCGACCTCGCGCGCGACCCGGCGACGGACCGCGAGGTGGAGGCGCTGCGCGAGCAGTTCGGCGACCGCAAGGTGCTGCTCGGCGTCGACCGCCTCGACTACACCAAGGGCATCCGCCACCGTCTCCAGGCCATCGAGCTGCTGCTCGAGCAGCGACCCCACCTGCGTGGACGCTTCGTGTTCATCCAGATCGCGGTGCCCTCGCGGGACGACGTCGAGGAGTACCGGCGCCTGCGCACCCAGGTCGAGACCGAGGTCGGGCGCATCAACGGGCGCTTCACCGAGCCCGGCCACGACGTGCCCGTCCACTACCTGCACCGGTCGATCGACCGCACGCGCCTCGCCGCGTACTACCGACTCGCCGACGTCATGTGCGTCACGCCGCTCAAGGACGGGATGAACCTCGTCGCCAAGGAGTTCGTCACGGTTCGCGACGCCACCGACGGCGACGGGGTGCTCGTGCTCAGCGAGTTCTGCGGCACGGCGCACGAGTTCGGCCACGACGCCATCCGGTGCAACCCGTTCGACGTCGAGGGTCTCGCGACGCTCATGGAGGGCGCGCTCGACCTCAAGCCCGACGATCGCAAGGGTCGACTCGCCCGCATGGCGCAGGTCGTGCGGGACCACGACGTGTTCCGCTGGGTGGACGACGAGCTCGCCGCGATCTCCGGGACCGAGCGCGGCGCGTGAGCGACGCCGACGACCCGGCGCAGCTCGCCCGACGCATCGTCGAGCGTGTGGGCGACGCACGCGTGCTCGTGGCGCTCGACAACGACGGCACGCTCTCGCCGATCGCACCGCGACCCGAGGACGCCCGGCTGGCGTCCGGCGCGTCGGACGCGATCGTGGCCCTCGCGACGGTCGCGGACGTGGTGATCGTCTCCGGGCGCGGGCTCGACGACCTCGCGGACCGCTTCGCAGGTCTGCCCGTCGAGCTCGTCGCCGAGCACGGCCTGCGGCACCGGACCACCGACGGCACGGTCCTGTGGCTCGTCGACGGGCTCGCGGAGGGGACGCTCGAGCGGCTGCGCACCGAGCTCGACGAGCTGCTCCCCGCTGAGCTGCGCCGCTCGGGCTGGCTCGTCGAGGACAAGGGCGTCACCGTCGCGGTCCACCATCGGCTCGTCGCGGACGACGCCCTCGAGCCGACGCTGACCCGCGTGCGTGAGGCGCTCGACCGGGCCGCGACGACCGGTGGTCACGTGCAGACCGGCAAGGCCGTGCTCGAGCTCCGGCCGGCCGGCGCCGACAAGGGCGCGGCGCTCCGCCGGCTCGTCGGGACGCGTCCGGATCGGTCCGTCGTGATGGTCGGCGACGACCTGACCGACGAGCCCGCGCTCGCGTTCGCGGAGTCGCAGGGCGGCGTCGGGGTGCTCGTCGCGGAGGACGAACGGATGAGCGCCGCCTCCGCCCGCGTCGCGGATCCGGAGGCCGTCGTCGCGCTCCTCGACGCCCTCGCCGCTGCGCTCAGGCGGGGACGATGAGCAGGCGCCGGCACTGCGAGCAGGTCGTGAGCGGCGGGCCCGTCAGGTAGCCGTTGATCTCGCTCATCGGGAACGTGATCCGGCATGCGGTGCACGCGTTGGCCTTGAGCACCCCGACGCCGGTCCCTCCGGAGCGACGTGCGGCCTCCTCGTAGCGCGCGAGCAGGTCGGGCGGCAGCGCCGCCGCGATCGGGTCACGCCGGACCTGCACCTCCGCGATCCGGGCGATCAGGTCCTGCGCGGCCGCATCCCGCGCTGCGGTCGCCTCGGCGATGCGTCCGGCCAGCGCGGAACGAACGTCGCGCAGCTCGGTGTGACGGGCCTCCAGCTCCTCGACACGCTCCATCACCTCGAGCATCTGGTCCTCGTGCTCGGCCCGCCGGCGTGTCGTCGAGGCGATCTCCGCCTCCGCCGCCTGGATCTCGCGGGCGGTCGACAGGGACCCCTCGTACAGGCGCGTCCGCTCCTCGTCGAGCCGCTGGCCGAGCGCATCGATCTCACCCTCGACCTGGCGCTGCTCGCGCCGGGCGGCCTCGAGCCGCTCCTCGAGCTCCGCGTCGCCCTCCGCGAGGGTCGCGTCCTGCGCGAGCAGCTCGTCGAGTGCGCGCTGCTCGGCGAGCCCGTCGAGCTGATGCTCGAGGCGCCGGACGTCGTCGTCGACACCCTGCAGGGCGAGGAGCCGGTCGAGGTCCTCCGCGGTCGGTGCGTCGCTCATGCCTGCTCCCAGGGGGTGGTGTCGACCGCGGAGAGGACGACGGGTGCGTGCATCCCGCGTCCGGCGGCGGCCTCGGTGATGCGCGCGGCGAACGCGGGCATCGCCGCGACCTCGGTCGCATGGTGGCCGGCGTCGATGAGCGCCAGGCCGAGCTCGAGCGTGTCGAGCGCGACGTGGTGGCGGACGTCGCCGGTCACGAGCACGTCCGCGCCCGCTGCGATCGCGTCTCCGACGGCGCTCGTGCCCGAACCGCCGAGCACGGCGACCCGACGGACCTGCCGCTCGCCGTCGCCGCAGCGTCGCGTGGACGGTGCGGGGAGCTCCGAGGCGACGGTGCGCGCGAGCTCGCGGAGGCTTATCGGCTCGGGCAGGTCGCCGACCCGACCCATCGGTCGTGCGCCAGGGACGGCCGGTGCGCACAGCGGCACGACATCGGTCAGTCCGAGCACGCGGACCACCGGGTCCGACGTACCCGCACCGTCCTCGGCGGCATCCAGGTTCGTGTGCGCCGCAGCGACCGCGACACCCGAGTTGGCCGCACGCAGCGCGAGCGCACCGGCGGCGGTCGACGGCGTCAGCGCGCGCAGTGGGTGCAGGAGCAGCGGATGGTGCGCGAGGACCAGCGTGTGCGGCTCGGCCGCGGCCTCATCGAGCACGGCGGAGGTCACATCGAGCGTCACGAGCACCCGCGCGACGGGCCACGCGGGATCGCCGACCTGAAGACCGGGGTGGTCCCAGTCCGCGGCGTCCGACGGCGGGTAGAGGGCGTGGACGAGGTCCATCCAGGTGCCGACCGTGTCGTCCACCGGCTCCCCTCCGTCCGCCGTGGAAGCCTACGCGAGCAGGACTACCCTCCATGTCGCGGACCCCGCGACGCACCCTGCGAGGTCGCGGTGCGCCGACCCGGGCGGGTAGCTCAGCTGGCTAGAGCGCCTCGTTTACACCGAGGAGGTCGGGGGTTCGAGCCCCTCCCCGCCCACACAGGCCGCTCGTCAGCGACCGGCGTCGATGATGAGCGCCTCGAGCGCGACGGTGACCATGTCGTCGAAGGTCCGCTCGCGCTCGTCCGAGGACGTCTGCTCGCCGGACGGCACGAGGTCGGACACCGTCATGATGCCGAGCGCCCGCGCGCCGAACTCGGCCGCGACGCCGTACAGGCCCGCGGCCTCCATCTCGATCGCGAGCACGCCCATGCGGTCGAACATCGCGAGCTGCGTCGGGCGCGGGTCGTAGAACAGCTCCGCGCTGTGGACGTTGCCGACCTTGACGGCGACCCCGGCGGACTCGGCCGCCTCGGCGGCGCTGCGCAGCAGGGCGAAGTCCGCGATCGCCGCGAAGTCCTGACCGTCGTAGCGCGCGCGGTTCACCTGCGAGTCGGTGCAGGCGCCGGCCGCGAGCACGACGTCGCGCAGCTTGATGTCCTTGCCGAGCCCGCCGCACGAGCCGACCCGCACCAGACGCTTGACGCCGTAGTCCTTGATCAGCTCCGTCGCGTAGATGGAGGCGGACGGGATGCCCATGCCCGTGCCCATGACCGAGACGGGCATCGAGCGGTACGTGCCGGTGAAGCCGAGCATGTTGCGCACGGCCGTGACCTGCCGCGCGTCGTCGAGGAAGCGCTCGGCGATGTACTTCGCCCGGAGCGGGTCGCCGGGGAGCAGGATCGCCTCCGCGAAGTCCCCCGGTTCGGCGCTGATGTGCGGCGTGGCCATGACGTCTCCTCGACGGTCGCTGTCGGTCCCCGGGGGCGCGGATGCGCCCTTCGGCCCTCCTACGCTAGCGAGGGTCGGGAGGCGGACGTGAGCGGATGGCGCAGCACCATCGACCGCGCGCTCGAGGCGAGCGTCGTCGGCTCCTTCACCCGCATCGGCCATGCGGTGCGGCGCCGGACCGAGCGCTGGGACGACCTCGCCACGTCGGGCGAGGGTCGTCACGTCCTCGTCACGGGTGGCAACAGCGGCATCGGGTTCGCGACCGCTCGAGCGCTGCTCGCACGGGGTGCGCACGTCACCATCACGACACGTGACCTCGCACGCGGCCAGCAGGCACGTTCCGCGCTGCTCGAGGACCTCGACGCGGTCGACGGGCGGCTCGATGTCGAGCTGCTCGACCTCGACCGGCTCGACTCGGTGCGCGCGCTCGCGGGCCGACTCGAGGGAAGCGCGCCGCTCGACGTCGTCGTGCACAACGCTGGCGCGATGTTCCCGGAGCGCTCCGTGACCGAGGACGGGCTCGAGCGGACGTGGCAGGTCCACGCGGTCGCGCCGTTCCTCCTCACGATGCTCCTCGTGCCGATGCTCGCGGCACGGCCGGACCCGAGGGTCGTGTGGGTCTCGTCGGGCGGGATGTACACCGAGCGGCTCGTCGTACGCCGCGTCGACTCCCCCGGCGGCTACCGCCCGAGCGTCGCGTACGCACGGGCCAAGCGCGCGCAGGTCGAGCTCGTCACGGAGCTCCACCGCCGCCTCGGGGATCGGACCGGCATCGCGTTCCACGCGATGCACCCGGGCTGGGCGAGGACGCCCGGCGTCGCGACGTCGCTGCCGACCTTCAACCGCATCGTCGGGCCCCTGCTGCGCACGCCGGAGCAGGGGGCGGACACGATCGTGCACCTCGCACTCGCGCCAGGCACCGGAGGCGTGGACGACCCGACGGCGGGTGGCCGGTTCTGGGCCGACCGGCGGCCACGTCCGGCCCATCGTCTGGCCCGCACGGTGTGCGACGCGTCCGAGCGCGAGCTGCTCTGGGAGCGCCTGATGACGGACGCCGGTATCGAGCGTCCCTCGGGTCCCGTCTGAGCGACGCCTCGCTCCGAACCGTCACCGTCCGTCATCGTCCGTCGATGTCCGTCCGCAGGGAGCTCCGATGACCACCGTCAGCCTGATCCTCGGCGCCGCCGGCTCGACCGGCTCCGCCACCGCCCGCATGCTCGCCGCATCCGGGCACCGCGTGCACCTCGCCGGACGTGACCGCGCGGCCCTCGACGCGCTCGCCTCGGAGGTCGGTGCAGCAGGCGTGCACGAGCTCGACGCGCGCGACGTCGCAGCCGTCAAGACCGTCGTCGACGCGGTCGCAGACACCGAGGGACGGCTCGACGGTGTCGCGAACCTCGTCGGCTCGATCCTGCTCAAGCCCGCGCACCTCACGAGCGCCGAGGAGTGGGACGACACGATCGCGACGAACCTCACGTCGGCGTTCGCGGTGGTGCGTGCGGCCGCACCCCACATGCGCAAGGACGGAGGGTCGATCGTGCTCGCGTCGTCCGCGGCCGCGCAGACCGGCATCGCGAACCACGAGGCGATCGCCGCGGCGAAGGGCGGCATCATCGCGCTCGTCCGCTCGGCGGCCGCGACCTACGGTGCGAACGGTGTCCGCGTGAACGCGGTCGCGCCCGGGCTCACCCGCGCGCGCATGACGGCACGGCTCGTCGACAACGAGGCGCAGGCCGAGGCCAGCCGGCGCATGCACGTGCTCGGCCGCCTCGGCGAGCCCGAGGACGTCGCGTCGCTCGTCACGTGGCTGATGGACCCCGCGACCACGTGGGTCACCGGGCAGACGATCGGTGTCGACGGCGGGCTCGGTCAGGTGCATCCGCGACCGAAGGCCTGACGCACCGCGCTCAGGCGGGACCGACGAGTTCGGTGAGCGCGACGACGTCGGCTCGTCGACCGGCGCCCCGCAGCGCCGCGAGGTCCCCAGCGGCCTGGGCGCGCTTGAGGCGGGAGAACCCGTAGGTGCGCCCGGGGATCGCGACGTCGTCGGGGTCGTCACCGACGACGACGAGGAACACGCCGTCTCCGCGTCCGCCCTTGTGCAGCTGCCCGGTCGAGTGCAGGTAGCGAGGGCCGATGCCGACCGTGACCGGGACCCCGTACCGGCGCGCGAGGTCCGGCGCGATGGCCTCGACCGCACGCGCCTCGTCGCCGTCGGGGTCGACGTAGGCGAGCACCGCCACGTACCCGGCGCCCGCAGCGACGTCGTCGAGCGTGGCCAGCGGGACCGGCGCGTCCGGCTCGCTCCCCTGCTCGAGCGCCGCGGCCGTCGCAGCCTTCGCGGACGCGACGTCGGGCTGGTCGAACGGGTCGACCCCGAGCTGTGCGCACGCGAGCGGGACGGCCCTCATCCAGCGCACGACCTCTGCGCCGAGGTGCTCGCAGCCCGACCACGGGATGCTCAGCGTCGGCACCCCGTCCGCCGCGAGCGCGTCGAGCCCGTCGACCTCACCGATCGCGACGACGACGGCGCGCGAGCGGACCACGACCTCGTCGACCGATCCGGCGACCACCGGGAGCACGCCCGTGCCGTCCTTGCCGCTCGACTCGGCGACGAGCTGCTCGATCCATGCACCGAGCATCCCGGCACGCTCGTCGACGATGAGATGCAGCGCATCGCGACCCTCTGCCACACCGCAGGCGAGCAGCGTGGCGAGCCGAGCAGGACCCGCGCCCGTCCACGGGTCCTCCGCCCAGGCCGCGGCCGCCTCACGCGCATGATCGAGCAGCGCGTCGAGGTCGGCACCGATCAGCGCGGCCGGCAGCAGGCCGAACGGCGACAGCGCCGAGTAGCGACCTCCGACGTCCCCGTCGCCGCTGACCACGGCACGCAGGCCGAGGGCGTCGGCGCGTGCCTCGAGCGGGCTGCCGGGATCGGTGATCACCACGACCCTCGACGGCGCGTCGGCACCGAGCGCCTCGGTGAGCCGGGCGAGCAGGCGATCGAGGTGCGCCAGCGTCTCGACGGTCGTCCCGGACTTCGAGGCGGCGACGACGATGGTGCGCGTCCAGTCGACGGCCGCCTCGACGCGGGCGACCGCCGCAGGGTCGGTGGAGTCCAGCACGTGCAGTGCAGGATGGCCACCGGAGCTCCCACAGGCCCCGGCGAGGACGAGCGGGAAGAGCGACGAGCCTCCCATTCCGACGAGCACGACGTGCTCGATCCCGTCCGCGACGATCCCTTCGACCATCGGGCGCAGCGTGCGCAGATGCTCCTCGGCCCGGTCGATCGAGCCGAGCCAGCCGAGCCAGGGCCCGGTCACGTGGGCGGGTGGTGGCCACAGCGTCGTGTCGCGTGCGATGAGCCGCCCATGGTCAGCGGTCGCGCGCTCCTGACGGGCTGCGACCGCCTCCGCGAGCGGACCGAGGTCGTCCGCGTGCGGTGCCCCCGAACGCGCTTCGTCCATGGTCGAGCTCCTGTCCTGCGCACCGGCCTCCGCAGGAGCGTAGGGGTCTCCCCACTAGCCTCCCGGGAGCGGTGGTCCTGCCCTCTCGCCGCGACCTCGAGGAGGATCCCGCGATGACGCGCGCCCCGGTCGTGCCTGCGGGCCTGCTGCCCGGAGGCCGCATCGCGAGCTGGGAGGCCACACCGCCCCGCTTCGTCGCACTCGATGTCGACGGGACGCTGCTGCGCGAGGAGCCGGTGCCGTCCGCACGCATCCGCGACGCGGTGGCCATGCTCACCGCGAAGGGCGTGAACGTCGGCCTGGCCACGGGTCGGATGAGCGCCTCGACGGACCGCGTCGTATCGACGGGTGTCTTCACCGGACCGCACGTGTTCCACAACGGTGCGGTGGTCACCGACGCAACCGGTACCGACCTCGTCGTGCTGGGGCTCACCGACGACGAGGTCGATGCCCTCCTCGCGCTCGGGCGACCGCGTGACGACCTGTCCGTCGAGATCTACGTCGGTCGCACCTACCTCTCCGACCGCGACGACCCGCGTTCGGGGGCGCATGCCGCGCTGCTCGGTGTCTCGCCGTCAGGACGCATCGCGAGCGCTGCGGATCTCGGAGGGGAACCGGCGGTGAAGGCCGTCCTCGTCTGCTTCACCCCCGAGGCGGCCGCACAGATGACGGATGCGGCCAGCGCGCTCGGGTTCGGCGCCGGCCCCGCGGGCTCCCCCGCGACACCGCACCTGCGCTACGTCAACGTGACCCGGTCCGGCGTCGACAAGGGGTCGGGCATCATGGCGGCAGCCGATGCGATCGGCGTCGCACCCGCTGCGGTCGTCGCGGTCGGCGACGAGACGAACGACATCCCGGCGCTCGAGCGCGCGGGTACTGCGATCGCGATGGGCGGCTCGGCACCCGAGGTCATCGCCGCGGCACACCTCGTCGCACCCTCGTTCGACGAGGAGGGCGCAGCGGTCGCACTGGAGGCGCTCGCCGGCCTCGTGCAGGCCTGAGTCAGCGGGCGCCGGGGACCTGGTAGTTCGGTGCCTCGTGCACGACCTCGAGATCGTGCACGTGCGACTCGCGGGTTCCGGCCGCGGTCTGGCGCACGAAGCTCGCGCGCTCGACGAGCTGCTCGAGGTCGGCTGCACCCACGTAGCCCATGCCGGAGCGCAGGCCGCCGACGAGCTGGTCGGTGACCTCCGAGACCCCGCCGCGGTACGGCAGGAGTCCTGAGACGCCCTCGGGGACGAGCTTCACGCCGCTCGGTCCCTGCGCGCGTGCACCGATGCGGTCGCCCTGGAAGTAGCGGTCGGCCGAGCCGTCGCGCATCGCGTCGATCGACCCCATGCCGCGGTACTCCTTGTAGCGGCGCCCTCCGACGAGCACGAGCTCCCCCGGCGACTCGTCGGTGCCGGCGAGCAGGTTGCCGATCATCACGGCCGTCGCACCGATCGCGAGCGCCTTCACGATGTCGCCCGAGCTGCGCAGCCCACCATCGGCGATGACGGGGACGCCGATCTCGCGGCCGGCCCTCGCTGCCTCCATCACGGCGGTGAACTGCGGGACGCCGACGCCGGTGACGACCCGCGTCGTGCAGATCGATCCCGGGCCGACGCCGACCTTGACCACGTCGGCGCCGTGGTCCGCGCAGGCCCGGACGCCGTCGCCGGTTGCGACGTTGCCGACCATCAGCGCGACGTCGGGGTGCTGGTCCTTGAGCCGGCGGGCGAAGTCGAGCACGCCCTGGGAGTGGCCGTGCGCGGAGTCGATGGAGAGGAGGTCGACGCCGGCCGCGACGAGCGCGGCGGCGCGCTCCTCACCGTCCGCGCTCGCGCCGACGGCCGCACCGCAGAGCAGACGACCGCGCGCGTCCTTCGCGGAGCTCGGGTAGCGGCGGACCTTCTCGATGTCCTTGAATGTGAACATGCCGAGCAGCACACCGGCGTCGTCGACGATCGGGAGCTTCTCGACGCGGTGCTGCTGCATGAGGTCGCGCGCCGCCTCGAGCGTGGTCCCGCGCGCACCGGTGACGAGACCCTCCGACGTCATGTGCTCGCTGATGCGCGACTCCGCGGGCGCACCGAGGCGCAGATCACGGTTCGTGATGATCCCGACGAGGCGGCCGTCGGTGTCGACGACGGGGAAGCCGGAGACGCGGTAGCGCTCCATCAGCTCGTGGGCGCGGCCGACCGCATCGTCCGGCCGCAGCGTCACCGGCTCGGTGATGAAGCCGGACTCCGACCGCTTGACCGTCTCGACCATCGAGGCCTGCTGCTCGACGGTGGCGTTCTTGTGCACGATGCCGAGGCCGCCCTGCCGTGCGATCGCGACGGCCATCTCCGCCTCGGTGACGCGGTCCATGGCGGCCGAGAGGATCGGCGCCTCGAGCTGGACGTTCTCGTGCAGCCGCGCGGTGACGTCGACGTCGCGCGGGAGGACCGACGACGGTCCCGGCAGCAGCAGGACGTCGTCGTAGCTGAGGGCCTCGGGGAACGTCACCGTCAGACCGCGACGCCGAGCTCGACGAGCGCCTGGCGCCAGCGCTGCTGGTCCCGCGCATCGGGGATGGCGTTGACCTCGGCGAAGCGGATCACGCCCTCCTTGTCGACGAGGAAGGTGCCGCGCATCGCGAGGCCCTTCTCACCGTCGAACACGCCGTACTGGTCGGCCACCGCACCGTGGGGCCAGAAGTCGCTGAGCAGCGGGAACTCGTAGCCCTCCTGTGCTGCCCAGGCGGCGGTCGCCGCGCTCGAGTCGACCGAGATCGCGAGCGTCTCGACGTCGTCGGAGCGGAAGCTGTCGATGGAGTCGCGCAGGGTGCACAGCTCGCCGGTGCAGACGCCCGAGAAGGCGAGCGGGTAGAAGACGATGAGGACGTGCTTCTTCCCGCGGAGGTCGGACAGCGTCACGGGCGTGCGCGTCTGGTCGTTGAGCGTGAAGTCGGGGGCGGTGTCACCGATGGAGAGGGCCATGAAGTGCTCCGTGGGAGGGGCTGATGCCCCAACGGTAGTCGGTCGCCGACGGCCCCACCGGTAGGTTCGGGTCATGGAGCATCGTGACGCCTGCGCACGGCACCCTGACCGAGCGGCTGCGACCGTCTGCCGGCGCTGCGACCGGCCGATCTGCGTCGAGGACATGGTCGAGGCGCCCGTCGGGCACCAGTGCGTGGACTGCGTGCGCGAGGCCCCGAAGGTGCGGCGCCTCAGCGACGCCGTCCCGACACCGACGGTCACCCGGACGCTCGTGCTCGCCATCGTCGCTGTCGCGCTGCTCGGTACGACCGGGGCCGTCGACGCCCGGAACTTCGGGCTCGTGCCGGCGCTCGTCGGCCTCGGCGAGTGGTGGCGGCTCATCACGAGCGCCTTCCTCCATGGGGGCCTGATCCACCTCGCGTTCAACGGGCTGCTGCTGTGGCGGCTCGGTCAGCTGCTCGAGCCCGCGCTCGGTCCGGCCACCTTCCTCGGGGTGACGGCCAGCGGCCTCGCCGGCGGTGGCCTCGGCGTGGTGGGCCTGTCGTGGCTCGTCGTCGCGACGCCGCTGCGGAGCATGCCGGCCGCGGCGGGGCTGCTCGGCGCCGGCCCGGTGACGATCACCGTCGGTGCCAGCGGGGCCGTGTTCGGGCTGATGGGTGCGGTGCTCGTCCTGCTGCGCCGGCGCGGCATCGACCCCTGGGCGACCTACGAGGGTTCGACGGTCGGCGCACTCGTGCTCCTCAACCTCGTCCTGACCTTCGCCGTGCCGAGCATCTCCGTCGGGGGGCACGTCGGCGGACTCCTCGGCGGTGCCGCGGCCGCCGCCCTGGTCGGGCTCCGGCGGCGCCCGCACATCGACGCGCTCCGCACCCTCGGCCTCGCGGTGCTGCTGCTCGGCGCCGCGGTCGTGGTCGCACGGGACCTGGTCCGCACGCTCACCGGCTGACCCCGTACCGTGGTGGGGCCACCGAGAAGGAGCCCCGTGTTGCGGCCCGTCGCACTTGACCCGGCCTACCGGAGCGCAGCCGTCGACCGGATGCGCTCCACGACCCATGACATCCTCGTGATCGGAGGTGGCGTCACGGGAGCGGGGATCGCGCTCGACGCGGCCACGCGCGGACTGTCCGTCGCACTCGTGGAGCAGCGGGACCTGTCCTCGGGCACCTCGAGCCGCTCGTCGAAGCTGCTGCATGGGGGACTCCGGTACCTCGAGCAGTACGACTTCGGACTCGTGCGTGAGGCGCTGCGTGAGCGGGACCTCCACCTGACGACGCTCGCGCCGCACCTCGCGCGTCCCGTCTCGTTCCTCTTCCCGCTGACCGGCGCGCCATGGGAGCGGGCCTACATCGGTGCGGGAATCGCGCTCTACGACACCCTTGGCGGCTCCCGCAACATGCCCGCGCACCGGCACCTCACACGGACCGGCGCACTGCGGCTCGTCCCCGCGCTGCGCGCTGACGCCCTGCGCGGCGCGATCCGCTACTACGACGCGCAGATCGACGACGCGCGCCACACGATGGAGATCGCCCGCACCGCCGCGAGCTACGGCGCCGCGATCGCGACGTCCGCCCGTGTCACCGGCTTCATCCGGGAGGGTGAGCGTGTCGTCGGCGCGCATGTCGCTGACCTCGAGGGCGGCGAGACGCTCAGCGTGCGCGCCCACCAGGTCATCAACGCGACGGGCGTCTGGACCGACGACGTGCAGGAGCTGGTCGGTCGTGGACGCATCCGAGTGCGCGCCTCCAAGGGCATCCACCTCGTCGTCCCGCGCGACCGCATCATCGCGGACTCCGGACTGATCCTGCGCACCGCGTCGTCCGTGCTCTTCGTCATCCCCTGGGGTCGGCACTGGATCATCGGGACGACCGACACGGACTGGGAGCTGGACCTCGCGCATCCCGCCGCGTCGCGGAGCGACATCGACTACCTGCTCGACCAGGTCAACAGCGTGCTGCGCCATCCGCTCACGCACGATGACGTCGAGGGCGTCTACGCCGGGCTCCGTCCGCTGCTGTCGGGCGAGTCCGACGCGACGTCGACGCTCTCGCGCGAGCACGCCGTCGCGACGACCGCGCCGGGCCTCGTGACCATCGCCGGAGGGAAGTACACCACCTACCGCGTCATGGCGGAGGATGCGGTCGACCTCGCCGCGCGCTCACTCCCCGGCCGCGTCCCCGACAGCGTCACCGACCGAACCCCGCTCGTCGGGGCCGTCGGGTACCACGCGCTGCGCAACCGCCGCTACGAGCTCGCGGAGCGCTCCGGTCTTCACGTCGTGCGCATCGAGCACCTGCTCGGACGCTACGGGTCGCTCACCGAGGAGCTGCTCGCGATGGTCGCGGAGGACCCGACGCTCGGCGAGCCGCTCCCCGGGGCGGACGATCACCTGCAGGTGGAGATCGTCTACGCCGCGAGCCACGAGGGCGCGCTGCACCTCGACGACGTGCTGACGCGCCGCACCCGCATCTCGATCGAGACCTTCGACCGCGGCGTCGCCGCGGCACCGCATGTCGCGCGGCTCATGGCTCCCGTGCTCGGTTGGGACGACGAGCGCATCGCACGCGAGGTCGAGCACTACGAGGCGCGCGTCGCCGCGGAGCGGGAGTCGCAGCTCCAGGCCGACGATCTGACCGCGGATGCGGCGCGGCTCGGTGCACCTGACGTGCGCGTCGCCGCAGGGACGTGAGCGCGACCGACACTCCGTTGAGGGCGCTCACACGCCCGAGAGCGCTGGTCTGGCATGCCCTCGTCATCGTCGTCGTCGGCGTGCTCGTCGGCTTCGGTCAGTGGCAGCTGGACCGGCTCGACCAGGTGCGCACGACGAACGAACGCCTCGAGCAGCGGGCCGCGGCCGAGCCGGTCGACGTCCGCACCCTCCTCGCGGAGGTCGGCGTCGACCCCGCCGCGCTCGAGTTCCGTCGCGTCAGCGTCACTGGCGTCTTCCGCCCCGAGGAGGAGGTGGTCCAGCGCAACCGCCTCCAGCGCGGGCTGCAGGGACTCGACGTACTCACGCCGATCGACCTAGGTGGCGGCACGACGCTGCTGGTGCGGCGAGGCTGGGTCCCGCGCGAGATGGACACACCGCCCGTCACGGAGGCGCCGCCGCCACCCGGAACGGTCACGATCACCGGGATCCTCGAGCGCAGCGTCGACCAGCCCACCTTCGGCGCGCGGGACCCGGACGACGGCGTGCTCGCGCGGGTGTTCCACCCGGACACCGCACGGCTCGACCGGCAGATGAGCGGCGACCTGCTGCCTGTGGTCCTGCGCATGGACGCGCTGCCGGGGTCGACCGCGACGACGCTCCCCGCCGCACCCGAGGCGCCGGGGCTCGACGAGGGCAGCCATCTCTCCTACGCCGCGCAGTGGCACCTGTTCGCCGTGCTGGCGCTGGGTGCCTACGCGTTCTGGTGGCGCTCACGCCTTCGTCGCACGACCGCCTGAGGGCGTCGGCCGCCCGGATCCCCTCAGGCGGGCAGCGCCATCCGGTGATGCACGACGCCCCACTCCCGTCCGCGGCGTGCGGCGAACAGCTCCTCGCAGGCGATGAGGAACGTGCGCCAGCGGTTCCAGCGGCGCTCCGCCTCCGCTGCGGTCGTGCCACCCGCGAGCACGGCGAGCGTCTCCTCCCGCCGCTCCTCGAGCAGCTCACGCCACGCCGCGAGCGTGCGCGTGTAGTGCCGGCCGTCGAAGCGCCACGTCTGGCGATGCTCGAGCACGTCGACCGCGTTCGGGATCCAGTCCTCCGACGGCATCATCCCGCCGGTGAAGAAGTGCCGCGCCATCCAGTCACCCGCACCGCCGACCTCGAAGAGGTAGGGCTGCGAGCGGTGTGCGAACACGTGCACGAAGAGCTCACCGCCGGGCCGCAGCCAGCGCGCGATGCGCCGCCCGAGCTCACGGTGGTTGCGGACATGCTCGAACATCTCGACGCTGACCACGCGGTCGAAGCGCCCCGGCGCGACGACGTCGGTGTGCGCGGAGACGCCGAGCTCCCCCACGTCCGCGGTCAGCACGGTGACGTTGTCGAGTCCTCGCTCCGTCGCTCGCGCGAGGATGTGCGTGCGCTGCGTGGTCGAGTTCGAGACGGCGACGATGCGTGCGCCCGGGTTGCGCTCCGCCATCCAGAGCGTGAGCGAGCCCCAGCCGCAGCCGAGCTCCAGCACGTCCTGGCCGTCGGCGATCCCTGCTCGACGGCAGGTGAGCTCGAGCATCGCCTCCTCGGCACCGGCGAGCGTCGTCACGCCCTCCGGCCACCACGCGGACGAGTACTTGAGGCGTGGGCCGAGGATGAGCTCGAAGAAGCGAGCGGGCACCTCGTAGTGCTGGGCGTTCGCGGCGTCGACGGCGACGGTCACCGGACCGGCGAAGAGCTCCGCCGCGAGCTCCTCTGACGCTGGCGCCTCGGACGCGCGACGGACGCGCAGCAGCCCACGGATCGTGCTGCGGAGCAGCGGATCCGGCAGTCGACCCGAATCGACGACCGCATCGAGGCGCACAG
>LFIK01001374.1_pt1 | contig 19302 bp, 17 predicted proteins | sample 643401 | NCBI WGS metagenome assembly LFIK01 (sample SAMN03777447, study PRJNA286221) | soda lake metagenome | biome: soda lake; feature: Kulunda steppe; material: water; isolation source: sample T5-Br brine of Lake Tanatar-5 | place: Russia: Kulunda steppe | collected 2010-07
CACACACACACCACACACACAAGTACATGCACGCGCACACTCACTCACACAACACGCATGTACATGCACGCGCACACACACAACACGCACGCATGTACATGCACACGCACACGCACACACATGTGCGCGCACACACACATGTACTCACATACACACACATACACACATATATACACACACGCACACACACACTTGCACAACACACGCACACGTCACTTACACACATGCACGAACACTTGACACGCGCACCTGCACAGCACACGCACTAATCACATACACACATGCACGAACACTAATCACACACAAATGAATACGCACGCACATGCAATCATGCACATAGATGCGCAAGTACGCAGACACAAATACTCGCACTCGTGCTCACACACGCAAACACGTGTTCGTGGATGCTAGCATGCATGCGTAAATGCAGAAAGTCATCCTTTGAAGACACACTTGTACTCTTGCAGCCTTGAACACACTTTTAACGATGCACACATTTGCACCTGTAATTGTGTGAGGTGACCAAATTGAACGGAAGTGTCTCGCAAAAACACAGACCTATTTCCGTGAGAGAATACTAAGATGACAATCGATGACCGTGGCAAGTAGCTTAAACCAAATAGCACAGTAATCCACTCATTTTTCAATGCTTGTGGCGATAAAAGTCTCTTATGAAACATGCATGTAAAAATACCTCAATTCCTGCTTTGATGCAGAAAGGTGTCTTATTTCATACTACTAATGTGACTGCAGGATCTAGAATTGGAGCTCCGCCGAGTGCGCCAGGAGAATATTGAACTGAAGCGCAACTTTGAGAGTGTAAGAGTAACTGTATCCCTGCCACAGCAGCACTTGACATGCATTGGATTGATAGCTCGAAGACGAGATCATTGCCTTACATTAACCATGCCATGGCAAGGATGCATGTAATACACCTTCCATGTCTTCCTCGTACCACCCCCCCTTTGCAGCTCAAAGGGGTACACATCCAGCTATCAATGTTATTATAGCTATCAAAGTTATTATCATTATCCAACTATTCAATGTTTTCCTCATGCCACCCCCTCTGCAGCTCAAAGGATACATATCCAGCTATCAACGTTATTATAGCTATCAATGTTATCATCATCATCCAGCTATTCAATGCTTTCCTCATACCTCCCCTCTGCAGCTCAAGGGTGCACACATCCAGCTATCAATGTCTTTATCATTATCCAGCTATTCAATGTTTTCCTCATACCACCCCCTCTGCAGCTCAAAGGGGTACACATCCAGCTATCCAGTGCCCACAAGCAACTCCAGGGCAGCCATGCTGCACTTCAAGAAGAGCGGGTGGGTCCACTAGAGCAGCTTAAACACTATTGCTGCCCAAGCCTGGGTGCAGCGACTGCATTTTTTGCGTGATGGTTTTAGTCGGCCTGATTTTAACAGGCATGAGCGCATGCATTATGTTGCCCTATTCACACCAACCATGAGTATAACCTTTCATAATTGTGAGCTCACCCAGCCAATGCAAACAACAAGCCTCCACCAAAAGGATCATGCACAGTAATGGGGCTTGCAGCTCTCCGTACAGAGCAAAAACATGTAAAGCAGATAGCCATGCACGTGCTGCTCCACGCACCTAGCAGGTTTCTGTGGAAAAGCAGTACCAAAGCCTATGCGAGTCTTGGCGTGTGGAGCTTGCAGAGAAGCAGCGCAGCTTTGAGGCCGCCAAAGCCCAGATTCTGGGCCCCAGGTGCGTGCTGGTTGCAATGCCCGCTGCAGCCGGCGCCAATCATCTCCCTGGCCCCATGCCCAGTCTTCCATGGGTTTCGCCGCGTCAGGCACTTCAACAGACACCTTATGGCAACAACAGCAGCAGCTGCAGCAGCAGCAGCCTCTGTGCAGGTCTGTGACATGTGGTGCCCCGCTAACAGGCGGATGAGAAGTCTGTGACATGTGGTCTGTGACATGTGGTCTGTGACATGTACATGTGGTCTGTGACATGTGGTGCCCCGCTAACAGGCGGATGAGAAGTGGACAAAGCTGTGAATGTATCCGGAGTATGCTTTGGGCTAACGATTAGGCCAGGGACTCGAGCCTATGTCTGGGATGCACACTCTTGGCAGCTTTGTGCTGCTTATCAATATCATTAGAGCTGCTTAAGTTGTATCCATCCTCTCCTTTACACGGAGGGATGACAAAACCCAGCTTGGGTCAGGAGGCTAAGCAGATAACTTCTCAGCAAGAGGGCCAATGCTCCCGCCAACAGGGCGCTGAGCATCGTTTCATCAGTTTGATTTTGCCTACCAAAAACCCTCCCTGGATTTTTATTCTTTAGCATGAGCCTATGAATACATCCTCTTTGATCAAAAATGAGGACTTACTTACATACTTGTATTGTTCAAAAGAATTAGAATTGCATCTTGTACTAACTTGAGAAGGCTGCATTGGTGCTGTGGTGGGTTAAAGCATGACCCTGGTGCGTCTGCCAATCCCTCCGACTATCTTTATGCTGCTCAGGGATCTGGACCTGATCAAGGTCAAGCTGCTGGAGGAAGTGGAAGGTCCATATAAGCACAAATGTGATGTCCTCGCACAGGTGCGGTATGCGCCAGTGCTCCCCAGTGCTGCCCATGCCTATCTTGTTTGGGGCATTTTAAAAGAGCAGCACATCGGGGCATTTCAAAAGAGCATTTCAAAAGAGCATTTGGGGCATTTTAAAAGAGCAGCACATTGGGGCATTTCAAAAGAGCATTTCAAAAGAGCATTTGGGGCATTTCAAAAGAGCATTTGGGGCATTTCAAAAGAGCAGCACATTGGGGCACTTCAAAAGAGCAGCGTGGCCGCGCGTCAGCTTCTCCCTGGGTCATGCAGCACTTCGTATGCTGGAGCAATACTTGTGGATGTCCTCTGCCAATGGCCTGATTGCCGTTGCAGGAGGCAGAGATGGCCCAGCAAAGCTTTGTGCGACTGCGGCGTGAGCATGAGGAGCTGCTGGTCAAGCACAAGAACATGGTGCGGTGCCTTGAGACAGGCTAAGCACAGCATCGTGGCGCTGAGAGGATCCACCCTGTCCCTGGCTGTGCTGGCCAGCAGTGTGGCCTGTGCAAAATGATTTTGCGCCGTGACGGAGACACAGCTGATGGTGTGTCTTGCAGATGAATTGTCCCACACCATGAATCTGCACAGTTACCTGCACATGAATGATTCTGCACCGTGACAGGGACATGGCTTCCTGAAAAATGTGTCACGTGGACAGTAAGACACACTCCCTAGATTGAATGGAAGGGAAAGGGGCCATCAACAAAGCACCGTGTCTGCCTCTCATTGTAAGCATTGCACCCCATCACAGCTGCCAATAAGTATAGACGCATCATATATAAGTGGATGGTGCAGCAAACCCAGATCACCAAGGGAGCGTACCCTGCATCGTCTTAACCATTCGATTCCTTACCGCAGGAGCTGCGCTTCAATGCGCAAATAGAGGCAATGGTGGATGAGCACACGGCAGCCGTGTGCCAGCTCAAGGACCAGCTTGCTGTTTTGGGCAGGCCACAAGGTGCGCGCAATGGTAGAGGGCACCTGTGCCCATCAAAGAGCAGCACAATTGTGCCCATCAAAGAGCAGCTCAATTGTGCCCATCAAAGAGCAGCTCAATTATACCCACCAATGAGCAGCTCAATTGTGCCCATCAAAGAGCAGCTCAATTGTGCCCATCAAAGAGCAGCTCAATTGTGCCCATCAAAGAGCAGCTCAGGTGTGCCCATCAAAGAGCAGCTCAATTGTGCCCATCAAAGAGCAGCTCAATTGTGCCCATCAAAGAGCAGCTCAAGTGTTCCATAAAAGAGCAGCACAATTGTGCCCACCAAAGAGCAGCTCAGGTGTGCCCATATGCAGCCCATGCCTTGCCTGTACTTGCGCAGTTGTCTTGTCAGAATTGATGCTGGCTTCACGTGTGCCCGGTTTAACTGGGAATGAGCTCAAAACAAGGTTTACACACACAGGAGACACTAAACCCCATAAGCTCAGGGTTACTCAGATTGGTTCATGCTGCTCCTGCCCGAATGAACCTGCAGAGAGAGTCATGGCCTTGGAGTCGCAGCTGCATGCATTGAATCGCGAGCACAGCAACCAGGCTTTCATGGTCGTCAAGCTTCAGGAAGAGCTCCAGGACATGAGGTGGGTTGCTGACACTGCTGGAGGCAAGTGTTTTGTGCTGATGCCTTGATGGAGGTACCTTGCCAGAGCCAAATTGCAAGTGGCTACGGCGATGACGAGGCTGAGGGCTTGAATTGTATCGTGCCAACCCCCTTCCTGGCACATGTTTGGGTATGCTCACCTGCCTTTTGCAGTGCATTGAGGCAGTCCATAGTTTAAGTTGGAAGTATGACCCATGCACCTGAGTTTGCTAGTGGGTTCCCAGATACTGTCCGTTGACACCATGCCCATCACACCCATGCTTGCCCTGCAGGAGGCAAAAGGAGCGCGCAACAGTTGAAAAGGAGGCCGCGAGCCTCCAGGTGGAGCGCAAAGCCAAGGACGTACAGGTGGGTAGCTGTACCACTTTTGGGCATCTCTGGTTATGCGCCCCATCTGCGCTCCCTCTCACACGTCCTCCAATCCAGTATCAGTTTGGCACACCTGTTGTTTTTTTGGCACATCGCCTTTTGAAATCACAGAGCACAGACCTTGTCTTGGCAGGGCTACTCAGAAGAGGCCTGGGGCCGTCCCAATTTTGCTGCTCCCTGCAGGCGGAGGAGATGCAGATGAGCAGTATGGTGGAGAGCCTGAGCAGGAGGAACAGGTATCTACTGAAGGAGCTGGAGGAGGCGCAGCGCACGAACGAGGAGCAGTATGCGCAGCTGATCAAGGCCAACAGCGAGCGAGTGGGTGTATTGCCACATGGTCGTGCTCTTTGCATCTGCTTGTGTTTGATCAGTACTGTACCACCTGCTCTAAAACAGGGCCTGTTAGCCATTAGGCCGGCCGGCAAAAAGAGCCATGTGGTAAGTACCTTTCTGCAATGCAGCACCCTGGCCGCCCATTGACTCCGCCTGGTTTGTGTGGGCTTTTGCTCCATGCAGTCCATGCTGGCAGACCAGCTGGAGGGCCTGCGCAAGGCTACAAGCATGGAGAAGCAGATTGCTCAGAGGCAGATGGATGAGGCGATGCAGCGGCTTGAGGAGACCATATCTGGCCTGCGCGAGGAGCTGCACGAGCGCGAGTGCCAAGTCGCTGAGCTGCATATGGCGCACCAGGTAAGGGGAGGCAGGGCAACAGCGCCCAACACTGGGCGCCATGTCGGCCCCTCCCTCCTGCGCCTGTGCTGCCTCTCTGAACACCAAAGTGTCTGCCAGATTGGGTGAATGCTCACTGGTAAAGTGCAGGCTTTGTATTGCGGTGGGTGATTGCTGGGGCGGCATCGCCTGTGGTCTGTGGTAGGCAGCCAACCATGGCATGCTGCACTGTCGTCTGTGGTCTGTGGTTGGCAGCTGTCCGTGGCACGCAGCACTAGTCTCTGTGTGGCTGCAGGAGCAAGCATCAAGCCGCGCAGTCAGTGGCTGCCAGTCACTATTTTTGCGTGGCTGCAAGCGCCAGTGGTGCGGTCATGCACTGCAAGCACCAGTGGTGCGGTCATGCACTGCAAGCGCCAGTGGTGTGGTCATGCCCATTGTGGGTACAGGAGCAAGTAGCGCGTTTGGTGGAGGCCCAGGACGCGCGGATGAGCCAAGCGGAGGCGGAGGTTGCAGAAAAGGCCCGGGAGGCACGGCGGCACAACATGGAGCTACAGGCCAAGCTGGACGCCTTGAAAGACACTTGCGAAGGCGTGTGTGAGCTTTCCCCTTCCCCCTCCTTCCTTCCCTCTTGCATGCACTCCCGCCTCCTGATCTCCTCCTCCCTGCCTGCTACGCTTGTGGTTTGCATCAAAGTTCAAACGTGCCTAGGGCAGGTGCTGATACAGATGGCTGCCTCTTTGTGTCGCGGGTTCCATGCTGCATGGGACACGCTGCGCGCGTGCAGTGCATGTCCTCATGCGCATCTACCCATGTCTCTGCTGGGGAGGGGGCCAGACACCACCACTACAGTGCCCAGGTCAGGCAGAATGGGTCTCTCGGCCCATGCATGTCCTCTTCCATGTGATTCCATCCTGTTGTGCCATCTCGACCCACACAGTCCTCCATGGCATCTTGGACCACTCTGGAGCCCCTTGCACACCTGCCCGGCCTCTTGCACTCTGCCCCCTGCTGCACACGTCACTGCTGTTGCACACAAGCATCTCACTGCCGCTGCCCTCTGAGCCTCCCCTTGCCCCCACCGCGCCTTGTCGCCACAGAGTACAAGTGTGAGTGCGAGGACTCCAAGCGGCTGGCCCACCTGAAAGCAGAGGCGGCGGCTAGAGAGGCTCAGCGTCTGCAGGTGCTCAGCGGTTGGCCCTGGCGGCTCGCCTTGCCACCTGTGCTGCGATGATGTGTGCTAGTTCCTGGAGGTGCACCCAGCTTGCCACCAAATGCGTGGGCACTTGGTAACATGCAAGCGCTGGTCGCAGCACCCTGGTGCCAAAGCTGTGCCTGCTAAGCGGCACCCCTGTGCGAACCTGACAGCACACCACTCTGCACCAGTGCAGCCGCCCGCTTTAAAGGCGGATGTGACCAGGATGGGGCTGCTTGGGCCACCTGCATGCAAGCAACAGTGATAGGGCTTACAGGGGAAGTCTGTCACCGTGCGCTTGGGACCCAATGAGTTGGCAATCCAAGGCTATGGTTTTATGACAGGAACAGAGCAGATGAATCCCCTGTGTCAGCAGATGGATCCCCTCTGTGTCAGCAGATTGAAGCAGGCCCTCAGCAGTCAAGTCCAGTCAGTGCACACGGATACTTTGGTTTTGTTCGGCCCTCCAAAAGACAGCTCCTCCCTGCACACTGTCATGACATGTAGGGAACGCTGGCAGATGCAGAGCAGGAGGCAGCAGCACGAGTGGCTGAGATACAGGAGCTTCGAGCTGATCTGGCAAAAGTTCAGGTGGGTTGTCGGGAGTGGTGGGCTCTGATTTGGTTGTCAGTCTTGGCAATCAGTATGACATGTGCTTTGATCAAACAGTGATCCTGCTGCTTCTTCTATGCTTGCTTGCTTGCTTGATTGATTGATTTATTGATTGCAGTGTACTTAGTACCTCCTGGTCGTCAGGTCCAGGATTGCCCCACTTTGCTGGACTCGGCTGCCATTCCTTGCTTTCCTGCTCATCTGCTGCATATGGGCAGGCTGAAGCCAAGGACCTCAGCCTGTCCAATGGCCACTTATCGCGGCGCAAGGAGGAGCTGGACTTGCAGGTGCGATTGAGCACATTCATGTGATGTGCCTCACGATCAGCCCTAGCTGGAAACCGATGTGGCATTGCACTTCCATGCACCATGCAACTAGTCAAGGTAGGCAGCCGACTATCAGCTGCCCCACCCTCGCCTCCCATCACCTGCGCTCTACTGAGCTTGCAGGTCCTGCCCAACCCTTGCCTCTCATCACTATCCTGAGATTGCAGGTCCAACGCCTTCAACAAGAGATGCAAGAAGCAAACGCCGAAAGGCAAGCGCTGAGCAAGGTAAGGCGGTCGCCTTGTATGTGCAACAGATCAGACCATGCCCATTGATCAAATAATGCTCTTACAGAGGCATGCCAGGGCAATGCGTCATGCCTGTGCAACGCAGTGCCCATCATGACCGCCCGATTAATGTGACTGTAAATCTTTTGATGCCTCACATCGTGCTTCTTTAACCTGGCATTTGCCTAGCAACTCGCGGCAGCCAGGAACAGCTCCCAGATACACAGGCAGCAAGCCAAACTGCTCTAACTGTGGCTAGGGCTAAGTGCTCGAAAATGTGGCTGCATTCCATGAAGCCCTGCTCTGAGCCCCCCTTAATTATCACCAGCCCCCTTTGGTTTCCCTGTCTGCAGGACCTGGAAGAGACCCGAAAGTCCTTGATCTCGGAGCAGGCTGCTCAGTTGGCGCATATAGAAAGCATGCGCCAGTCAGCAGGTGTAGAAAGATCCGCCACTGCCAAAAAATACCAGGTGAGCGTGGTGCAAGGGGGGGTGGGGCTTGGGGCCGGTCCAACGCCCAAAAGTTGTTTTGGCTGTTGACGTCAAACGCACGACAACTTGCACTCACTGGGCCTGTGGTCTATAATGCTTACGCTTACATATGCTCTTGCAATGGACGCATCAACTCGGCAATGCATATAATAGCCTTGCTTACAAGACAACCTCCTCCATGACAGGGTCTATGGGATGACAGGTGTTGCAACCCACCCAAAGCATTAGAGCACACTTAATCCTGCAGCCTACTTGGCTCAACTATGCCTCATCTAGCTCTCTTGTGCAACTCATCTGCAATACGCTGCTGCTGCTGACGGTGCCATTCCCATTTGCAGGCCAACCTCAAAGACCAGCAGAACAAGCATGACGCTGAAGTCAAGACGCTAAAAAAGCAGCTGCGCACCACGCGTGCAGAGGTGGTGGAACTCACTGAAGAGGTACGTGGTATAAATTGACACAGCGGCTGTGAAAGTAGCTTCAGATTTAGGAACAGACAGGGCTAGCTGGCTATGCTGGTTTGGCTATGCAGCTGGCTATGCTGGCTAGTCACTGGTCAGGAAATGCTGGACAGATAGTCTCATATTTTATACTCTGCCTTGCCAGAGCCTCCTGGAGGATGCTTGCCATTCAACTGCTTAAAGCTTTAATCAGTTGCGTGCACTTGCACTTTGGCCCAACGCATGCAAGTGTACCTTTGGCTCCTGTCAGTGTATTGAGGCCAACAGATATTGTACAGACTAGTGCGCAACGGCCTTTTGCTCATGGCTTCCATAGATTGCATATGGAGCTGGTGCCTCTCTGCTCTCCTGTGTTGTGCTGCAGATGCTTCAGCTGAAGCTGCGCAGCCACGAGCTAGAAGCAATGCTTGGGGGCTTAGGGGCAGGACCTACTAAAGCCCTCGGGATGGCCGGGAAGAGTGGGCATGGGGACGTCATCCCTCACCAGGACAGAGGCGGGAGTGGCGTGGTGGGCGCAGACATGATGGCAAGCATGGCTGCCTTGAAACAACGGCAACAGCTGTACATGGAAGCCGTAGGCTGCGAATGAGGATCTGAGCCGCGTTCCTTCTTCTCCATTCATGTTCAACCCACCTTACAATGTGAATTGCAATTTATTTTTGACAATGCATGCCCATTTACTTGCAGCTTGTATTTGCACATTATTGATTGCTTGTGTACTTCTGACCAAACAGTTTGAGTGTTTTTGACATCCACTTTTCTGCAATTTTTCTTTGAAGCTAATTGCCTAAGACTGATTGCAGTAATCATTAGATGCCTCCCAAAGGGGCCTATTTGAGCAAAACTTCAAAATGTTTTTTGCGATGATATGTGATATTGTTGTAAGACTAAACTAAAGTTCGGGCTGAAGCCAATGACTGTTGGGGCCGTAATTAATGGAGCTTTTGGTCCTGACCTATATTTGGCATAAAACACACGTGATGAGCCACTCCCCCTCTATCCTCATAACACCACCACAGCTCTTTCCTTTAAATTGGAAAAACAAAGACAAATGCTGAAATCCAAGTTTGGAGGGGGTCAGTTTTTGACCCTTTTTATAGGTAAGGTTACAAGGTCACCCTATGGTAGGGTTAACCGCCAGCCAGGTCGTTAGGCTAATTGATTTGTTGCTGGTCTTTGACGGCCAAAAAGCAGTCCATAATGTCCGAAATGAATTGGCAGAGTTTGTTGTGCCGTTGAGAAAGAAAATCAAAGACAGTCTGACTAGGCAAGGCATGTAAGATATAAGGGGCCTCCACAGAAAAGGATTGGCAGAAAGGGAAGAAAAGGAAAGAGTACTTTCTTCTGAGAGAGCACACAGACAAGTCTTGACAGTGAAAAAGAATATGCACCTCATTTTGAACAGTAGCATAGGAACATTTGCCACAGAGGCCATTTCCACTGCACCAGATGCAGGATTCCACTGCAAGAGTACGTGCTCGCAAGCAAAACCTGCTCACGTTCCTCATAACATTCTTAGGGAGATCAAGTTGCAGATTGCAAGGAGGCATCAAGGGGGCACCCCCATTCCGCACCCGAGTGCGTGAATCAGCTCGAAGATCCAAGAGTGGACAGGCAAACCAAGAATGATAAATCAAGAATGATGTCTTGCAGGTAAAAGCACATCTCGCCGACCACTGGGTCTTTCTTTCCATTTCTTTTGCAACAATTTTTTACATGGATACTTGAACTCCAGGAATCATGTAATTTGGTGCAGTAGGTGATCTGGTGTGGAGATTAATTAAGCAGGATTCTTGCTGCAGAAGGTTAGGCTTGTGCCCCGGGCACCTCCCAAGCTCAGGTGTTGTACAACACATGTGGAGCCCTTGCGACCAGGGCTACCACTTCAAACTAAAATTGATCGGTGCCTGTTAAAGGAACCTCTGAAAAGCACTGTTTGGGGCTGAAATAGCCCCCTCAGGATACCCCGATATTCCATAGCTTTGTCAGAAATATAGCCAGTCACCAGTTATACAGCAACGTCAGGTGGCCAAGGCTCCAACATCTCGGAAGGCTGTCCAAGAATGAGCAGGTCTTGGTTTGCTGGCAACATCATCGAATGTTTTATTCAAATTAATCGTATGCTTGCAGAATCAGGGTTCTCTCCAACTTGATGATTTTCCATTGAGAAACGACAGAAATCATTAACAGAACAAATCCGGGGGAAACCCAAGCTATCAAATATAAGCTTAATTTTGTCCATGTAGACCACATGACCATAACAAGGGATGAGTTCTCCTATGAGGTGCAAAGGTGGGTGGGCAGGACAGCTTGATAGTTTTTCTTGGCACTTGAATGACTGGACTGTCTGGCTCAACAGCTGTGCAACCTTGGATTTGCGTGCCACACAGGTCCTTTTACGAGCTCACAGGGCATGGGATGGAGCCAAACGAGGCCTGTGCCCTGTCGCTTAAGCTTGCTGCTGGAATGGGTGAGCTCCTTTTGGCATGCAGAGCGCAAAGGCCTGTCCGTTCGCTCCAATTGTTGCGTGACTGCTGTCATTTCTTGCGTCTGCTCGTGTAGCGGACCCGCTGCTGTCTGTACAAGCCGTGCGTGAGAGCCTGGATGAAGCAGCTGCCTGTATGAAGAGCACGCAGTCAGATCCCTTCAATACGTTGCAAGTGGGTGAGCAGAGCAACAAGCAGGCAGCACTGATGGAGGATGCTGCAATAAAGGTGAGCATCAGCAAAAGGATGGGGATCTTTAGGAGAGACATATCTGTGTAGACAGAGAGACAGCAGCCAACTCATGCACTAGGGTGGGCGCACTAAGCTTTGCCCTCACACAACCCTGGTGGCAAGGTGACAAACATTCCTTGGGCAGGAGTAAGCTCGCGCACGTGCTGAGCGAGCAGACAGAGCAAGTGCCCCACACACAGAGTTGCTGAAGCATGCCAGTGCTGAAGCATGCCAGTGCTGAAGCATGCCAGTGCTGAAGCATGCCAGTTGCTGAAGCATGCCAGTGCTGAAGCATGCCAGTGCTGAAGGGTGCCAGTGCTGAAGGGTGCCAGGATGGCAGTGCTGAAGCATGCCAGTGCTGAAGGGTGCCAGTGCTGAAGGGTGCCAGGATGGCAGTGCTGAAGCATGCCAGTTGCTGAAGCATGCCAGTATGCCCTTGGTGTACACTCCCCTGCGCCTGCACGAGCAAGCCTGTGCTGTGGAATGTGCCGTCACTGCCACCGCAGGTGCACCGCTTGTTCTCAAACCCAGAGTCCCTGCATGCGGCCTTCTGGCGCACCCCAGCTCCTACCAGTATAGGCATTGGCGCCAGCAGCAGCAGCGGCAGCAACCGCGGGGAGGTGCACAGCCCTGAGGGCGCCCCAAACGGGCCCATGCATAACATGAGTGCAATGGATAACCCGGGCCCTGGGCAAGGTGCCACTAGCACTGCAGGCAGCCAGCCTGACCGCGGGCTGTGCGCGAGCACGTCCCAAAGGCCTGCACCCCTCGGGCCTGCTAGTGAGGGACTTACAGGCGGTCAGGCTGGGGGTCCAGATACGCGGCTGCAGGGCGCCTCACCTGGCAGTGCCGCACAGTGCGGCGACAATGTAGGGTGTGATGGGTCAGGACAGAGTGGCAGCGGCAGTGGAGGGAGCGGCAGTTGCCGCCGCAGCAGCAGCAGCGGGGGTGGCGTGGGGCATGGATTAGGAGGGCAGGTGGGGCAGGTGCACGAGAGCAAAGCAGCAAATGGCTTGGAGCGTCAGATGGCGAGCACCTGCCTGGGCGTGGCAGGGATGGGGGACGGTAGTAGAGATAGGGGTAAGCGCGTCAATGCAGGGTACAAAGACAGTCTCAGCGGGGGAGGGGAGGGCATCAGGTCAGCGGATGACGCGGGCGGTGGCGAGGGCTGGCTGCGGCTGCAAGGTCCCTATGAGCAGGTGCGCAGCATGTGGCTGCCTGCCTGCAGCATGTTGGGGCTGTGTTGGAGGTGTGGCTGTGGCTGTGCGCTGTTGACCAGGTGGCCGGGTTGCATCAGAGGCAGGGCTGCGCACCATCCTGCTAGATGGCAAGGATAGCAAGATTGCGCAGGTAGCGGGGCAGTGCGATGTCAGTTCGTGGCTGGCTGGGGGTGGTTGATAGTGTGAGGGACCAGCTTTTGGAGCATGGGCAGCAGGAAGAGAGCTGCCCTGATGCTTCGTTGACTAGGGCTAGGGAGTGAAATTGGCACGGACATTGAGGTGGAAATAAGCAGAGGCAGGCTCCTTCAAATTCTAGTACGTCAGGTCTGGTTGCAATGACGGTGTCCTTGTGAGCTGCTGCTCGCCCCTCCTGCCCCCGCCCCTAAATGTGCCGCGGTGCTGTGCCAGTGTTTGCCCTTGGCCAACATGCAAGTGGTTATGGGCGAGTGGGTTCTCGGCCGACATGCACGATGTCACACACATGCATACAAGCGTATGTGTAAATGCTCTTGTGCAGGCATGCTCTTGTGCCAGCCTGGCGAGCATGTGCATGAAGTCTGCCACGTGTGCTGTGAACGCGCGGCAGCCTGTTTTGTGCAGCAAATGGGCAATAGGTGCCCTAGTCTAGTGAATGATAGCATCATGAGAACAGAGTGTCTTGCGCCCACGTTGGCCAGGGCACCCGAGTGTGTCAGGAAGCGTGCACGGATAGCTAAATCTGCGTCACAGCCTCAAGTCCGGGCATTATGATGGCCATGGTCCCTTCTTCCTTGGATGCAGATGGACACGACTTCAGGCTGAGGGCCTGTTAATCGCATTTTGCTGTCCTCAACGCAACGTCTTCTTTTGGGATGCATGTGCAGTCCACCATTCAGCGCACCACGCTTGCAGCAACACTCACTTCCAAGTACATGTGCATGTGTCAACTTTTGCACAGGTCGTATCAGCTGTACTGGAACGCCTGGACGTGCAAGCCATCCATGACCTGTACAAGGCCATCATCTCCCTACATAGCCCCCGGGTGCTGTATGCGCTGAGCTCTGCCTCTGAAAAGCTCGTCCTTTTCATCATGGTGCGTGCTGCGGCAGTGCTTCTTCCCATTGTCTTCGTCAACGCGCTTTTGGCTGTACGCTGCGGCGCAGACACCGCTCCTGTGCTGTGCAGTCAGGTTTGCACTTGTCCATGTGCAAGAAAAGAGCACAGCTGGCACTTCAAGTTCATACGCATGTTTATCCTTGCCAGGCTCGGTCAGGCTTGCCTGGGACCACCTACTCTATATGTTTGCAGTTGTATGTATCTTTTTGCTCATTTTTATGTGCAATCATTATCAAAGCGGCCGCTGACCTAGATGCATGCACTTGCCCTGTCTGCCCAACAGTCGAGCTCGTCTGTCGCCAACCCGGGCTTCCTGCGCCAGCTGTCGATCCTGCTGCTGAACCCTCTACTGGCAGATGTAGAGTTCCACAGGCTCATGGCCACGACATGCAGCATGCTGGTGCGTTTGGCAGGAGCACATGTCTACCAGGCCTTACCGAAGTATGTCGTGGTATGATATAATGTAGGTGTAGGTGTGGGTGTGGGCGTAGGTGCAAATGCGGCAATGCTTTTGGTGGGTGTGCTCCATGCAAAGCATGCATAACTGTGCGTTGACTGCCGTCCAACATCGCTGATACAAATAGCAAGATGCTTTCCCCTCCCTCCAACATCGCCAGTGCACATTGCTAGACACTTTCCTCAGCCATCATGGAGGTAATGGATCGAGACATGTGCCCTGTGGATGGGTGTGCTAAGTATACTATGTGTAACACCACCCTGTGTGCAGGTTGGCCTTGACCCCGACCAGCATGAAGCAGTTGTCCATTTGCTGGCGGCGCAACCACCCTCTGAGCTACACAGGTGCAGACCAGAAATTTGAGTGACCCCACCCCCAACAGAATCCACGAAAGAACACAAAAATGATAATATATGTTTTGTACGTTACCTATGTTATGGAAGCACGGCATTGCAAGGCCTTTGTCGCTTTGTGCACTTGGTGCGCACAAGCAGGCAGACCATCATCATCGCGCAACACAAAAGGAGCTGCAGCTCATTTCACGCGTGACCTATAACACATTCACTTGACATTCTATGTCTGTGCTCATGTCCTGACCCCATCTTTTTTGGATCGTGCCTCCATCCAATCCATGTATTTCCTGCTTAAGTAGGTCAGGTAAGGATTGCATAGCTGTACTTGCCAAATGAGGGCAGCTTATCTGGAGCCTATTAGTGCTCAGATACATTGTCTGCAGTGTATCAGCAGTGTTCCTAAACAATGCTTCTATATAACATGCAGGCTAGTTATTGTGCTGCAACAGTATATCACCATAACACTCTACCAGCAGCAAGCTATCACGCAAGGGGTGGAGGATGCCACAAGGGTGAGTTGATCAAGGCCAATAATGATGTTAAAAATTTCAAAGCTGTCGCATAATCAAGGCTTATGCTGATGAGCCACAGAATGGAGCTGAACAAGCAAACATAGGGGATGATAATCGATTTATCATTTTGCGCCCTCTCTTTGTCATGCCGATGCTGATAGCGGCAATGCTCCCAATCAAGAGTGACCGTAAGCGTATCCCCCTGCACTTGCCTGGCATTTAATTTGCTGACTTTGTGCTTTCGGTGCTGTAGGCCTTGAAGCTGCTGTACGATGCCAACAACAAGGCAGAAGCTGCAATACAGGCATCCTCTTCTCTGGCAAGTAGGGCCAGCACTGCGCCTGTGCCGTACGAGGAGTTCTACAATGATGCTGTCAACAATGAGGACTTCAATTTAAAGGAGGACTTCCGGCGTTGGAAAAGCGTGCGTGTGTGACCATGCAAGCTTGTGGCACGCTCTGATTAAGGCACTTTATTTATTTGTTATTAGGAAGGCAAAGGAACCCAAGCCGTCAAATCCCTTCAAGCGTGTACAACTAGGTGCTGTTAAATGGTCTTTGAATGGCTGGACAGTAGTGCCAAGGTACCTAGTAGTGCCTGTGCACGATATGTAATACCATTCTGCTTACGCATGAGCCGATGTTTTTTTTTTGCTTGCCCTACCTCCTGACTCTTTGCATGCATTTTTTTTGGCATTTTCGCAGCCAAATCGCAGCGAGTTCTCGTTTTGCAACTATCCGTATGTCTATGACCCTGCAAGCAAAGCACGGGTGCTCCAAATGGAGAATCAGATGGCACAGTACAACGAGCTCCAAAATGCCCTTTTCAGGTGCGCTGCATGAGAGCGATTCTCACCTCCACTAGCGCCCCCTGCCTTCTTTGCACAGGGCACATCTAGCAAGTACCTTTGAGGTCCTCAGACAGCTTTTGCGAGTCAGCTGATGGAGCACTCAATTTTAAATAATTGTAATTGATGCATGCTTGCCTTTGTGATAATAATAAAGTACCCAGAAAATTTTGGAGTCAACTGACTGAGACGTCTTGAGACGCCTTCGAGTTGTACTGGTGGCATTGTTGACCATGCACATGTGCAGGGGTCTGTTCAGAGGGGATCAGCAGTTGGACTTATGCCCGTTTTTGGTACTCAAGGTGCGCTTGCCTGCAGCCGACCTGCTATGACTGTCCAAAAAATCGTAGTCATGTGTATAATTTCATTTGCGTTTGAGCTAACGCACTTTCAAATTAGAATATGGTCGCTAGGATGGGCTAATTTTGCTGCCATTGCATGGGTCATGTTGAGCGTTGCAGCAATCCTTGCTTTTTTTTCATTGGGCATTGGCCTTCAATAGATTGTTGGCTGCTTGGCAAGGAGAATGTCCAAAGGCTGAAAAATCTTGCATTGTAATTTAGTCCTTTCATGTACCTTTCTGTTGCAAGCCAAAGTATGACTGAATTGTGTGCATGATTGTGGTGCAGGTGCGGCGTGGACCCTACTTGGTGCAAGACACACTTATCCAAATAAATAGGGCCAAGGAGACCGACACGCTGCGCAAGCCTCTAAAGGTGCATTGCAAAGTGACCTGCCACACACTTCATGTGGATTGTGCAAGGCCTACGACCTTCTCTTGAATGATGATTCCTGAGCAGTAGCCTTAGCTCTAAGCATAATGCTCAGGATGGGTCACATTGCAAAGGTCAAAACAGCCTTTTATTTGCATCATGTGATGGCTTGAGTAAACATGAGATCCAGTCCTGAGTACCATATGCTTTTGCATGTCTGATCTCTCAATTGCTGCTGTGCCCTTGGTTGACGCTCACTGCAGGTCAAGTTTGTTGGAGAGGAGGGAGTTGACGAGGGCGGGGTACAAAAAGAGTTTTTCCAGCTGCTGGTGAGAAGGATGCCCGGTGCACACTCCACGGAGGCCGATCCTGACGATTGTGTCTTTCTCATTCTTGCATTAGCAGCCATTTTGAATTCCATTGGAGCCCTGCAGCCATAAGCTTTCTGTCTAGGCATCTGGGCAGGCGACAAGAGCTGAATGGCTCTCACTTGGCTCTCATTGGCCCTGAGGGCTTTCCAAAGTAGCTAGGACTACCAGGCAGACAAGCAAGACTTTACATTTAAGTGTGCAGGCTCAAACAAACGCATGGAAATTAAACCACTCAGCTGAGTGTGCTTAAGCGGTGTGCACTTCAAAGTGCGGACCATTCATGCCCCGGACCTGTGAGTGCAGACCCTTTTTACCCCGGACGTCTATGCGTGCACCACAGGTCAAGGAGCTCTTTAACCCTGACTACGGCATGTTCACATACGATGAGGCGGTGCGCTTGCACTGGTTCAGGCCGTCCAGCCTCAGCATGGAGACTGAGTTTGAGCTGGTGGGCGTGCTCATCGGTGAGTTTGCCAACCTTGTGTAGGGCAGTCAGACTTGTTGGGGTGAGGAGCACTAAAATGGAATCTTGGGGTGTGCTGGCTGTTCAGTGCAAGGTGTGCTGGCATGGTGGTGTGGGGTGCGCTAGCATATGGAGGTTCTGTGCGCCTCACGGCTGGGTGCCTGCTTCGTGCTTGCAGGTTGTGGTGGCTCACAACCTGAATCCTGCTTGCACACAACAAATTCAGAACCTATCAGCACTTTTCTGCGTGCAGCGCGCACCTTCTTGCGCATTGTGGCACATTTTAGCCTGAAGACGTTTGAACGTGCTCTCTCCGTGCAGGGCTGGCCATCTACAACAGCCACATTCTTGAGTTCAGCTTTCCCTTGGTGCTCTACAAGAAGCTCACAGGAACGAAACCTACCTTCCAAGACCTTCAGGTACGCAAGTAACAGGTCAATCCTATTTGTCCTGATCCAGACTTCGAATATCATTGTCTGGCAGGGTCGGGAGTGCCTTGCCAAGGTCAATAGAGTTGTCTCGTTGGTGCCTGGGCTGTGGGGGGACAATTTTTTGCTTTTAGTACCAAAAGAGGCTGTTCAAGCGCATTCCTTTGCAATGAGTGTCTGTGCCAAGGCCCAGAAGTTGTTGTAAGCATGTGCTGGGTGGTGTTTTCTTTCATTGAGTATCTTAGGTGCAGTTCTCCACTTTCGAGCTTGCCTTTAAGATTGGGCATTCTAATGGAGCATTTATCATTCTCAGTAAGCTTGCTCGCTTATGTCTGCTTGCACTGCCTTTGGCTGCCTGGTGCCTGCCTAAGATAATAAGAGGGTCTGCCTAAGATAATAAGAGGGTCTGCCTAAGACAATAAGAGGGTCTGCCTAAGATAATAAGAGGGTCTGCCTAAGATAATAAGAGGGTCTGCTTGCACTGCCTTTGGCTGCCTGGTGCCTGCCTAAGACAATGGTGCCGGCAGACACGCATGCACACGCGTCAAAATAAAACACACGCGGGTGTGGTGCCTGTGTGAGCATGCCCACAAAAGCACACACATATTCATCTGCAGGAACTGTTCCCTGACATTCATCAGAACCTGAGCAAGCTGATGCAGATGTCTGAAGAGGCAGTGGAAGCGTGTGGCCTGAACTTCACGGTCAGTCCTGCCAGAGGCCACGTTGTTGCGTTAAATTTGTCCAGTCTTGTTACCTCTGGATCTCTGCACCTGCCTTCATTTGCTTTATTTTTCTGAATGCGCTCTTAAGAGCGCACTGGCTTTGCTAGCGCCTGCCGCGTCTGTTGGGAAATGGGAAAGTCCCTTGAGGTACGCTCAGAATAGTCCCTGGGTAGACCAGCTTCCTGCCTACCTTTTTCACCACACACGACAATCCTCTTTGACCCGCCAAAAGTATTCTAGCTGCTGTTGCATGCTGACAGGGTTCACGAGAACAATGCCCACACGCCTGCAGGTAGACATGGAGTGTGGCTTTGGGGAGATCCAGACGGTGGAGCTGCGGCCTGGTGGAGCCCAGACCAGCGTGACGCACGAGAACTGCCGGGAGTACGTGGACCTGTACACACAGGTACTGCCTGGTCGAGGCTGCTAGCTGCAGCCAGGGTGCATGCACGGGGCCAGGGAGCACTGCGCCAGAGGGTGCCTGAATGGCGCCCTCCCTGATACATGCCAGGCCTGCTTCTTGGGCCAAAGGTGCTCTGCTTCACTGTCTGGATCTTGGTATGGATGCATTACAGGGCTGCTGCAGCTGCCACACCCTGGGCCATTGGCTAATCCAGGGCACGAAGTATGCTCTGCTTCATGCCCTTCGGTTATCAATAGGTCTGATACGTGAAGGCTGGAGGCACACCCTGGGCCATTGGCTAATCCAGGGCACAAAGTATGTTCTGCTACTTGCCCTTCGGTTATCAATTGGTCTGATACGCGAAGGGTGGAGGCACACCCTGGGCCCCCACATACTCTGGAAAACACCCTCGCATACTATAGCAAACACCCCCACGAACTGAAAAACACTTGTTCTGAAGGCTGTGG
>LFIK01001375.1_pt1 | contig 19302 bp, 19 predicted proteins | sample 643401 | NCBI WGS metagenome assembly LFIK01 (sample SAMN03777447, study PRJNA286221) | soda lake metagenome | biome: soda lake; feature: Kulunda steppe; material: water; isolation source: sample T5-Br brine of Lake Tanatar-5 | place: Russia: Kulunda steppe | collected 2010-07
CAGGACCGCGACCTTGATGATGTAATAGAGTGCCCGTGTCATGCCAGCGTTCAGCCTCCGTCGCGGGTCGCCATGAGCCGGCGAACGGCGGTGTCATTCAATGTCGCCAGCGCGTCTTCGACCGCGATCCGGTCGCGGGCCAGAGACATCCAGTCCGCCGCCGCGTCGGCTGGCGGGCCCTCGAGATCGGCGAGTGCATCGACCGCACCGCGCAGATTGTCGCTTTCGATCCGCACTTCGGCCCGCGCCAGAATGGCGTCGGGCGTATCGCCTTCGACCTCGCCGGCCGCAGGCCGAACCGAAACCAACCCCTGAACGCGCGACAGCGCTTCATCGGACCAGCTTCCTGAGGCCGGAGCCCGTGCTGCCTCACGCACCGCATTTGCCATAGCCGGGAACCGGGTCTGAAGCTCGGACAGGGTCGGCGCGCCGGAGCCGGCATAAGGCGATAGCGTTTCAGCCGCCGCTGCGATATCCCCGTCATCCGCCGACACCGTCCGCACCGTATCCAACGATTGCTCGAATGGAGCGCCGCTGAACAGGGCATCGCGGACCTGACCGACAGCGAGCACAAGCGCCAAGGTGCTTGCATCGGTGGCAGCCGCCTGCTCGGCCACCCCGGCAACGCTGTCGAGGCGACTGGAAACGCCATCGACCGCATCCTCGATTCCGGCGATCCGACGGTCAACTGTGTCCTCGATCCCGCCGATCCGGCGGTCGAGCGAGTCAACCGACTGCCGAACATCGCCGAGTGCTGCCCGTTCGGCTTCCATGCTGACGATGCGTCCTTCGAGGGACTCGATCTCCTGCCCCTGGCCTTCGACCGCTTCGATCCGCTCTTCCAAGGCCGGCAGCCGAGCGGCCAGCCGGTCATCGAGTTGCTCGATCCGCGCGCCCAGCCGGTCGTCTAGCTGCTCGATCCGCTGGGCCATGCTTGTCGACCGCGCATCGATATCGTCGAGTATCTCGGCCAAGGGACGTCCGTCAATCTCCACGCCGGTGAAGGCGTCGATCCGTTCCAGCGCGTCGGTCATGTCCGATTCCATCGCGGCGACGCGGCCCTCGAAATCTTCGACCGCAGCGCGCGGCTCTTCTATCGATTGGCTGAGTTCCGCCTCGAGGGAATCAATCCTTTCAGCAAGCACGGCCGGGTCGGGCGTGCCCAAATACCGCGGTGACCAAGCCGGATAGGTCACCACCCCGATGACCGCGATCACGGCCACCAACAAGGCAATCACCGCAAGCGCCAATACGCCCGTGTCGCGGGCCGGCGCCGGAGCGGGGGCCGGAGCGGGGGCCGGAGTCGATGCCGGCGGCTGGCCCGGCGGTCCGTCGCCGCCCGATGCCCCTCCTCCGGATGACCCGCCCCCCAATGAGCCCTTCGAGCCGCTGGCTGAGCTCGCGCCATCGGACAGGCCGTCGGCCTCGCTGCGCTGGGGCGATGACGCGGACTTGGTCGCGGCCGCGCCGTCCCATGGCGATGAGCCTGCCGCCCCGGCGCCCTTCCGGGCTGTTTTCTCGGCCAGCTTTTCGGAACCCGCGGCCGCCGGCTTTTCGGGCTCGTCGCCGCGCGCCGAATCGCCAGCCTCTTCGACCGTCAGCGCTTCGCCGAGGGCTTTGTCGTCGAGCGTGATTCCGTTTTCGGCAGCAGCCTTAAGCAATTCATCGCGCCGCGCTTCGGGAATGACGCCGCGTTTCTTCCATCCCTGGACGGTCGTGGCCGGAACCCCGACCTTTGACGCCATCGGGCGAATGCCGCCGAACGCGGCGATAACCCGTTCCGCCGCGCTTTCCGACGACGGATGGGCCTCTGTGCCTTCGGTTGCCGGCGTGCTCGGATCCGGTCCCGCGGGCGTCGTTTCGCCGGCGCCGTCGGGGCGCGCGTTCGGGTCCTGCTCGTTTCTTTTATCACCGTCGGTCGACTGCATAGGCGTCGGCTCTCATCCCCGTTGGTGGGCCCGTTGGCGGGTCGGAGGCTAGGTAGAGAGATGGGAAACGACATTCAGCATGGCCTCTGTCGTTGGTGCGTGCGCCACAACGATCTTTCGCCACGGAAGATGCCGGATCGGCTCTGCTACGTTACCACTCAAGCAGACAGCGTACACGCCCGACACCCGTTCGTCCATCCCGTTAGCGGCGATAAGATGTGCGACATGCCGTGCCGTACGCGGTGAATAGAACAAAACACCCGACAGGGTTCCGTCGGACAGCGATCCGTACGCCTCCGGCGACAACCTGTCGGCCAGCGCAGCATCGTATGTCGTGACGCTGGTAACCCGGATGCCATCAGCCAAGAGCCAGGGCTCCAGATCGGCGGATCGATGGATCCCGGTCGGATGCAAGAGATGCGCCGGCCTTTCGTCACGCGCCCCTTCAGGCCGCTGAAATGTCTTGCGAATGAGAGCAACGACCGATCGTGCGTCGCCGTCGGCGGCGGTCACCCGTTCGAAACCGGCATGCCGGGCCTCTTCGGCCGTCGCATCGCCAACGGCAAAGACAGGAAGACGACGGTCCGGCGCCAAATCGGCGCCAAAACGTACACCGTTGCGGCTGGTGAAAATCATGCCGTCGATCGGCGTGTCGCGGGCGCTGTCAGGGATGACCGGCGCCACCGGCCTGATCGACAAGGCCGGCGACACGATCGCCCGGAGGCCCAGCGCCGCCAGATCCTGGGCCAGCGTGCCTGCCTCGGGCAGAGGCCGTGTGACCAGCCAGGGCCGTAGGGGGGATTTGACGCCGCGACCTGTCTCAGACGGCGTCATGCCCCTAATCCGACTCGATGTGGGCCAGCATTTCCGCCGGCAACCGGGCGCGCAAGGCCAAGCCCAGACCCTGCCCGGCCTGTGCCGCGTCGGCTGGATCGGCCTCGCCGTCGATTCGCTCAACCCGGCTTCCATCAATTGCGGCGACCAGACCGGTGAACGACAGCCGCGTGCCCGCCATCACCGCGAGACCGGCGATCGGCGTCCGGCACGACCCGTCGAGCGCCGCCAGGAACCCGCGCTCCATCGCCACCCGCGACCCGGTTTCTTCGCAATGAAGAGCGCCGACCAGACCGGCGGTCGCCGCATCCCCGCGGCGGATCTGAAGCCCGATCGCCCCTTGAGCCACGGCCGGTAGCATTTCCGCCGGATCGATGACACGGCCGCCATGATCGGTCTGATTCAGACGGTTGAGACCGGCCAGGGCCAGCATCGTGGCGTCGACCTCACCCCGTTCAAGTTTGGCAAGGCGGGTAGCGACATTGCCGCGCAAAACGCCCACCTTGAGATCGGGCCGCAGCGCCAGAACCTGAGCTTGGCGGCGCAACGACGCGGTGCCCACCATGGATCCGGCCGGAAGCGTGGCCAGCGTCTCGCCGCTGCGGGCAAACCAGACATCGCGGGGATCCTCGCGCGGGAGAAGCGCGGCAATGATCATGGACTCCGGCAATACGGTCGGCACATCCTTCATCGAATGGACACAGAGATCGACGTCGCCCTCTTCGAGCGCCTGGTCCAACTCCTTTGTGAACAGGCCCTTGCCGCCGATTTCCGCCAACGGCCGGTCGAGGATCCGATCGCCCGTCGTCTTGATGACGACGATCTCGATCGGCTGGGCATCGGCCCCAGCGTCCGGCGGAGCTGCCAGACCCGGATGAGCGGCGGCGAGCCGGTCGCGCACCTCGTAGGCCTGCGCGAGCGCCAGAGGACTGCCGCGCGTCCCGATGCGCAACACCGGTATCCGTGCCCGGCCGGTTGACGCGGTGTCCGGGGTCGGCGATACAGAGGGAGTTTTTCGATCGATCATGCCACGCGGTTTAGAAGGCCCGCGCGCACCAGTCAACGAACCAACGACGAAACGAACGGATCTCCCATGCGCGTGCTCGGGATCGAGACTTCTTGTGACGAAACGGCGGCCGCCGTGGTCGATGACGGCCGGACGATCCTGTCGAGCGTCGTTCTGTCGCAGCTCGACGACCATCGTCCCTATGGCGGGGTCGTGCCCGAAGTCGCCGCCCGTGCCCATCTCAAGCATCTGGGGCCGATCCTGCGCCAGACCTTGGCCGAGGCGGGGCTGGGTTTGCCCGACCTCGACGGCATCGCCGCCACGGCCGGGCCGGGTCTGATCGGTGGTGTGATGGTCGGCACCACAGCGGCAAAGGCGATGGCCTTCGCGGCTGGGAAGCCGTTCCTGGCGATCAATCACCTGGAAGGCCACGCCTTGACACCCCGGCTGACCGATGATGCCGCGTTTCCCTATCTTCTGCTGCTGGTATCCGGCGGTCATTGCCAGCTTCTGGTCGTCGAGGGGGTCGGCCGGTACCGGCGATTGGGGACCACCATGGATGACGCCGTCGGCGAGGCGTTCGACAAGGCGGCAAAATGCCTGGGGCTGGACTATCCCGGCGGCCCGGCATTGGAACGCGCGGCGACCGACGGGGATTGCCGCCGTTACGACCTGCCCCGGCCGCTAACCGGCCGTCCGGGCTGCGATTTCTCGTTTTCGGGTCTGAAAACAGCCGTGCGCCAAATCGTCGACCGCCAACCACCAGGCCCCCTGTCCTATCAGGTCGTCGCCGATCTTGCGGCTTCGTTTCAGGCAGCGGCGGCCGATTCCCTGACCGACCGCACGCGCAATGCGTTGGCGCTGGTGCGTGACGAAGCAGCAGCCCGCCCCCTGAACGCCCTGGTGGTGGCCGGCGGGGTCGCCGCCAATCGGACGGTCCGGGAGCGGCTGGCGGCATTGGCCGGGGCCCACGGCCTTGCTTTCATCGCCCCACCGCTTGCCCTATGCACCGACAACGGCGCCATGATCGCCTGGGCTGGGCTGGAGCGGTTGCGGCTGGGATGGGTCGACGCCCTGGATACCCGCGCCCGCCCGCGCTGGCCCCTCGACCCGGACGCGGCGCCGGTGATCGGGGCCGGCGTAAAGGCCTGAGAGCGGAGGCGGCGACCCCTTGCGCCCCACGATCGGAGACGGGTGACGATGGCGATTTTTCGGGATAGGGTCGCGCCCATCATTCATGTCGCGAAATTCAATAAGGGACGGACCTAATGCACTTTGTCATACAATGCGTCGACAAGCCGGGCGCGATCGAAATCCGCAAGAGTAACCGTGATGCCCATCTCGACCATCTGGCCCGCCATGCCGATCAGGTCGTCGCCGCCGGGCCGACCCTGGATGACAGCACAGAGACAATGACCGGATCGATCCTGGTGATGAGTTTTCCCGACAGGGCGTCGGCCGAGGCTTTCTGCGCCGAGGATCCCTATGCCAAGGCCGGTTTGTTCGAACGGGTGACCATCACACCGTGGCGCAAAGTCTTCCCGAAGTAATCCAATCGCTCGACAAACAAGGAAGCCCTCAGCCATGGCCTATTGGCTTGTTAAATCCGAGCCGTCGACTTGGTCGTGGGACGACCAAATGGCCGTTGACTCTGAACATTGGGATGGCGTGCGAAACCATCAGGCCTCGAACAATCTAAAGGCGATGCGCCTCGGCGATCGGGCTTTTTTCTATCATTCCCAATCCGGAAAAGAGATCGTCGGGATCGTCGAAGTGGTGAAGGAATACTATCCCGACCCGAGCGATCCGGCGGGCCGGTTCGGCATGGTCGACGTCAAGGCGGTCAAGCCGTTGAAGTCACCGGTCACGCTGGCAGCCATCAAGCAGCATCCCGTGTTGAAGGAAATGCCCCTGGTGCGGCAGTCGCGGCTGTCGGTCATGCCGGTCACGGACGACCATTGGGCACTGATTTGCGAATTGGGCGGGGTATCGGCCTGAGCCCCCACCCAACAGCCGTGCCCCGTCAGTCAGCCCAATGTCGCAGCCAGCGCCCGGGCGCTGCGGGCGGCCTCACCGCGCGAAACGGCGCCCCGCCGAACGCTGTCGACCGGAACGCCCAGTTCGTCGCAAAGTCGGATGGCATCCGCGTCGCCGCTGTCGTGCAACAGCGCCAGCAAACTGTCGAGCGTTGCACGATGCGTTTGGACGTCGATACGAGATGCTGCGGCATCGGTGGTCGCGCTATCCGGATCCGAAGGCCGGGTTGTCAATTCCAAGGGTGTCGTTTCCATTGGCGGCGATCCGTCATGCGGCTGTTGCAGGTCTAACGGCGGACGCTCATGATCGGCAGCGCCCATTGGTATAGGATCGTCCTGGATCTGGGTTAACGAACGGTAAAGGCCGCACGCAAAATGCAGCCGCCCGCCCCGAAAGGGCGGCGGACCGGTTGTGCGCCGTTCCCTCACTGTGGATAATGCGCGGTGAGAGTCGCCAAACGGATCGGGCATCGGCCCAGCCCATGGCGACCAGTATCGAAATTGGCCTCGAAGCCGGCCCCAGAAATGACCGAAATGGTCAAAGATCACGTTGCCAGGAGACGCCCAACCATGAGCGAGACGATCATTCCGGTGAAGCGGTCCATCGCGGAAAACGCTTGGATCGACGAGGAGAATTACCACCGTATGTATGAACGGTCGGTATCCGACCCGGAACAGTTCTGGGCCGAGCACGGGAAGCGCTTAGACTGGATCAAACCCTATACAAAGGTGAAGAACACCACGTTCGACGGCAATGTCGATATCCGTTGGTTTGAAGACGGCGTGCTCAACGCCAGTGCGAATTGCATCGACCGTCACCTTGAAAAGCGGGGCGACCAGACGGCGATCATCTGGGAAGGCGACGATCCGTCGGAAAGCCGGCATATCACGTACAAAGACCTTTACGAGCAGGTCTGCCGGATGGCGAACATCCTGAAAGGGCGCGGCGTGGCCAAGGGCGACCGGGTCACGATCTATATGCCCATGATTCCCGAAGCCGCCTATGCGATGCTAGCCTGCGCCCGAATCGGCGCCGTGCATTCGGTCGTTTTCGGCGGCTTTTCGCCGGACAGCTTGCGTGACCGGGTCATCGACTGCGACAGCAAGGTGGTGATCACCGCCGACGAAGGTCTGCGCGGCGGCCGGCGCGTGGCCTTGAAAAAGAACACCGATGCCGCACTGGAATCGGCGCCGGATGTTCATACGGTCGTCGTCGTACGGCGCACGGGCGGCGAGATCGGCTGGAATGAAGGGCGGGATATCTGGTTTCACGAAGAGGCGGAAAATGTCTCGGCGGACTGCCCGCCGGAACCGATGAACGCCGAGGATCCGCTGTTCATCCTGTACACGTCGGGATCGACCGGAAAGCCAAAAGGCGTATTGCATACGACCGGCGGCTATCTGGTGTATGCGTCGATGACCCACCAGTACGTCTTCGACTACCACGAAGGCGACGTGTACTGGTGCACCGCCGATGTCGGCTGGGTCACCGGGCACAGCTACATTCTCTATGGCCCGCTGGCGAACGGGGCCCAAACGCTCATGTTCGAAGGCGTGCCCACATACCCGAATGCGTCGCGGCATTGGGAAATCATCGACAAGCATAAGGTGAATATCTATTACACGGCGCCAACCGGGATCCGGGCGCTGATGCGCGAGGGCGAAGGCCCCGTCAAAAAGACCGACCGCGGTTCGCTGCGCATTCTCGGCAGCGTCGGCGAACCGATCAATCCCGAAGCATGGCTATGGTACTACCGGGTCGTCGGTGACGAGCGCTGTCCGGTGGTCGACACATGGTGGCAGACCGAGACCGGCGGAATTCTGATCACGCCCCTGCCCGGGGCAACCCCCCTCAAGCCCGGATCAGCCACACGGCCGTTCTTCGGTGTCAAGCCGATCCTGGTGGACAATGACGGCCACGAGCAATCCGGCGCGGCCGAGGGCAATCTGTGCATTAGCGACAGTTGGCCGGGCCAAATGCGAACCGTCTATGGCGACCATGACCGGTTCATCCAGACATATTTCGCGACATTCAAGGGGCTGTATTTTTCAGGCGACGGGGCCAAGCGCGACGCGGACGGATATTTCTGGATTACCGGCCGGGTGGATGACGTCCTGAATGTTTCCGGACATCGGATGGGCACGGCCGAAATCGAGAGCGCCTTGGTCGCCCACCCATTGGTGGCCGAAGCCGCCGTTGTCGGCTATCCCCACGACCTCAAAGGACAGGGCATTTATGCCTATGTGACGTTGAATGCCGGTGAAACCCCGACGGAAGAATTGCGGACGGCCTTGGTGAAACATGTCCGGGCCCATATCGGACCCATCGCGACACCCGACTTGATCCAATGGGCGCCGGGCTTGCCGAAAACCCGGTCGGGCAAGATCATGCGCCGCATCCTGCGCAAAATCGCAGCCAACGAGCAGGATCAACTCGGCGACACCACAACCTTGGCCGATCCCGGCGTGGTCGACGACTTGGTCGAAAACCGGATGAACCGTTAACGCACGTCGCTGGAGGCAGATCGGATCCGGTCGAGCGCCCCCGATTGATTTCCGGGGCGCTCGTTCAGGCTTGACCAAGAGACAAGGTAACCCATGGACTCAAGGCTGGAATTTCCTTAGACGATTGCTTCGCGGGCTCGCAATTTTGACCCAGCCATTTTAACGACCGACCTATTGGAACGATTGCCAGTGGTCGCCATATCGGAGTAATGTCCCTGCGTCCCTTTGCTTCGATCTGGCACCACCTGCGGTACATCCCGCTTTGGTCCGCCCTCACGGTTTCCCATGGGCGCGGATTCGATTTCCGTGCCCGTGTGCTTGGAAACGCGATCGGCGGCATGATCCGATGGTTTCCTGGTGCGCGGCGGCGATTCGATCGCGAGTTCACGCGCGTTTTTCCGGATATGCCTTATCCGCAGCGGATGGCGATCGGCCGCGAAATGGGCCGCAACATGGGCCGAACGTTGTTTGAAATCTATCACAATTCCGAATTTCAGACGCATCATGACAAGTTCACCGTTTCAGGCCCCGGTCTAGCCGCGCTTGAACAGGCGCGCAGCGTCGGAAAGGGTGCGATCATAATATCCGGACATTTCGGACAATGGGACGCCGTTCGCGCCGTGTTGAAGGCGCGAGGTATGGAAACGGGCGGCGTTTATCGTCCCCAGACCAATCGCCATTACCAAAGGCGGCTGGTGGCCGGAATCGAGGCTGGCGGACGTCCGGTCCTGGCCAGCGGACGGGTTGGGACCGGAGCCCTTGTCCGCCATCTGCGAAGCGGCGGATTCATTGCGATCCTGCTCGACGAGAAATTTGCCCAGGGCGAACGATTGCCCTTCCTTGGCCAACCCGCCCTGACATCGCTGTCAGCGGCCCGTCTGGCGCTGAAATACGATGTGCCACTGGTGCCGGCCTATGGCACGCGCATGGGCGACGGCACCAAATTCACCGTGGAGTTCGAAGACGCCATCGCCCACACCGACCCAAGGACCATGACGCAAACCTTCAACGACAGCCTGTCCGCCCGAATTCTGGACAAGCCCGATCAATGGTACTGGATGCTGCGGCGCTGGGACGGCAGCGACAGGGAGTAAGGTTCGCGTTTCACCCGCCGAGAGCCGCCGCGCCGGTTTCCCGCCTGCGCGGGAAACGCATTGATCGCCAACCTACGCCGCGTCGACCGCCCCCCAGCGGGCGCCGACGGCATCGGCGACCCGGACATGGCCGTCTGCCCGAATTGCGGCAGCCAAGTCTGCCCGTATCGACCGGATCAAGCCCGGCCCTTGGAAGACTAGCGCTGAATATAGCTGGATGGCAGCGGCGCCGGCCGTGATCCGGCCATAGGCATCTTGGCCGCTCGTAATGCCGCCCACCCCGATAACCGGGAGTGCGCCGCCGAGGGCGCCGATCAACCGGCCTTGCACCCGTCCCGCAATCGGCGCCAAGGGACGCCCGCTGAGTCCCCCGGCCTCGGTCCGATCGGATGACGCCAGCGTCGCCGGGCGCTCGACCGTCGTATTGGTCGCCAGAACCCCGCCGACACCGCTGTCGATCAACGGGCCGGCCAGGGCTTCGATCTCGGCATCGGTCAAATCCGGTGCGATCTTGACGAAGACAGGCGCATTGGACTGTCGAGCGGCACAACGGTCCATAACGGCCGCCAGCAAACGGCGCAGCGCGTCGGCAGCCTGTAGCGCCCGCAAGCCTGGCGTATTCGGCGACGACACGTTGATGACCAGATAATCCGCAAGATCGGCAAAGGTGTCGACGCCAATGCGATAATCGGCGACGGGGTCGTCACTGTCACGGTTGCACCCGAGATTGACGCCCACCGGCCCCGGCAGAACGGGGCGGGCCTGGCGCAATGCCGCCAGCCGCGCCGCCACCTTGGCAGCGCCGTCATTGTTGAATCCCATCCGGTTGATGATCGCCCCGTCCTTGGACAGGCGGAACAAACGCGGCCGCGCATTGCCCGCCTGCGGCCGAGGTGTGACGGTTCCAACCTCGACGAAGCCGAAACCGAGATCGAACATCGGCGCGACAACCTCGGCATTCTTGTCAAAGCCGGCGGCCAGTCCGATCGGATTCGACAAAGTCAAACCGGCAACGGTCGTCGCCAGCAATGGATCGGGTTTCTGACGTCCGAGAAACCGGCCGCCGCCGGATCGAAGCGCTGCGATACCGGCACGATGCGCGGTTTCGGGCGGCAGCCGCCGAAGGAAAGACATGATCATCGACAGTCCCCGGATCGGTTCAAAATTAGCAGCCGAGGCCGCGCGTCAGCGGGCTTTCGTTTTGCCCTCGGACAAGCCCGGCAGATGGTGAAGCCCATCCGGTCCGAGCGGCATCGGATCGGCTGAGACGATCGCCGTCAACGGCAGATCACCGTAAAGATGCGGGAAAAGATCGCCGCCGCGCGATGGTTCCCAAACGAGAGCCGCCCCAAGGCTGTCGGCATCGACCGCCGCCAGAACCAAGTCGTCGCGTCCCGAAAAATGAAGCGCCGCCGTCGCCGCGACTTGGGCATCCGACGACAGATGGATGAATCCATCAGCGGTATCGACCGCTGAACCGTGAAAGACACCGGCCGATTTGGTGTCATCCCATTCCTGCCGGCTAAGGATCTTATAGACGCGATCGCCACCGCCATCGCTCTTTCCGGAAGAAGGCATGGGATGCATTTCCCCTTGTTCGATCACCGCCAATGCGGGATCTGAAGTCTGTGTGGATACCGCGAAAGCCGTAGCTGGCTTTGGCATTGCGGGTTTATGCGTGATCCATGCCATGGGGTCAAGCCAACGGTGACCAGCCTATCGAAGAGGCATCTCCCTTCGGAGCCGCACGCAAGAGACGAATTTATCCAGTGCATTTTAGTTTTATTGATGTTAACATCACCCCTACTAATCATAATATTCGCTGGCCTTGCCTCCGGGATCCTGCGACTCTAAAAGAAAATCAGCCGTTACGCCCCCAGACCAAAAGGTGTTTCCGCAACATGGACACGAACCTGGAAGCCTTTTCCGACCTGACCAGCACGGACGATGCACGACAAAGCGCCGAAGAGTCCAACGCAATACCCGTTCCGGCCAAACCGACCGCCGCCATGTTGGCCGAAGGGGCACGGGCTGGCGGCGTGTCGGTATCGGTTGCGTTTCGGGTCTACCAAGCCATGATCGGCTATCCGTCACGCTAAGAATGGGCACGCTAAGAATGGGCACGCAAAGTGACCACGCAGATCATGGGAGAATCCGGAGAACGGCTAGCCGATCCCAGCCGCTGCCTTGACGGGCTTGACACCGGGACGCCAGTCGGTCCGTCCTTTGGCAGCCGCCGGACCACGTTTCAAGCGCACCGGCTCCAGCGACAATGCGCCGGCGACGGCATCCAAACCGTCGTCGTGACCGCGTTGTGCCCCCGGCCGCCATTCCCGCATTTCGTTGATGAACGGGGTGTTCCAAACCGACCGGTGAGCCGATAACGCCCCTGCCGCCAACAGAGCGTCGAAACTTTCCAATATTCTGACGTCTTTCGGCTTGCGGCTGGTGATTTCCCGAACGGAAATTTTCAAATTAGCCTCCTTGAGCACGCGCCGCAGCAGGCTGGGCAAAAACCGGCCGACACCGTTGGTTTCGACCGCAACCGACGGCAGATGCATGTCCGCCGCCAGCCGGGCGACGAGCCGGCACTGGCGGGTCGCCTCGTCCTCGGTGATATCCGGGGTATCGGTGGCATTCAGCCACAACACCCGATGAAGATAGAGGGCACCGTCGCCATCGGTATAGACGACGGCCACCACGCTTCCGTCGGCCCGGCGCCCGGCGCCGAATGCCGGATCCCACCAGCAGCTTGCCGATACCAGTCTGGTTTTGCCGGCGGTATCTCCGAGTGTCAGCCGGGCTTGGCCTGCCGCCTCGTGATAGAACAGCTCTTGCTCGTAGCATTTCAAGCGATCCGGCTCCAGACGGCTGTCGGCGATGTTCACCGGCCTAAGCTGCATCTGACTTTCGAACTTGTTGGCGCCGGTCCGTCCACGGATTCGCTCAATCGTTCGGTCATCGAACCGTTCGGGCCACGCGCTGTCTCCGCCGGGCATGACCAACGGCACTTCCAATCGGCGAAATCCGTCGAGAAAAGGAGCATCTTCGCCTGCTTCGACTCGAGCCTGACGGGCATAGAGCGTGTAATAGGTGTGCGGCGTGCCGACATAAAGCTGCAGACCGCCGGGACTCATGACATAATCGACCTCGGTCAATCGGGCGCGCAAATCGCTGCGCTTGACCGCCGTATCGCAGGTGTTGGGCACCTCGACATCGTCGCATATCACGATGTCGGCGCGGCTGCCGGTCAGATTGGCCGACACCCCGCGCGCCAGCATCGACGGGTCGCGCAGTTCCGACCGCCGGGCGACGGTGAATTGGTCCGATGCCCATTGATCGGCGCGCCGGGGCCGAAGATGACGAACAGCCGGGTGCCGCTCGACGATCCGGCGGGCATTTCGGACCATTTTTCGGGCAAGAGAAAGATCCGCCGCCAGAACCAGAATCCGATGGTCGCTGCAGACAAGCAAAAGCCAGGCCGCGAACAGGCCGACAAGCGTCGACTTTCCGGAATTTCGAAAGGCCATTAGCAGAAGGTGGCGATCGCCCGCCTGCCACCGGCGCTCCAACCATTGCGCGATCCATTTGTGATGGGCCGGGGTCGTCTGGCCCTGCATTCTATTCCACCAAACGACGAATTGCGGAAATCCGAGCAGGGCGTTGCGCTCGACCGGCATCACCGGTCCGTCCCGTCCTGCTCATCCGCGCCGGGGTCGGCGTCGGGATCGTCGTCATAGGACGGCAAGGCGTTCAGCTCGGCATCGATTTCACTGAGGACACGTCCCATATCTACGGATCCGCCGACGGTGGCCTGTTCCGCCGACACCGACCGCAGCATCTTCAAGATACCCTCGTAATAGGCCTGGATCTGCTTGCAGGCGGCGTAGTGCTCTTTGACCGCTTTGGCGCTGGAAAGATCGGGATCGGTCAGGGCCATATCCACCAGATGCGTTCGCGCGCGGACAATCAGATCCGGCGCGGCATCAAGCAGCAGCGCCGCCTCGTCCGCCCAGAATCCGTCGAAATCATTGGCTGTCATTGTTGATCCTGCGTGGTTGGTTTCTTAGGTCGAAATAGGCTTGGTTCCGGGCCATACGCTCTGGATCCGGCCTGGGCATCCGTCGTCAGCAGCGTCCGACAATCGCCCAGCCGGCACCGTCGCTGACCATGGTTGCGCCGTCGCCAGCCTCCATCAGGTACAGATCGGCGCCATCCGGTCCGGGGCCGCCCTCTTCGGTGATGCACAACCCCATGGGACTGCCGCCGGTCATCTTGACGGTGACCCGGCGGCCCACGGCATGGCTGTCGGCGGCATTGGGCAGGGACATCAAGCCAGGCGCATCGGACGGCGCATCGAACAAATAGACATCGACATCAAGTGTCAGCTTCTCGCCGGGCACCGCTTCACGCCGAACACAGCGGATTCCCGATCGCCCGCCGGCGGTCAGCCGCCAAGCCCCGCCATCGGAGACGACGGTCACGGCATCGAACCGATCGGCGAGCCGCAGCGTGCGCCCATCCGGCCCGCCGCCATCGCCATCGGTCACGATGACGGGCGCCGCCGTGGCATCCACCTTCTTGACGGTCAGCACCGTGCCCGGCGCCGTCTCCGGGTCAGGCAGCAGGGCCGAGACCTCGCCGTCGGCGGCATCGATCAAATGCAGGCCGCGCTCGGCATCCAAGGACACCGACCCGCTTTCCGGCTCCTGCGGATGCGGGTCGGCATAGCGCCATCGGGTCGCGGCCAAATCGGGGATCCGGGTTGCTCCATCGGCGCCATTGACGACGGTCATGCCGTCGCTTCCGGCCCCGGCGAACGATGGCCCAGGCCCCTGGCGGCGATGGTGAACCAGCACGTTGCCCGACGCGTCGGCATCCATGGCGATATGTGGCGCGTCATCGTCGCGCCGTGTCACGATACCGGTCAGCACGATGCCCCGCGCGCCAGGCCCCAGGCGAATGGCGGGCCGTCCGGTTGGCGCCGCCACCATCAGGCCCGACACTGTCACGCCTTGCCCCACATGATCCACCTGCAGACCTGGCCCGTCACTGTCGGCCGACGGCGCAAGAATGGTGTCGCGCACGGTCACGGAGGACGGCGCGGCTTCGTCATCGCCGGCCAACCACAGGCCCGCACCGCTTCCCCCCGTCATGCGAAGGCCCGCGATCCGCGCGCCGTGACACCGATACGAGGGCACAGCCTCCAAAACGATGCCGGTGCCGCCTCCTTCGATCACCACCCCCTCGATGACGGGATCCTCGATATCACGTCCATCCGCCAGCGCCCGGATCGCGGGATCGCCGCCGGACAGCGTCAAACCGGCCACCCGGCATCGGCTGCCGCGCAGATCGATCAGAACGCCCCCGCCAGTCCGCTCCAGCCGGCTCGACGATCCGGTCCCGACGATCGATCGGCCCGTCTCGAGAGCGATCGGCTGGGTGACACGAAACGTGCCGGCCGGCACATGAACGACCGATGTCGCTGCCAACGCCGCGAGAAAGGCGGGTGTATCGTCGGCTGCGCCGTCGCCGACCGCGCCGAAATCGAAAACAGACAAACGTTCGCCCAGCCGGCCGGCAACGGACCGCTGCACCGACCCGGCGACCAGCGCCGTATAGCGGCTGTCCGACGCATTCGGGATGACGGGTTCCTCGTCGGCCTCGTCTTCGTCATCATCTTTTTCGCCGGCCTCATCGTCGTCCCCATCGCCCTTCGCGGCGTCGGGTGCCCAACCCTGCGCTGCACCATCTGCGACGGTGAGATCGCCGGACTCGTTGAACACAAGTGCCTTGTTGCGGCGGGCATCCCGGCTTGGCAGAACGAATGCACCGGCGTCTTCGTGCACCGGGGCCAGGATGGTTCGGTCCAGCGCGTCGGACAGATCCTGGGCGATGGCTGTCAGCCGATCGAACTCGTCATTGAAACTGTCGGCGCGCATATCGCTGCCCTGGAGAAAATCCGACATGCGCCGGATACGCATCTTGCGCCGGATCGTGACCCGCTCGCCGGCCGCCGGGGCCGACTGAAAGACGATCCGGCCGCCTTCGCTCTGCCCGACGCCCTCGACCGAGTACCCCTCGGCGATTCGGGCGGCGTTGCGATAAACGTCCAAGTCCTCCGCCTCGAAAACCGGAAACGGATAGACGAATTCGGCCTGTTCGCCGTCCGCGACATATTGAATGCGCGGTCGGACGGCCGGAATATTGAGATGTGTGCCCATGAACGGCTCCCAGGTCAAAAGAAGTAGCCGGACTGGCTGTTATAGGCTTTCAGCGAGCGCTGGGTCTGAAGGCGCTGACGCTGAAGCAGATTGTTGCGATGGGCGTGGGCCAAACGGTCATTGACCGCGTCAATCCGGGCGGACGTGGTCCGGGCCAGAGTATCGCGTTCCACCAACCCATCATCGATCACGCCCAGCAGAACCGCCTCGCCCGATCCGCCGCCCCCTTGCGCGCCCTGGGCGCCGAAACGGGCCCGGCGCGCCGCAACCGACCGTCTGACCGCGTTTTTCTTGCGTTTCGCGTCGGCGGCCCGCTGCCGTTCAAGATCGTCGACCTCCGACTGCGCCTGCGTGCGGGCATAGTGGTCCTTCTCGACGACCATTGCCTCGGTCTGGCGGGACGGATCCGGGGGCGGCGGGCGCAATGGCTCCATCGCCCGATTTACCATGGATATTCCCGTGGCGACTCCGTTTAGAATATTGGCGGCCGTAACAATGGCTCCCATCACTCATTGACCTTCAATTCGGTGGTGACAGACAGAAGAGCGAACGGCAGCGGCGTATCCTGGTCGATACGCCAATGCGCCTCGGTGGCGCGACGGCGCCAGCCGAAATGGCGAACGGTTCGATCTCCGGTGAAAAGCGACGGCGGGGCGTCGAAAGCGGTGCCCGCGCCCATGCAGCGCAGCGGGACCGCCCGGACGCCGGATCCGGTGTCAAGCATCAGCGACGCCGTGTCGATCAGGCGGAACAGGGTCCGGACGGGGCGCATGGCCGCACCGATACCGCCGGCCTGCGATTGCGGCAGAAAGGGCGGCAGCGGTTCGATCCGATGGGCATAGGGCAGCCCGACCGACACGTCGCGCGCGGCAACTGAAAGCTTAACAGCGCCATCGACGACACGGTGGGCCCCTCGATCGACACCATCGGCCAGAACGCGAACGCCCCGCCCCTCCAGATGGCCGAGACCCGACCAGCGATGGACCGGATCCGGCGCAACACCGCGCAAAAAACTGTCGAGCAGGACCCCGTCATCGATCATTTCCAGCGACGTGCCACCCGCGCGCGTCACCGTCATGTAGACGTCCCCGGCGACCACGGCGACCGACACGATCACGCCATCGGTCACGAATTCGGTCCAGGCGGTCACCTGCTCCTCGCGATAGGCGGTCAGCATCGCCACCCGGCCGTCCTCGGTCACGACAAACAGGATGCGCCGCACCGGATCGAAATCCTGATCGATCGGCTGGCCGACCAAGTCGCGCACCAGCAGAGCAAGATCGGTCGACCGATAGGCCTGTTCGGCGTCGGCATACAGGAATTCACGAATCTGCCCGCCGTCACACGAGACGAACAGCGTCGCCCCCTCGACATCGCGGGGCGGCACGAACCGGGTCGTCGGCGATCCGATCCGGGTCTGCCTGCGAATTTCGACGCGTTCGGGCGTCACCGGCGTGCCGGTGACCATCCATTCGGCGCCCGAGGTGAAGACCTGGAGGTGGCGACCCGAAAAGATCGCCCGGATTGCGTTGACCTGATCGGACAGGATCGGAAAATCGATACCCTGGTCGTCCAGGCCGTCGCCCAAACCGAAATGCCAGATGTCACCCGACCGCGACATCCATAGATTATTGGGCTTGTCCCGCGATCCGCCGACCACCAGCCGGTCCTGGTGGAAGGTCACTGTCGCCGGATAGCCGCGTGCCCGGCTCCAGGCGGCCTCGTCCCAGTCGACGGTCGTGCTGCGGTTGTGCAGGTTGTCGATCGTCTCGGCCACCGCGTTGGTCGGACTCAAGACATTGATCACCCGGACTTCGCGGCCCCGCAGCCGGAAATGCGCCCCTTCATGCCCTTCGCTGAACAGCGGGTCGCTGGCATAAAGATACATCGTGCCGGTGGTCGCGGAACCACGCAAGCTTACGTCCGGGTCGGCAAATCGCTTGAACGGCCCGGTATAGTGATCATCGCGCTCCAGTGGCCATTCGGTCAGCGACCAGTTTTCGGCCCCGTCGCGCATCAGCCGGCGCGGCGGATGATCGGGGTGGCAGATCAACAGCGTGTCCGCGCTTTGAGTCCAGGTGAATTCGAACAGGGTGCTGCCCGACCAAGGCGTGCTCACCACCGTGATTAACGCCCCATCACGAAAGATCGAAACCTGATCATCGGTAAAGGCCAGCAGATAGTGCTGGCGGGCGTTGAATTCGAACGCGACCAGACGTGCCGGTCCGGGAAGCCCCTCGACATACCGCAGACCGCCGCGCCGCACGACCCCGCCCGTCGGCTGGATAAACACATTCGTCAACCGCGCCGCCCCATTGCCAAAGGCACGCAGATCGCCCCGCCCGAGCAGATTGCGGGTCACCGCACCGCCGGTGAAATTGGATTGGAGATGCCGCACCCTCATCGCCGCGCCCCCGTCCAGCCGCTGCGTATGTCGATCAAAGGAAACGACCGGATGGCCTGGGTCGTGGCCTGCTGGCTGTCGATCTGGCGGGCCCGGCGGCTCTCCTCGTCGGCGGCCTGAGCCAGCATTCGCGCCCGTGTCGGGCTTTCGGTCAGCGACAGACAGAACTCCGCCGCAAGGCGTGTGATCAGGACTTGATCGAAATATGAGGGCGTATTCTCTTCATCGGGCCGATAGATGTAACTCAGCACCGGCGCCGGATGGTCCGTCAGCAATTGCCGTCCGGCAATGGCAAAGGACACAGCGTCGATCGGGCCCCGCCGATCACCGACGCCAACCGCCCGCAGAAACCGGTCGGGCAGTTGATACGCAAAGGCGTGCCCTGTCGGCGGGGCGGACGGCAAGCGATTCAGCGTCATATGCGCGGTCGCGAACCGCCAGGGATGGGACGCCAATTGCGAATCCCGCACCGGCACATAAAGCGCCGAGGCGATTTCGGCCTCGGCGGCGGCATCGTTGAAGCTGGAAATCGCTTCCGCGCCCAATTTCAACAAGGCCCGTGAGCACAGGCCGACGGCGGACAGAGCCATGATGGAACGGTCTCCTTATTACGGATTGACGGGGTTACGGATTGACGGGGTAGCTCGTCCCGGGCGTCACCCGACGGCCTCCCCGCCACCAACACAGATTTCCCGCGGAGGCGGGAAACCGGCGCGGCGGCGGGAAGCAGGAGGTTTGGCGCGATCAGAACAGGGCGTCGGTCCGCACATCGGCCTTGCGGGCGACACGGATACGGAAAACGCCACCCCCCGTTGGGTCGGCGCCCGTATCGGTATCGAACGGATCGACGATCACCAGGTCGTTTACGCGCAGAATCTCGCCCGCGCGGGCCAGATAGGCGTCGAGGGTTCGGTGGCGATCGGCCTCAGCGGCATCGGGTCGGAAATGCCAAAGGGTGAAGCCATTGGCATAGGCAAGGACACTCAACCGGTCGTCGAGATAGCTCATGGTCGCTCCGGATCCGGGTTTGAAGGGGGCAGGCGGGAAACCGACAATCACGATTCTGCACTGGGCATAGCCACCACGCCGGTCGGATCGATCAGAACCGCGCCTTGGCTCATCATCGAGTTCACGAAATGGGCAGCCCGATCGCCATGCCAGGTGATGTCGGTCTCGACATCCGCGCCCGAAGCGTGACCGACGGCCGTCTTGTGATACCAGAAGCACTGCCGCTGACCGCCCGAGAGTGGCAGACCCGAATGCGGCATCCA
>LFIK01001376.1_pt1 | contig 19293 bp, 17 predicted proteins | sample 643401 | NCBI WGS metagenome assembly LFIK01 (sample SAMN03777447, study PRJNA286221) | soda lake metagenome | biome: soda lake; feature: Kulunda steppe; material: water; isolation source: sample T5-Br brine of Lake Tanatar-5 | place: Russia: Kulunda steppe | collected 2010-07
ATCCCGAAGTTGTCCACCTCTCACGTCCGGCGACTGAAGTCGCCGCTCCCTGCGGCGCTCCGCGCCGAAATACCGGGCGAAGCCCGCAAGGAAAGGCGACTTCAGTCGCCTAGTCGCCTATTGCAGGGCTCTCAAGGAAGCCGGAAAATAGGCGACAACTCGGGATGCACTGGATTTCAGGAAGAACCCGTTTTTTTAAGTTTTTCCTCGACTTGCCCGGGAATTGTGGATCAATTCGTCGGCTTTGGTTACGCGCTGCCGTAGCGGAAATGACGTCCGATGTAAGATTTGATCCAATAGGCAATATGCCATACCTGAGAAGCATCGCCGCCTCTCCCTGAAGAGCAGTGGCTCATTGAGCATAGCTCGAATTCTCGGTTCCGATCAATCCTTTCACCTCCCCGATCCACCTTTATCAGGTAATTGTTCCGGGGCCTTTTTTATTTCGTCCTCTTTTTCGTTTCATGTTTTTTCAGAATTTAATCAAAGAATGGTTTTCCAACGTTCCCAGAGACCTTGTCGCCGGGCTCGTCGTCGCGCTCGCGCTGATACCCGAAGCCATCGCCTTTTCCATCATCGCCGGGGTCGACCCCAAGGTCGGTCTCTACGCCTCCTTTTGTATCGCGGTGGTCATTTCCTTTACCGGCGGCCGCCCGGGAATGATTTCAGCCGCCACCGGCGCGATGGCGCTTCTCATGGTGACGCTAGTGAGGGAACACGGCCTGGAATATCTTCTGGCGGCCACCATTCTGACGGGCGTGCTGCAAATTTTCGCCGGGATATTCAAATTGGGGAATGCCCTGCGGTTCGTCTCGCGCTCGGTCATGATCGGCTTCGTCAACGCTTTGGCCATTCTGATCTTCATGGCGCAGCTGACGGAGTTTCGCGGTGTCGGCGTGGAGATGTATGCCATGGTGGCGGCTGGACTGGCGATCATCTACATCCTGCCGCGTTTCATCAAGTCCGTGCCCTCGCCGCTGGTTTGCATCGTGGTGTTAACCGCCGTCTCGATGTTGACCGGAATGAACCTCCGCACGGTTGGAGACATGGGAGAGCTTCCATCGACATTGCCGATGTTCCTTTTTCCCAACGTGCCGCTGAATTTGGAAACGCTGCTTATTATCCTTCCTTATGCGATTCCGCTCACCATCGTTGGCCTATTGGAGTCGCTCATGACAGCGACGATCGTCGATGACCTGACGGACTCGGGCAGCCCGAAGAACAAAGAATGCAAAGGGCAGGGGATCGCAAACATCGTCTCCGGGTTTTTCGGCGGCATGGCTGGTTGCGCCATGATCGGACAGTCGATCATCAATGTGAAGTCAGGTGGCCGCGGACGGCTTTCCACTTTCGCCGCCGGCGTTTACCTGCTGATCATGATCGTGTTGATCGGGGATTGGGTGGCCCAGATTCCGATGGCTGCGCTCGTGGCGGTAATGATCATGGTTGCGATCGGGACGTTCAGTTGGGCCTCAATCAAAAACCTCAGAACCACTCCGTTGAGTTCGAGCTTTGTGATGGTTTCGACCGTCACCGTGGTCGTGTTTACCCACAACCTGGCCTGGGGGGTGGGCGTCGGCGTCCTGTTAAGCGCTTTATTCTTTGCCCGCAAGGTGGCTCAGTTGATGCGGGTTACCTCCGCCCTCGATGCCTCCGGCGACCATCGAACCTACACCGTAGAGGGACAGCTTTTCTTTGTTTCGGCCAACGCCTTCGCCGATGCGTTCGACTTTTCCGAAGTCTTGCAACGGGTGACAATCGACGTCTCCCGCGCCCACTTCTGGGATCTTTCCGCGGTCGGAGCCCTGGACAAAGTCGTGTTGAAATTCCGTCGGGATGGCGCGGAGGTGGAGGTCATTGGCCTCAACGACGCCAGTGCCACCATAGTGGATAAGCTCGCTGTCCATGATAAACCAGGCGCGCTCGACCTGCCAACCGGAGGACATTGACCTTTATGCCTACTATACTCACCTGCACCGACGGCTCGATTTATTCGCCGAGCGTTTACGATCACAGTGCCTGGGCCGCCCGGCGCATGGAGGGCTCCGTCCATGTCCTTCACATGCTGGATCCGCATCGCGAGCGCGCGGCGATCGCCAATTTCAGCGGAAATCTGGGGCCGGGGGAAAGAGACGCCCTGATGAACGAAATCGTCGAGTTCGAGGAAACCAAAGCCCGGGTCGCTCAAACGAAAGGGCGGGCGATACTTCAGACCGCGCACAAGCACATTCTCGATGCCGGCGTAAACCACGTCACCACCGAGCAACGTCACGGCTCGTTGGTCGAAGCTATCGAAAATGTCCGAGCCCATCTGGTGGTGATCGGCAAGCGCGGGGAATCGGCCGACTTCGCCAAGCTTCATCTTGGCGCGAATCTGGAGCGTGTCATCCGGACCAGCCATCAGCCGGTTCTGGTCACATCTCGCGCCTTCACGCCTATCGAACGATGCCTCATCGCTTTCGACGGAAGCCCCAGCGCAAAGAAGGCGGTGGCTTACGCTTGTGAGCAACCGCTGTTAAAAGGATTGGAATGTTGCCTCCTGACGGTCGGGAGAACCACCGCTGCCATCGAGAAAGATCTGGAGAGAGCCAAGGACGAGCTCGAAGCCGCCGGATACACCGCCAGCTCTCATATTCATGAGGGGGAACCGGAGAAAGTAATTCCCGAAATCCTGGAAAGGGAGAAAATTCAACTACTCATCATGGGTGCCTACGGTCACTCCCGTATTCGTCGACTAATTCTCGGCAGCACCACGACCACCATGGTCCGAACCTGCAAGGTGCCGGTCCTGATGTTCCGGTGAGTTGGATTCCCCGGAATCGTGGCGCTTTAACGAGAGAGGCTCACCGACAAGCAATCCACGCGGGCGTTTCCGGGCTCGGTCCATGAACCTGAATTCGGCGGTTGGAATGGCCGCTAAAAAGCAGGCACAAAATCAGGGAAATAAACTGAAATGAATTTGGGAAAATAGAACGCCTGTCTGGCTAACTATGTATTTGGGGGTAACTCTCTCTTTTTGCGTATCTTGCGCCTTTTTGCGGCCATAAACTGATTCTTTTAGGATGAAAAACGTCAGGCTTGTAAGGCGCTGGATTGCCGCGTCGTCCCTCCTCGGAATGACCGGGAGTATGTTCTCAGAGTCCCTCTGGCCTTCGGCGGTAAAGGCGGAGATCTTTTGGGGAAATATCGGAAGCCGGGACGAGGCGATAGTGCTTTTCCTCAACCACCTTGATTTCATCGTCATCGACGGCGAGTTCAAAAATCGCGATCAAGTCGTTGTCCATGAATTGAGCGGAAACACTCCGGCAAAACAATTCCGAGCTTTTCGGCGGAGGTTTCGAGATCACTTCGTTCGAACGTAAATTCCGTCAGCCCTCTCCTGTAGTTTGCGAAGAAAACGTCTTCGATTAATTGAAGATAGCGATTCAGCGGTTTTTCTTCGGGCGTCATTGTAAATCAGGCGATGGCGAACTTGAGTCTTTCGACTTCGGTTTCGGCCTGAGACCGCTTTTTAGCGCCGCTCTTGCGGTCGCGCTTTCCGAACGGGGCCGGGACCTTCCAATAATGCGAAGCTTGCCGCATGTCCATGGTCAACAGGTCGTGCGCGCCGAGCTGCAGCGTTCTGGCGGGCTGGACGGGGGTAATGCCCAACGCGGATATGACTTGCGCGGCGACAGCGCGGGCGAGGGGAGGAGGCACGGCGTTTCCAATTTGCCGCGCTCCATGCCATTTGGTGCTATGGAATCGGAACCAGTCCGGGAAACCGTGAAGCCGGGCCATCTCGCGGACGGTGACGCATCGATTAAAAGCGTAATGAATCGGCCGTGGACTGGTGAAAGCGCCGCGACTGGCGTCCGTACCCGCCCGCAATGTGTTCGAGACGCCGGTCGCACTTAGCTTGAAGAACCGGGAAATCGGCTCGACCGAACCGGGCTCTGTCGCGGCAAAACGTTGCCGCGAAATTCCCGTGTGATCGGTGCGGGCACTGGAGGTCAAAAGTTTGCGGCACCACTTCCGTCGATAGCCAAAGTGCCATGCCTTCGCCGATTCGCACCGCATTTCGCGGGCAAACCCGGAATGCCCCTTCCAGCCCGACGTCAGGATTTCGTCGCTTTCATACAGCTCATCGAAGCCTTCGGCGTCAGGAAGATCGCCCAACGCATCGCCGCAGGAAGGTCCCACCGGATACAGCAATTCCGATAAGGTGCCAGCCTCCACCGTTTGCTGAATCGGATAAGCGGGAAGGGGAAGGCCTCGCTTGGCTCCAAGAAGAAACAGGCGTTGGCGATTCTGGGGAACTCCGTATTGGGACGCGTTTAGCACCCGCCACTCCCGAACCACCGCGTACCCGATTTGTTCGAACGCCTCGATCAACTCCTCCAGAAACTTGCGATGCTTTCCCACCGTTAGTCCTTTGACGTTCTCGAAGACAAAATAATTGGCGTCCAACTCGCCGACGATCCGAACGAAATCCTTGACCAGCGAATTTCTCGGATCATCCAAAACCCTGCGGCCGATAAGAGAGAACCCCTGGCAGGGCGCACCGCCGAAAACGACATCCACCGATTTGCCTCCGATATCGGAAGCGGCTCGAATATCCGTGCCTGTAATTCCTTCCACCGAATGCGGCAAAACCGCGCAATCGGGAAAATTGAACTTATGGACCGAGGCGTGAATGGGGTCGATTTCGGCAGCGGCCAAGACGTCGAACCCCGCCTGTTACCTCCCGCACCAGCGAATAAATCAACACCAATCGGCCTAATCGACTCCATGGTGGACAAATGTGCATTTTTCGAATGGACGATCAATGAAAAACATAACGCGCCCGAAGGAACATCAGGTCAATGCAGTAAAGCACCCGCTCCGCCGGGAGAAAAGGAAATTTACCGGAGGGAACGGTTTACTCCATGGTGTCGCCATCCCCGTACTTCGAGCGTTCCTCGGCGACTTTCTCGGACGAATTCCACGGAACCCGCCCTTCGATCAACTCCGGAAGTCTTTTGGCGAGGAGGGCGGTCTTGACTCGATTGTCGAACTCGCAGGTCCAGATCACGACCACATTCCACCCCAGCTCTTCCATTGCGACAAGATTGCGGCCATCGCGGGCTCGATTCCCTTCGATCTTAAGGCGCCACCATTCGCTGCGGGATTTCGGAATCCGCGAATGGTGGCAGCCAGGATGGCCGTGCCAAAAACATCCGTGGACGAAAACCGCCGTTCGATGCTTGGGGAGAACGATGTCCGGCTTTCCGGGAAGACGACGGTTTCGGGGGCCATTAACGGTAAAGCGATAGCCGAAACCGTGTAGCAACGAGCGAATCAAAAGCTCCGGTTTCGTATTCTTTCCCCGCACCCGGGACATCACCCAGCTGCGTTTTTCGCTATCGAAAATATCAGTCATGCCAGTCGTCATGCCAGTCTTGAACGATGACCGGAAGTGAATGCAAATAAGGAAAAATTTCAACCCGAGCGCATTGGAATGCCGAAACTCCAATCTCTCGGATTTGAGACGAGGGTTCGTCCTCTCCATGGGTTTTTGGCGTTGCCCGTTACCGTTTCCTGTTTAAACGTTTATCGTTATGGCAAAAGACACACAAGCGACCTGGGGCGGGAGATTTTCGGAAGGACCGGCGGAACTGATGCTCCGCTTTAGCGAGTCGGTGTCCTTCGACAAGCGGTTGGCTCCTTTTGATATTCTGGTGAACAAGGCCCACACCGCGATGCTCCACCGGATTGGAATCCTGACCGCGGAGGAACGCGACTCCATCCACCAGGGGCTCGACGTGGTCAGTGACATGATTGATGCCGGCGACATCAAATGGGAAGCGAGGTTGGAAGACGTTCATATGAACATCGAGCAAACGCTTCACCGGGCGGTTCCAGCCGCTTCGAAGATGCACACCGCGCGCAGCCGGAACGACCAGATCGCCACCGATATGCGTCTGTTCTTCAAGTCCGCGTGCCGGGATCTGGAAAAAGAACTGCTTCAGTTGATCGGAGTATTGGTCGAACTCGCCCAGCGCACCCAGTCAATCTACATCCCGGGCTATACCCACCTGCAGCGGGCGCAACCGGTTTCGATGGCCCACCATTTCCTGGCATACGTGGAGATGTTCGATCGGGACCGCCGTCGCTTGCGCCAGATTGCGGCCAACGCGAATTTCTGTCCCCTCGGCTCGGGCGCCCTCGCCGGGACCACGCTCCCGGTCGACCGCGCTTTTGTGGCCGAATATCTGGGCTTTGTCGATGCCGGGGGAAACCCGCAAGTGACTCGAAACGGGATGGATGCCGTCAGCGACCGCGACCTTTTCATCGAGTTCACCTCAGCCTGCGCCCTGTGTGGATTGCACTTCTCGCGGGTGGCCGAGGACATGATTCTTTGGAGCAGTCAGGAGTTCCATTTCGCGGTGCTGCCGGACGCCTTCTGCACCGGTTCCAGTCTGATGCCGCAAAAGAAAAACCCCGATTCGATGGAGTTGTTGCGGGGAAAAGCGGCCCGTTTGCACGGCAACCATCAGACGCTGTCGATGCTGGTAAAAGGCCTACCCTTTACCTACAACCGCGACCTTCAGGAAGATAAACCGCCGGTTTTCGACAGCTTCGACCAGACCCTGTTGGCACTGGAGGTACTGGGTCAGACGCTCTCCGGATTGAAAGTGGACGAAGCCTCCTGTGCGCGAGCTGTGGCCGATCCTCTGTTGCTGGCGACCGACCTGGCCGATTACCTGGTGATGAAAGGCGTCGCGTTTCGGGAAGCGCATCATGTCGTCGGCGAATTGGTCAAGATGGCGGAGGAGAAAAAGACGCCGATCGATCAATTGCGACTGGAAGATGTTCAGCCCGTCTGCTCCGCGTTGGAGAAAGACTGGGTCGATGTGTTTCGCCTTGAAACCGCCATGGCGAAACGGGTCGGGACCGGGATGCCCGGCCCTACCCAGGTCCAAGTGGAAATCGAACGCTGGCGAGCCGTGTTGGCCGAAGGGCGGGCGACGGAGGCTGAACTCGACGAGAGCTGATCATTGGGCTCAATCTGCATATAGTTTTGGGAAAAACGACATCGCTGCTTGAAAACCCGTTAAAAAGGTGTGAACCTTCGTTTTTGTTCTTTGAGCGCTCTCGAGCGCTTCATCTGGGATAGCCGTTTTTCATTGGAAGAACTTTCAATGGGGGTGTTACGGATTCGACCTTATGGTGGAGTGCAAGGTGGCATGCCGAGGATGATGGTTGGCCTCGTTAATCGTCCATCAAAAAAACAAATGGCAACACTGAAGAAATGCCTCTGGCTGCGTAAATAAACCGCACCACGTCTCCCTGCTGACTCCTGCTAAGCAGAGGGGGCGACGACTAGCAGGTATAGCCCGGGTTGGGAATCCGACGCCCGGGCCGTACTTCACAGTTGGATCCTAGCTATGGAGCGAGCGTGCGTCTTCGCGTGCTCCACGGCGAAATTAAAAAAGATGATAAGCATGTAGAGGCTTTGCGTGAAGTCATAGGGGACGCGGGTTCGACTCCCGCCACCTCCACCATTTTAATGGCCGGAAATTGCGGAGGAATTGTCTACCACTTGGCCATCTGTCAGTGCATTTCCGGGCGGGTTCGGGTTTCATCATGCCTGGACTGCACGCACGAGCCAGGCTAGCGCTATGAGCTGGTGGAGGCCGACGATTAGCCAGAACATGACTTGATAGGAAAGTTTTGCGGTTTTGTGGCGAAACCAGCTTTGAGCGACGAAGGCTCCGGGCCATCCGCCGAAAAATTCGGCCAGGTGAAGATATCCTTCCGGAATTCGCCAGCGGCCTGATGTGGCGCGGCGCTTGTCGATGTAGTAGGCGAACAGCGTTGATAGCGAGATCACCGATAGGGCGGAGGCCGGCAGGATTAACAGGAGGGCCAGCCCGGCGAGCATCCCGAAACAGGTTTTCCCCGGCCTTCGGGGGCGTTCGCCACGAACCGGTCGGGGGCCTTGAGTCATCGGGCGTTCGCTTTCTGGCGTGCGGGCTTGATTCTGCCGGGAATGGTGCGTGGCTTCCGGCCGTCGCCCGTTGGGTTCGGGGACGGCCGACAGGCTGTTTCCGGCCGAGGGGTCAGTTTTTGAGCGCTTTTTTGAGGGCGACGAGCGAGCTTTCCATCTGGTCGGCGTCGAAGAAGCCGTGGAGTTGGCGAATTCGCGTCGGGTGGCGCATCTTGCGGAGCGCTTTGGCTTCGATTTGACGAATGCGCTCGCGGGTGACCTTGAATTGTTTGCCGACTTCCTCCAGGGTGCGGCTGTAGCCGTCCACCAGTCCGAAGCGAAGGGAGAGCACCCGGCGTTCGCGCTCGGTCAAACTGTCCAGGACGTCCATGATCTTCTCGCGCAGGAGGCTGAAGGCGGTCATGTCGTAGGGGTTTTCCGCCCCCTTGTCCTCGATGAAATCGCCGAAGTTGGTGTCGTCACCGTCCCCGACCGGGCTTTGCAGACTGATGGGCTGCTGAGCCATTTTCATGATCTGTTGGACGCGCTCGACGGGGAGTTGCATTTCTTCGGCAACCTCTTCCGGGGTCGGCTCGTGGCCGAGTTCCTGGAGGAGTTGCTTTTGGACCTGCATCACCTTGTTGAGCGTTTCGATCATGTGGACCGGAATGCGGATGGTGCGGGCCTGGTCGGCGATCGATCGGGTGATGGACTGGCGAATCCACCAGGTGGCGTAGGTGGAGAATTTGTAGCCGCGGCGGTATTCGAATTTTTCGACCGCTTTCATGAGACCCATGTTGCCTTCCTGGATGAGGTCGAGGAAGGAGAGGCCGCGGTTGGTGTATTTTTTGGCGATACTGATGACGAGGCGAAGATTGGCTTCGACCATCTCGGTCTTGGCTTTGTGGGCTTCGCGCATTCCCTTCCGCACGTCGCGGAGGGTTTTAACCATCACTTCGGGCGCCACGCGGTTCGTGGCTTCGAGTTCCTGAAGCCGGGCGTTGAGGGGGGCGACGTCGATCAGGGTGTCTTTCTTGGTGCGAGGGTTTTTCGCGGATTCAAGATTGTTGGTGATGCGGGTGATTTCCTGCGTGATCGGCGTTAGCTCCTGGAGGAAATCTTCAAACACCTTCAGTTTGAAACAAAACTTGCGGAAGTGGCTCTTGAGAGTGGTTTCGTGGCGGCGGAAGCGGGTAAGGGCCTTCTTTTTTTCGGCCGCGTCGGTGGCGGCGAGGTGGTCGTCCCAGGCCTTTTGGGCGTTGGCTTCGGCTCTTTGGGTGTCTTCCAGGAGTTTGGGAAGCATCCGGAAATAGTTTTCCCGGCTGTCGATCCGCTTATCGAAGACGACGCGGTCGAAACGCTCCTCGCGGTTGAGGAGCTTTTCGGCGAGGACGCAATGGAAGCGGCCGCTGATGCCGCTGGAGAAGAGGGCGTCCTGGGCGTCGGATTCGGCCTGTTCGATCCGTTTGGAGATTTCGACTTCCTGTTCGCGGGTGAGCAGCGGGACTTGCCCCATCTGCTTGAGGTACATGCGAACGGGATCGTCGAGGATGTCGTATTGGGAGGACTTGACCTCCTCTTCCTCGGTCTCGTCTTGGCGGGCTTTGTAGCTGTCAACCTCGTCCGGATCGAGGATTTCAACTTCAAGGTTTTCGAGGATTGCGATGACGTTTTCGATTTCCTCGGGCGAATCGACGTTGTCGGGAAGGGCGTTGTTGATATTGCTGAAGGTGAGATAGCCCTGTTCCTTCGACAGACGGATCAGCAATCTGATCTTCTCGTTGATCGCCACCTGCGCGGGTTCGCTGGCGCTGTTCGCGTCAGTGACATTCGCATCAGTTGCGTTGCTTTCCGTTTCGTTATTCGTTTTCTTCCGAGCCATAAATTGAAATGAGGAGATCCTCGGGGATTAGGGTCCCAATAGCCGTGGCGGCTGCAGGAGCTTTCTGTGATACTCGTTCCGTTCGCGCTGCAGCAGAATTACGGCAGCATCCAGTCTCTCTGATTTGTTCGCAATTTCAAGCTCAATTTCACGTATTTTGCGCGTAAGCGCATTTCTGTAAAGATATTGAATCGATTCATTGGCGATGGAGATCGGGTTTTCGAAATTCGGATTGGAGAAAGTGAGCGAGTAGATGAAGTTTCGTTCGTCCTGTGTCTCAAGCAAAAGTTCCAGACTTTCCTGTCCCTGCCACATGTCGTGTTCGAATTCGGCGAGGGCCCGGTTGAGCAGCCGGCCGGCCATGGTTTCGGAGGAAATCCATTCGTGTTCGATGATGTTGGCCAGGGGTTTCCCGAGATCTTCGTGGTGAATGCAGAGGAGGAGAAGGCTTTCCTCGACGCTGGTCAGTTTCTTGGGTTCCGGTGGAGTTTCGGCCGTGGCGCCGTTTTGGGGTGCGGGCGGGCGGCGGCGCGATTGTTTGGTGGCGATGTGCCGGGTGAAGTCGTGGCGGAGACTGTCGTGGTTGAGCTTGAGGAGCCCGGCGATTTCGCGAAGGTATTCGGACCGGGCCACTTCCGATTCGGAGGCGCCGATAATCTCGTAGAGGCGGGCGGCGGCCTGGGCTTTTTGCTGGGGGGAGGCTGCTTTCGGGTTGGGCAGGATAATGGACGTGGCGAAACTCATGGCGGAGACCGGCCGCTCTTCCAGCTCCTTCCAGGCGTCGAGGCCGCCTTCCTGGAGGAGGGTGTCGGGATCCTGTCCGGGAGGGAGCACGAAAAAGCGGGCTTCGAGGCCGAGTTTGAGCGCCATCGGGAGGAGGCGCAGGGCGGCTTTCTGGCCGGCCGAGTCGCCGTCGAGAAGGCAGTCGATCCGCGGGGAATAGCGCCGGAGGAGCAAAAGCTGGTGTTCGGTGATTGCCGTTCCCTGGGGGGCGACGGCGGTGGTGAGGCCGCTTTGCCAGCAGCGAAGAACGTCGAGCTGCCCTTCGACGAGGAGGAACGGCTGGTTTTCGTCGGCGGCCATGCGTGCCCGGTCGAGGCCGAAGAGGATGTTGCTTTTGTTGAAAAGCGGTGTTTCCGGGGAATTGATGTATTTGGCGTCGTGAGAAGGATCGTCCTGGGGAGTGATGTCGAGTTGGCGGGCGGTGAAGGCGATGACGCGTCCCTGGTGGTCGCGGATCGGGATCATCAGGCGGCCGCGAAAGCGAGGCATCAGGGAGGAGGGGGAGAGATGGTTGCCTCGTTGGTAAAAGAGGCCGCATTGTTTGAGGGCTTCGAGGGAAGCCCCGTTTTTGAGGCAGAGGTCGGCCAGGGGGCGGCCGTCGAGAGGGGAGAGTCCGATTTTGAATTCCTGGGCGACCGAGACAGGAAAGGCCCGTTTTTCCTCCCAGTAGCGGCGGGTCTCCTTGGCGGCTCCATGGGAGGCGAACAAGGCTTCATGGAAAAAGTCGGTCGCGATCTCGTGAATGTGAAAAAGTTCCTGGCGGAGCGAGCGGGATTCGGCGGGGGCGCCTCCTTCCTCGTAAACGAGCTCGATCCCGAAGCGGCCCGCGATGGTTTCGACGGCTTCGTTGAAGGTGAGCCGTTCGGTCTCCATGACGAAGGTGAAGATATCGCCGGCCTTGCCACTGCTGAAACATTTGAAAATGCCCTTGTCGGGGGAGACGAAAAAGGAGGGCGTTTTCTCCTCGTTGAAGGGACTGAGACCCTTCCATGAGCCGCCGACTTTCCGCAGCGAGACGGTCGAGGAAACCACGTCGTAGAGGTTCACTCGAGCTTTGATGTCTTCGATGCAGTCTTTCTTGATGATCGGCATTTCCGGGAGAGGAAAGCAAAAGGAAGAAGACTGCGTGAGGAAAGGGAAAATTTACGGCTGTGCCCAGAGGAAGGGGGATAAAAGACGCCGTAAAAAAGCCTTTATGGCGGGTGGGCAAGGTCTTCGCTTTTTTGTGTGGGGGGTAGGCGGGGCGGTGAGATTTCCCGGGGAACTACCCCGTTCGAACCCCGTCCTTCTTTAGGCGGTAATGCGAAACCATCCACTCCTGGCCATCGTTGAATCTCCAGAGTTCGACGCAGGCCATGTAAAACACGCGCCAATAGACCCACCACTTTCGGGTGTTGGGACCTCCGTAGGTTTGTTCGAAGATAGGCAGGATCGACGGCTTGTTCCGGTCCATGTTCCGGAGCCAGGCTTCGGCGGTGCGAGCGTAGTGGTGGCCGGAAACCTGCCATTGCCTTTCGACCTGAAGGTGTTTTTGGAAACGAAGAAGCAGATTGGAGCCAGGCATCATGCCTCCGGAGAAGAAATGGCGGCTCATCCAGTCGCTCGCGTCCCGGTCCTCGAACGGGTAGGTCAGATCCCGGTGGGTGAAAATGTGCAGGAAGAATTTACCGTCATCCGTCAGGCAATGCGCAATCCTTTCCAAGAGCTTCTCCCAGTTCCGCATATGTTCGAACATTTCCACTGAGACCACCCGGTCAAACGTCTCTCCAGTCTGGAAGTCATTCAAGTCCGCCGTCACGATGGTAAGGTTAGTCAACCCGAGCTCCGAGGCCTTGTGGTCAATGTGTTCCTTTTGGGTGCGCGAGTTTGATACGGCAACGATCGTGGCCTGAGGATAGTTTTCCGCCATCCAGAGGGTGAGGGAGCCCCAACCGCAACCGAGTTCCAGAATGCGTTGTCCGTCGGCAAGTTCGGCCCTTTCGCACGTCAGGCGCAGCATCGCGGTCTCCGCCTCGTCGAGCGTCGTGACGGCGCCGTTCCAAAGCCCGGAGCTGTATTTCATACGCGGCCCGAGGCAGTGGGTAAAAAACTCCGTCGGCACCTCGTAATGTTGTTCGTTGGCGGCTTTGGTCTGGAGCGCCACCGGAGCGGTTCGCATGTGACGGATGAAATTTTCGAGGGCCTCCTGCTCGGCCTCGGCCGTCGGGTGACGTTCTTCGCGGAGTCGCTGGCGAAGCAGACGGCGAATGCCGAATCGAAGAAGCGGGTCCGGGAGGAGATCCCGTTCGAGGAGTTTGTCAATTGAGCTCATCTTGAAAGGATCAGAGGTCTTGCGGGTTTCGGTCGGACTTGGGAAACCAGGGAAAGAAGGAAGACGTGGTTCGTTGGTAAGCGCGGTAGGCGTCGCCTTTGGCTCGCACCGCCTGTTCTTCGGTTGGCGGAATCCCGGTGACTTTCAGCAACAGCCACAGCATGGTCGCCGGGGCGATCAGTCCGACCGGTCCCCAGGGAGATCCGAGGGCGTAAACGGCGAATCCGACCCAGATCATCCATTCGAAGAAATAATTCGGGTGACGGGAATAGCGCCACAAGCCGTCCTGACAAACCTCCGCCCGATCGCTTCGGTTTCGTTTGAACGCCCGCAACTGCCAATCCGCGACGGCTTCTCCGGCCACCCCGATGCCGAAAAGTCCGAGCCCGATAGCTTCCCATAGGCCGAAGCCGGTTGCGGGGTTGGCCGCGGCCAAGAGGAGCGGGAGGCTCAGCAGCATGGTAAACACGCCCTGCACTTGGAAAAAACCGAACATCCGGCGGGCAAAGCGCCCCTGCCACGCGTCGCGCAATTCGCGGTAGCGCCAGTCTTCCCGGGGGTGGGAGGAGGCGATGCGGACGGCGAGGTGTCCTCCGAGCCGAAGCGACCAGAAGGCCGCCATGAGGAACAAGACCACTTGCCGGGCGGTTCCGCCGTCAAACGCGACGACATACCAGGCGGTCAACGGAAAGAACTGTAACGCCCAAACCGCATCGACGATGCCGTAGTTGTCCAACCGGCGCGCGATGGAAAAAGTGAGGGCCAGGAGCAGAGCGACCCCCGCCCAGCCAATGAGGAACGTAATCGCGATTTCACCGCCCATGACTTACCTCCTTCCAGTCTTCCTCGCGGAGCAGGACACGGGTCAGCGGAGCCGAGGCGGGAACGCGGAACAGGCGCAACAGACAGTAGGCGCTGACCGCCATACTGCCGAGTCCGGTGATGGCGATCAACCAACCGATCCGACCGGTCCAGGATACTTCCCGGTAGGCGACCCAGACGTAAAAAGTGAAAAACGCGACATAAATATCCACGAGGGTGGTCCGGAACCAGGCGTCGCCCGTCACTTCCGGGGGAATCCCCCACAACGGGGTATCGAAACTCGCCCAAAGAACGGCGGTGGTGATCGCCACGAAGAAAAGCGAAAACAAAACGCGCAGAAAAAGAATCATCGGAAAACCTCCTCGGGTGTTTGGGAGATTTGGGCCGCGGGGAGGGGAGCGGCGGGCTCTTGCAGGATCGGGTTATTGGGGCGGGTGTAAACCGCTTGCACGACGCTGATATTTCGGGCGGCGAAGGCGGCTTCACAATAACTCAGGTAGTAGCGCCATTTTCTGATGAACGCTTCGTCGAAGCCGAGACTCTTCACAACCGGCAGCGCTTGATCGAAACGCGAGCGCCATTCCCGTAGGGTGCGGGAGTAGTCGAGGCCGAGATCGCGCAGGTCGTGCAGCCAGAATTCACCGTCCCGCGTGAGTAGCTGGTTGAGGCGATTCTGCGACAACAACAGTGAGCCCGGAAAAATGTGCTTTTGGATGAAGTCCACACCGCGCCGAAGCTCCTTGTAACGGGAATCCGGGCACGTAATAAACTGGAGGGCCATCAAACCCTCGGGATGGAGAAGACGCTGGCAAGCCCGGCTGAACTCGGGCAAGTATCGGTGTCCGACGGCCTCCAGCATCTCGATCGAGACAATCCTGGTGTAAGTTCCGGCGTGTTTCCGGTAGTCTTCGAGCCGGATCTCCACCCGGGAATCCAGCTTGGATGTGGCGGCGGCCTGGCGGGCGTATTGTTGTTGTTCTCGCGAGATCGTCAATCCCGTGACGCGGCATCCGTAATTACGGGACGCATACAACGCGAAACCTCCCCAGCCGCATCCGATCTCCAGAACATGATCGTCGCGCGTCAGGCGGAGCTTTTGGCAAAGGCGCTCGTATTTCGCTTCCTGCGCCTCGTCCAAGGTCATCTCGCGGTGGCGCCAGAGACCGGAAGAATACGTCATCCGCCGATCGAGGAACGTGGAGAAAAATTCGTTCGACAAATCGTAGTGCGCGCGGATGTTGCGTCGGCTGACGCCGAGGGAATTCGGGCGGAGCAAATGAGTCAAACGATTGGCGAGACGCAGCACGTTCAGGGCATACGCCTGTTTCCGCGAGCCGGATACGGTTGGAGCCTGTTCTACATTGGCGAGGAAGAAGCGGATCACCTGGGTGATATCCTCGGTTTCCCATTCCCCTTCCAGGTAACTTTCGGCGAAACCAATATCTCCGTAGAAGAGGCATCGGCGGAAGAATCCGGGACGGAGCACGCGGACTACGGCGTGTGGTCCGGATGTGTTTTCCGGGCTTTCTCCGAAGGAGTGGGTCCGCCCGTCCGGCAGTTTCAGCGTCATGGAACCGGCCCGCATATCGCGCAGGGCGTGAACGACGAGGCGCTCCGCGATCGAGGGCGTTCGAGTTCGCCGTTCTGTATCCGAAGTTTCGACCGTAGTTTTCATGGTTCGAATGTTTTCCCGGTCGGCTGATAAAAGTTTTTTTGCCGGGTAAGTTGGTCGGTTTTCCTCCACCATGGGAGGCGTTTCAGGTAAAGCCGGAAAGCCTGGGTGTGAATACGCGTCATCACCTGCAAACCCAGCATCGGGTATTTCAGCGCAAACCAGGCGAGGGTCCTATCATTCAACGGTCGTTCCTGTCCTGATACCACGCTATGGAGCATGAGACGACCTTCCTCGAATTCATCAATGGTTACGTTCAGTTGACCGTCGGCGCAGCGCATCGAAAACGAGAATTCTCCTCCGGAGTCCGCGAAAGGAGAGACATAAAACTCTTTGGGCATTCTTCCGGAGAAACGTCCCGCGGCGGCTGTTCCGGCCGCTCCGGGTTTCAGGATAAACTTTTTCACTTCACGAAACGTATTCGTCACCTCGGCGACGGCGCAGAGAGGTTGGTCGCCCTCGTGGCAGAAGTAAAACGAGACCGGATTGAAAAGATAGCCGGCAATTCTGGGGATGGTCATCAATAGGACGCGCAGGTCCGGACCTGGGGCAATATTCTGCTGGTTCAGGTAGAGGCGAACTTTCTCCAGGAGAGTCAAATCCTCTGCTTGGTTTCCGTCCGAACCGTTTGTGTTCGGGGCGGGAAAGAAGTCACGGTTCCACAAGGCGTAAAGATTTCGGCGGTTGTGAGAGAAAAGTCGCAATTGCCGATCGGTAGAATCCAGTTCGGCGAGGTCGAGGGCGAAGAAAAAGACCCTGTTGTTGAAGCGGTGGGTGCGGGGGTGAAACCGGTGGTGCAGGAGTCGGCACTCGAACAGGGAGGAGTTCATACCGGCACCTTCCGTTGAGCGGGTGGGGATGGACTGCCCTCTTTTTGATTCGCGACGGGCTCTGGGCCAGTTCGGGCCGAACTGGTGCGGGCGCTGTTTTCCGGCCAGGGGTCCCGCCTGAGAATGGCTCGGGCGGCTTTACGGGCGGAGAACAAAGCGTCTTCGTGGAACCCGTAGCCGAAGTAGCTTCCGCAAAAAAAAGTGTCCTGTCGGGATGATAGGTCGTTTAGGGTGGGGAGGTGCTCTTGTGCCCTGGTGGCGTCCCGGTCGAACAACGGATGTTCGTAAGTGTGCGTCCACTGAATTCGGGAGGGATCGATTCCGGGAGGAGGATTGATGGAAACAAAGTAGTTGGTATCTGAGGACACCCCCTGCAGGCTGTTCATCCAGTAATGAGTGGACGAAGGGGCGGCATCCGTTTTTTCGGTTGCATGGACGCGGTAGTTCCAGGAAGCCCAGGTTCGCCGTAATCGCGGCATGACCGAGGAGTCGGTGTGGAGGACGGCGACATTCGGTTGGTAGCGGAACCGGGAAAGAAGTTGGCGCTCGATCGGCCATGGTTCCGCGAGCAGGGCGAGCGCTTGGTCGGCGTGACAGGCCAGGACCACGCGATCGAAGGACTGGGTGGCGCCATTGGCAAGAATGAGGCGCACGCCTCGCGGGCCACGGTGAACGGTGCGAACCGCCGATTCACGATGAATTCGGATGGCGAAGGGGCGGGTCAGTCTGTCCACATAAGCCCGGGAACCCCCCTCGACCGTGCGCCAGGGGTGTTGAGTGTGGAGACCGAGGAATCCGTGATTGTGAAAAAAGCGGAGGAGAGAGGCCGCGGGAAAATCCCGCATTTTCGCGGGCGGTGCGGACCAGACCGCGGAGCTCATCGGAAGGAGGTAAAGTTCGAGGAAGTCTTCGCCGTATCCGTGAAGCCGGACGTAATCGTCGACGGAAAGCGAGGCGAGGGAAGAATCTTCCAAGGCCGTTTTCGCTTCCGCGTTGAAGCGATTGATGGTCAGGAGAAGCTTCCAGAAAGAAGGGCGGAGGAGGTTCTTTCGTTCCGAGAAAAGATGGCTGAGGCTCGACCCGTTGTATTCGAGCTTCCGATCTTCATGGCGGACACTGAAGGACATTGAGGTCGGTTTCGTGGGGACACTGAGTTCCTTGAACAGGCGAGTGAGGAGGGGATAGGTGACCTCGTTGTAAACCATGAATCCGGTGTCGATGGGAATGGAATTCCCCTGTTTCCGCACCCCGACCGTGTTGGCGTGTCCGCCCACCCATCGCTCCTGTTCGAAGAGGGTGACCTCATGTTCGCGGTGCAGGAAATGGGCGCAGCCCAATCCCGCGATTCCGGTCCCGATGATGGCGATGTTCGACATGGTTAGACGGGGTTGCGCGTCGGCGGCGGCGCGTCGGAGTTGGACGGTGTCCGGTCTGTTTCGGTTGGCTCCCGGTAGACGGATTCAGGCACCGGGCGGAGGTCGTGAACGAGTCGCATCCACGACATCGCCTTCAGCGTGTAGTAAGTGATGTCGATTTCCCACCAGAAGAAACCCTGTCGGGTGGCACTCATGCAACGGTGGTGATTATTGTGCCAGCCCTCGCCCAAAGTGATGAGGGAGAGGAGAAAGCTGTTACGGGAATGATCCGACGTGGCGAAGCGGCGCCGCCCGAACAGGTGGGCGAATGAATTGATGGACGAAGTGGCATGGAAGAGAACGGTGGTGCTGATGAAGAAGCCCCACACGAGCAATTGCGGGCCGGTGACTCCGAGATGGGGAAAGTAGCGGGCGAGAAGGTAACCGCTCCCGAAGAGACCGGCGGCCATAAGGGCGGGAACCACCAAATCAAAGCGGTTGAGAAAACGCAGTTCCGGGAAACGGGCCAGATCCCTTACCTGGGAGTAATTCGTCGGGAAATTGCGCTTGCTGGTGATCCAGCCGATGTGGGCCCACCAAAAACCCCATTGCCACGGCGAGTGGACATCCTCCTCCTCATCGGAGTGCCGGTGGTGATGGCGGTGTTGGTAGGCCCACCAAAGCGGGCCGCGTTGGGCGGCGCTGGCCCCCAAAACGGCGAAGAGAAACTGCCGGAAACGGCCCGTTTTAAAGGTGCGGTGGGAAAAGTAGCGGTGATAAAAGCCCGTGATGGCAAACATGCGAACCAAGTAGAGAACGATCGCGACGATGACCGCCGTCCAGCTCCAGCCGACCCACAAGACGCCCAGGCATCCGAGGTGGAGGAAGACGAAAGGCAGACAACGCACCAGGTCGGGCCGGTCCGGCTGCGCCCTGACCTCCTCCCAGCTGAGCTGCGGATAGTCGGAGTCGAGCCACTGGATCAAGGATCTGATCGCGGTCTTATCCATGGGGCGAATTCTCATTTACGGTCTCAATAACGTTCAAAACGTTCATATCGGTTAAATCAGCTGTTAACGGGAAGAAAGTCAAGCGAAGATTCTACTCTGGAGGGTTGCGCCATAAAACGAGTTCGCTTTCCATGCATTGGTCGGTTTGAATGATTCTGGGTTGCGTAACGGATTATGTCAACCAAGCTCTTTAAACGTTCAAAATGATCAAAAAATGGAACGATTACTTTCTCCACGTGACGTAGCCGCTGCAATCGGCGCGAGTGAATCCTCTTTAAAACGCTGGGCGGACGAGGGGTTGCTTCGTTTCAGTCGAACGGCGGGCGGTCACCGGCGGATTGCCTTGCGCGAGGCGCTTCGCTACATTCGGGCTACGGGCACGCCCCTGGTCCGGCCGGAGGCGCTGGGTCTCGCGGGGGTGTTATCCGAAGGCGATCCGGGGACGGCGGAGCGGGACAGCGATGCGTTTCTAGTGGAGCGGATGGTGGCGGGCGACGGTGCGGTCAGCCGGAACGTGTTGTTGTCCCGGTATCTTGGAGGGGAGAGTGTCGCGGCCCTCTGTGACGGCCCTATGCGGGAGGCGATGCGACAAGTGGGAGAGCTGTGGCACCATGGGGTGGATGGGATCCACGTCAAGCACCGGGCGGTCGACGCCTGCCTGCACTCGCTCAATTACC
>LFIK01001377.1_pt1 | contig 19292 bp, 24 predicted proteins | sample 643401 | NCBI WGS metagenome assembly LFIK01 (sample SAMN03777447, study PRJNA286221) | soda lake metagenome | biome: soda lake; feature: Kulunda steppe; material: water; isolation source: sample T5-Br brine of Lake Tanatar-5 | place: Russia: Kulunda steppe | collected 2010-07
CATGGCAGGTGCATCATGTGCAATGCGCTGGCATGGAAGACCGCACCAGCCTCTATGTTGACATGCACAGGGGGAAGAGTATGTTGCTGTGCCGCTGCCGTGCGCATCGCCTGGGGATGATGCGGAGCAGCTAGCAGGCGAGGGGGCATGCACGTACGCCCGTTTCAGGTGCGCTGAATGCATACACTCCAGTTTCCAGATGTGCAGAGTGCGGTGGCAGGTTGCAGGGGAGAGGGGGGTGCAGATACTCCTTCTTTCTCAAGCACGCAGGGTGTGGAAGTGTGGAAATGTTTCAAGCATGCTCAGTGTGAAAGGGCTTATGATGATCCACGCAAAGCATCCCATGAACAGGCGGCTGTCCATTAGCCCTCTTCCGGCAGGCACCCTAAAAGTCATGCATTAACTTCTCTTTGTCCCTGAAGATTTACTATGAAAGGCAGATGCTGAAGAATTGCAAATGGTGTCGAGCATGGCTGATTTTATTTTCTTAGAATCCCATTTTTTGTGAGCGCATTGCTGTGGTACTGGAGCTGCGTCCAAGCGTTGGGTCCAGGGCGGTTGGGCATGCAAGATACATCAAATGGTGCCAGCTTTGCTCCATGGGGCAAACGCCTCTGTGGTGGCTATCAAGTCGAGGCCGCACCTTTGATGAAAGGTGCGCATGCCATCCCCACCAGCCTAGTGGGTGTTGCTTACAATGGCAAGGTAGAAGCATCAACAATTGTGCAGGGTATGTACCTGGCACCATGTGCATGGCTTAGGCCCTGGGCTGCCAAGCTGGTTATTACAGCGCGTACCTGCGTGCGCTCGTGCATCACAAGGGCATGAACGCACTGGAGGCAAACCCAATGGCGCGGTACCAGTCGTCTTGGTACGTGCCTACATAATCCGTGCATGCCTGGCTGCGGCAGGAAGATGGTAGCGCCAAACGCGTTGCCCATGGCTTAAGCCTGCACATGACTGCTGCGTGCCTGGCTGCTGCAGGGAGATGGTGGCGCCAAAGGCACTGCCCACAGCATCCACCTGGTGCGAGGCCTGCAAGTCCACGGGCACCAGGATTTGTCGGAGAGAGGCTGGGCTTGCGGCTGCAGGAGGAGGAGCAGGATCGGACGCTGTGGCAGGGACTGGCACCAAAGCAGGCGGCTCCGACGGAGGGTGAGTGAGGGCAGTCGCGCGGGTGGGTGCCTGTGTGCGGTTGCAAGGTGCCTGTGTGCGGTTGCAAGGTGCCTGTGTGCGGTTGCAAGGTGCCTGTGTGGGGTTGCAAGGTGCCAGGTGTAGCTGCCAGTTGCCTCTAGAGGCGGCACACCATACTCACTTGCACCATGGTGGTAAGCAGATGCGCTGGCCTCCAGCGACTGCATGCACGCGTGCGCCATCAGGCACGCCAGGGGGTCATGGTGCCAGGGGGAGGGAAGGCCACGGTGCAATCCCCTCATGCATAGACGGCAGACCACACACGTTTAAGCAAGTGAAAGACGCTGTGAGCAGGCAGAGCTGCACGGAAAGGACAGCGAGGCAGAGCACTTGTCAGCCAGTGCCTGGGCACACGCTGCTGCGTTGCAGGGGTACACTTGCGGTGGGAAGGGCTGGGGGCTGGGGTACCACGCCAACCTGGGTAAAGAGCAACCTATCCTCACTGGCTCCCTGCATTGGGTCATTAGACAACCGCCTATGATTGCTGTTGCAGTGTGAGACCTCAGCAGGACAGGTCATCAGATCACCACCCATGTTTGTGTGATGCGCCGTGTGAAGTGAGTGAGAAGCATCAGTTTGTCCGCGGGTGCTTGCAGCTGGAGTAGCCGCCAGGCAGGAGCCCTTGCAGGGGCAGTAATCGCAACCTTCTTCGGCACCCTGCTGCTGTCCTCTACAGTTTTCTATGTCCTCCAGCGCCGGTGCGTGCATGTGATCGCGATGCATGGCAGAGATTGGCGACCTGCTGCGTGCCTGATGACATGCAAGCTACAAATTGATGATTCATTAATTGAATATAATTTATTAATTATCTAATGAACCTGACCGCTTAACTTTTTCGTCACATGCCCTACCCATGAGCAGCATCCACATGAGGAATTTCATCTCTGAGCATCGGCCCCTGCCTAAGCATGTCAGGCGTGCCCTCTCCAGCTCTTGCTTGCATGTAGGCCTCTTGGCGTCTCTTCGCCTGGCACTTTTTTTGCAGCACGATTCTGCCGCCTTGGCTTGACACCAGTGCCTTCTATCTTTTTTTGTCTGGGTTAAGATTGCAGGCAGGCCTCGCTAGCTAAGCTGCCCGTTTGTAAGGGAGGCGCACCAGCCCTCACTTTTCCTTGCTTGCGCAGGGACACGGATTTTGGGAGCAGTGCGCATCAAGCGGTGCACTCTGTGACATGTTGGCCACCTTGCAAACATTGCGGCTCATTGCGATGCTTTACCAGTTGCACAATGCCATTTGCCAATGCAAGTGCAGGCTAGGCCCTATGACGTATGTTGGCCACATTACAGGAAGGCCTGCCTGAGCAAGCCAGACCCCTGAAGGCCCCTCCCTACACACATGACCTAGACTGCCTCTCTCTGAACATCATGAACTGAAGCCCTAGGTGAATGTCTGCCGCATTGCAGGATGGCCCGGCAGAGCATGTCCCAGTTCTCTGTGCCCGAGGCCGTCAAGACGTATCCCGGGCAAGCTTACCAGGCTCAGGCCCGAGTGTAAGGCTCAGGCCCGAGTGTAAGAATTTTGCATGCAATGGAACCGCCCTCTTTGTTCCTGTCCGATTCGGTTGTCCTTTGTGTTTGCTTGCGTGGCTTTAGCCGGCCCAAGCGTATGAACCGCAGGCACAGGAGCCTACCTATTTGGCCCATGGCATTAGGGCATGCCTTCGTACACTCAGGTGACTCAATGTAGCGAGTGCCTTGCCCGCTGGGCTAGCATTTTAAACATATATCCTGCATCATACTTTCATGCAACAGCCTTGATCTCCAATTTTGTGCACTGCAATGAATTAATAGGCAAGCTTGTGCTTTCCCGTACTTGTACCCGTACGTATGCTTCTGTGTTTCTGAAATACATCTTCATGGACAACAAGTGGGACGAGCTATGGCATCGTGCAGCGAACTTTATAGTACTGGCGGCAATAAGTTGCGGTATATGAAGTTATGCATGATGGGGCTTGCAAACATTGAACGCTGACAACCATTTATGGGAAGTATCATTCTTGATGCAATTATGTGTCAGTGCAAGGCACAAGTTGTAAAAACTATCAAGTCTACAGGAACACAGCATGATTTGAAATGACTCAGGAGTGCTAATTAAAACACAATTATGGGCCCTCAGTGACTCATTGGCTGTTGTGGAGTCTTGGCAGTACCTGCACTCTAGAAAGCTGCAGTAAAGGCTTCATGGGCTAAGTAGGAAAAGGAGCATAGTGCCAGCATAAGCGATGAGGCCATAGAGACCGATCATCACATCAAGCACAAATCCAAGCCATCTGGGCAGGTACTGGGTCCCGTAGCCAATCGTGCTATCAGGACCGACCTGTGGATGTGGATTGGCACAGATGCCACATTTGTGAATCAATTGAACTTGCAGTTGTACATGCCAATCAAGGACAGCCTGAGCTGAGCTTAGCTGACGCCTACTACGCGTCTAGTGGCACTAAGCCTGTAACCTCCATCTAATTCTGCAAAAAGGTGGCAAGTGTATGCACCATGATTGCCTACATGTTTGTGGAAGAACGAGAGGTGCCAAAACAATAATGATGGAGAGACCTCGGCCCGAACTAGACATGGCTAGCACTACCAGGGAACAAGCTCCAGTATCTGATCTTCAAAGTTCAGGAGGCAGCTGAGCTGTGGGTGCTTCATATTTCATCCACATAGGCAAAGAAGGTACTGGTTTATCAAGTTGATTTGCCATCATAATGATCTTGCTGTCGTGAACCCTCTCAAGATCTTTGCAAGGACGGCGACGCACCAGCTTTCCCTTCTCAACAAGGTGCTTCACTGCTGCACGCATACGTGCATCCACTGTGGCACCCTGCTGCACAGAAGCAAGTGGCGGAGGAGGCGTCCAACCAAAGACACTAGTGCAAAGGGTTTGCCAGCTTGCCTGCAAATGCGATCAGGGCAATGGATTAAGTTGGGTTGCACACAGCCGCACGTGCCACAGAGGTAAGCTTCAATTGAGTCTTTGTAGCCTGCAAACCAGCAACTTCAGCTGCACTTGTTAGTGATTGTGCATGCTGTAAGAAGACCTGTGCCCCTGACAGGTCACTTTGAAAGGAACTGCCGCTTCCCAATTTTGAGGACAAATTCCAAGCAAATAGCGTGTCACAATTTTTTGATGCAGGTCTTGCTCAAGTGGCAGGATTTGGCATGAAAAGAAAAGAAAATCTATGTAGTGAAGCCACTCCCTACATCAATTAAGGATAAGGAGACACATTGACCTGAAGAGCCGTGAGTCTCGTCCACCAGGGAGAAGGAAGAATTAGTGAGGATTTGAAGGGCGACAAGCCGCCCCCTGCTCCAGACCAAGACCTTGAGAGCAACTGGACTTTTCAAGAGCGTGTCAAGTAGTTGTCACTTTGTGTGCATAGAGCACAGAACGAGCATGTAGCTTAAGGGCGGTCTTATGTGTTTTTTGTGCATCAAGGCCGAGCTCTTTAAAGTGACTCAAAGTGTGTGAGGTATAAATAGAGCCTCCCACACCAGGAAGAATGGTGTGAAGGATGACTTTCTTGGCCTTCAAGCGCTTACAAAGAACCTCGTGTGCAAGTGACTGATTTTTGACAATGGTGATGCGACACGGAGGGGGCACTTGCATGTTGAGCACATCCATCATACCGCCAGGGTATTTCTGTGGGGGCGGCACCCCTGTCTCCCATAGCGTCATTGTCCTCTTTCTTCTCCATCACAGTATTCCTGACCTTCACGATGTCCAGCAAGTTGCCTGACAAGACCCCACAAGCGCCACCAAGAGGCCTGATGAATGACTCATGGACTTGGGCCGCAAACAGGTTGCCCCTCCAGCTCAGTGCATACAAAGAGGGATGATCATGCTGCAACGACAGCTGAACCATAAGGGAGAAGCAGCGGGTTGATGGTGTTCCAGTGATGAGCATTGAGTACTCCCACCGTCACCTGGAATAGTTGCAACACCGACAAGCCACTTTGGAAAAACGAGGCAGGAGCACGCAAGCACAAATGCACGGGCTTCACATTGTTGAGCCAGGCCTGATACTTACTTTCATCTTCCCATCACTTGGGTCCCTTTTGAAGTATGCAAGCACAAGCACAGGGAGGACCAGGCGCTGCAAGGAGAGCATGGCCATGCTGGACCGGACATGGAAAGACATGCAAGATGCGGACACTTGCTGATGTCAGCATGTCTGCACATCGTTCATCCCTGCAAAGCATCTACTTAGGCGGAAGAATCTATCGATGACGCACACTGGACAAAGTGCATATGTTTCATGCATGTTTTTGGGTTGTTCCTATCTGTTTGCAATAGTGTGAATGCAATGTTTATAAAGATCTCACCAGACCTTGAGGTCGACCCATAGACAAGCCTTTTTGCCCTGAGCATCATAGAACATATCACGGACAGTGATGCTGTAATCCGCTACATTGCAGGCAAAGCGGAACACCTGCTAGCATGGGAGAAACCAGGTTGGGTTGCATGGTTGGCCAGAAAAGGTCATACTGTGGCTGGTAGGTCCATGCATCAAGCTTTTGAGCACTTGTCACCTTGTAAAAGTTCTCCCTTCCTCGCACGCTGGCAAATGGGTGCACAAATTCAACGTCAGGAAGCATGTATTCTTGAACAATGTATCTTTGCATCTGCATGCACATGGAATGTCGGGAGAGAGGAGCGCATGACATTAAACGGTGCGCGCAGTTTATTGCCGTCTGCTGCGTTTGTGTGTCCTTGCTTACAGCTGCCAGTACTGTTTTTGCAACTTTGCTTCCATCGCTCATCTGTGCCTGCTAGCAAGAAGCAAATTACGGCAGTTCTAACCTTTGAGGGGTGAAACCCTCTCTTGATTTTATCATTCCAGCATGACTCCACCTTAACGCAGCTTGACCAGTAATTGCTCCCCAAATTCAAACCATTAAATGGGTCGAATCGGGATGTTACAAGTTATGATCAGATATTCATGACGGAGTGATCTGGCGCATACCTCTGCATCTCCAGAGACCATGCCAAGTAAAATAAACTTGATAGTGTCTTCAGTGAGTTCAGATGCCCTGGAATCTTCATAGGGCTTCTTTGGGCCATCCAAAACTCTCCGTGATTGCTCAGGTGAGTATGCATAGGTGCCAGTGATGGCTCTGCTGTTCAAGAGCGAGTCTTCCGGCGGGGCTGGCGCATTGCCTGCAAAAGGAGGAGGCCCAGGCAGCTTGCAAAGCTATGATTCTTGATATTACAGACCAGTAAAGTGAAAGGACAGCAGCCAATGGCAGTTGCCAGGCACTGAGCTCATGAGCTCAACATTTTCACTGCTCGTACCTGGTCCATGCAATTGACCGACCGCCGTTCTCATTTTCTATTCGTTATGTTTATTCTATCGTGTAGTTCGTCATCCAAACCAAATCGTCGGCAAAGCGTCAATCGGAGTCTTGCTCGAGCGAGTAGCCAGATGATCTACCCATTGTTCATTATGTTTAATATAGCTGTGTTGAGTCTAGGGGCGAGAAAAAACTTTTCTTTCTTACACATACCAATCACAGACGCATCTCGAATTACGGCGCTCAAGCCATGGCACTTTCATGTCTAGCAGTGCATGCACCTGCTTATACTGAATCGACAGCATGACCTTCCAATTGCCAGCTGTGCAGCCATTTGCACAAAACGACATACGCACACACACCTTATTATAACTCTATTTGGTTTTGAAAGCGCTTCTGTCACAGCGTCGCCACATGTGGCAACAGAGGCAACATATTAATATTGGGAGGCCGCAGAGCAAAGCACTCTAGCACGCAGGCACAGCTCCTGTCGTCAGCGCATCATCTGACAAAGAAGCCTTCGCTTCTGAAATGCTGCTCTCCTTCTTGAGGTCATCAATGACTCCAGATAAGCATGCTACCTACAGGTCAAACTTCCCCGCAGTTCCATGACATGTCCGTTCAGAGTATAGCTCTGCACACCTCGCAGTATACTGCGCAGTATACGCATGCCCTACGTAGGGCGCAGTCAGAATTCTGGAATGCCAGTCACAAGAACCACCTCTTGAGACTCTATGAATTGGTCCAACAAAATGGCATTTTTAACTGGTCTCCATTGACCAGACATCTCGACATATTTTAGTGCTAAGACCCGTCACTCCAGCAAGTTCATCAACTTGACTCCACGGAGGAGATGTTGGATTTTATCAATCACGCGCGCTTCTTTGCATAAGAGGCGTCTGCAGTGTGGTGTGACTTGCAAGCAGAACTAAAGGGTAAGAGCTTTGCTAACGTTGTCTAAGGGAAAACGTGAGGGAAGGGCCCAAAGAATGCAAACACGGCGCCTATGGTCATCATGACCATAAAAGAGGGAATGCCCAGGAGTCCGATGAGTGCATTCAGAAGCTGAGTCAGCCAGCCATGGCCAGGCCAGACTTCCAGGTCCGCAATACTTCTGTGACCTGCATTTGTGTGTGGTAAAGAGGGTTTGTGCGTCAGGCCTCACCCTGCGCATCACGGAAGCACAATTTCCTAACCCCAAATATGTGTCTGCAGCTTTCCATCACTTGGTGCGTCAAGCCTACAGCTCCCCCAGACACCATGCTGGCATCTGTTAGAATTCCTTCCTTTCAGGCGTCTTCTGTTTGCCGCATAACCCTCTCGTGCAAGGCCACATTGTGTAGTTCAATGCAGCGCATCTATGGGTTGGATGACTTTGTGCACAGCCACAATGAGGGGCACAGCAGTGTGAGAGAGAAGAATGGACCATGCTGTCACGCAAAATCATTTTCCTTGACTGATCACAGATTGGCATGTACACATTGACCCTGACCCAGATCTCCTTTCCCAGTAAAGTAGGTCCTACTAACTACTGTCAGCACATGGGTCTCAGACATCAATCTGGCAAAGACACAATACAACGTGACAATGCCACCCAATGTAACCCAATGTATGGCAGCTAGCACGTAACAAGCCCAAGTCCTCCTGTTTTTTTGACAGTGCGATAGCTACGCCACTTCTGATGCCTCAATTCCTTGTGTTTACCATGCCACTTAAAGAACAGCTCGTCGTCGGTAGCGACGCCACAACTTGTGTCTTCTAGTAGCCCTCATCATGGGTCAACTCAGCCAACAACTCACCCACGAGCATCCCCTGTTCTCCAAGCCTCAGCACAGCCTCTCGTGCACATCTGTACCAATTAGCAGGTGTGCATCGCAGATCAGCTGACTCTCGTGGTGGCCTACAGCCATTTCAGGCTTGAGTAGCTGAGTAGCTCAAAGGTACCTGGAGTGGCTAGAGGTCACATACTACTACGCATGGCCAGAAATAGAGTGCCCAATTTTTGGCCTATGCTTGTCCTGTTCATCACTCATCCTGATGAATTAAAAATCCTTATCAGAAGTTCTGATTGGCATCATGCCATCATGGTGCATCAGGGCAGACCCAGCCTGCCCCACACAAAAGCCAGACTCCAGTGTCAAGTACAGACATGCATCTGACAGCGCAGCATGCCAAGCAAGAAGCAATGGGGGAGCAGCAAATATCTCTCACTTGTCCATCTCACGAGGCGTCAATTGCTTGCTGGAGGCAGTCCCGCGCCTGTACAAAGGCTCTACACAAGCAGCCAGGTCGCTGTCTTGCTCAAGCTTTAGTGGCTCCATACCAAGGCTGAGTGAAAGTGTGCTCAGCAGGGCCTGTAACCATGCAGGGGAGTTAGTGTGTCATGTAACATTGAGCTAAGCAGCTCATCGAGAGAGAATAGGCAGAACCAAGCTCGTAGAGCCATGGCAAGCTACAGTGCTGTTCGTAATAGGGATAAACTTTGTCAGCAATCGAATGTTCAGAGGAACTTATGCAGCTGCCAGAAACAAGACCTATTTTGTGGGCAAGTCACCCTGCATAGCTCCGTTGCTGTTTTCATCATTGTGGAGTTGGAGTTTGGTCCACAGCTGTAGAGGTGGAATTATAGGTGGAAGCTATAGACCATCTATATATTTAGTCCCACCTTCACATGATCATAGAAAATCCCTTGCCAGATGATGCTCCATCCCATTACAGGTCTCTGCATGGAAAATGGAAGGGAATGAAGTACCCAGTGAGAGCACCTGGTTGAGCCGCATCTCTGAACCCCTGAGGTTGACTCATGGTGTTGTCTTCCATCTTATCTTGGCACACGGCTCAAAGTAGCTTCAGTGAAGGAGAATGATCAAGGGTAGTTAAGCCGCTCTTTTGAAGCAGAGGACTCACCAAAATGCACTCGTGCAGCCAGGCAGCCCAGACGCCGCCCATCCAAGTGATTGCAAAGAAGCTGTGGTGGTCGTGTTGCAAGGCAACCTGCCGCACATGGTCCATTGAGGCTCTGTGTGACAAGAGTGACCTCAGTGCAACATGTGCTTGCAGCTGCTCTGAGCTTGCACAGTGTGCAGACCTTCAGTATGGGGTACAAGCCCCCCTGTCCCTGTATACATGTGCTTGCAGCTGCTCTGAGCTTGCGCAGTGCGCAGATCTTCAGTATGGGGTGCAAGCCCCCCTGTCCCTGTGTACATGAACAAGAGGGTGCCGTAGTGGCATCCGGTCACTTGGAATGGCTGGTCCTTTAGTCTGCCTCTGGCGCAACATTACATGCAGTAGTAGAGCAAGCCTCTGGTGCAATGTTACACTCTGCGATGCATAGGCAATGGTAGGAGCAGGTGAAGTAGAGAGCACGCAAGTAAGCTCCTGAAGACCATATTGCTTGTGGACGAGGTGTGAGAAGGAGCAAAATCTTTATGGAAAAGGTCCAATTCCTAGCAGCTTCCAAAGGGGTTTGGCAGGGGATGCAAGACGCTGTTGCCTAGAGGGATTCATACAGAGCACGCGGTCTTTTCTACCTCTTGAACGGGTGTGATGCCACAGGAACAATAGAGGCAGTACCATTAAATCCAGCAAGGCATTGGCTACCATTGCTTGTGGACAAGGTGTGAGAAGGAGCAAATTTTTATTGGAAAAGGTCCAATTCCTAGCAGCTTTCGAAGGGATATTTGAATTCAGCAAGGCACACCCTGCACATGAGCCAAGGCACACCCTGCATATTGACTGCGGGGGCGCACGCCCTCTGCACACTGACCAGGGGCGCACACCCTCTGCACACTGACCAGGGGCGCACACCCTCTGCACACTGACCAGGGGCGCACACCCTCTGCACACTGACCAGAGGCGCACACCCTCTGCACACTGACCAGGGGCGCACACCCTCTGCACACTGACCAGAGGCGCACACCAGCTGCTTTCACAATCTAACCTTTTTGCGTCCATCCTCTGGATCCACTTTGAAGACGAACCACACGAGGCAAGGGAAGTTGCGGCGGATGGCTGGAAGCATCGAGCGCGCCTTGATCTGGAGAGGAGATTGAAAAGGAGGAGCCCTTGGCTCTTAGCCATAATACCTAGGATCAGCAGTGGCTGCGGAAGGTCAAGCGCCCTTCAGAATGCATACACGTCTGAATTTGCCTGCATGTGGGCGATGTGCTGTGGCTATTGCGCAGGATCATGCGGTGGTGCATTGGTGCCTGCTGTGCACTCACGTCAACATGGATATGGGGGCACATGCAGCTGCTTTAGCACTGCTCATTTATGTGTATACCCATTTGTTCTTTTCTTGACTATGAGGTCCTCAATTTCAGCATATGCAAGCAAGGATCTGCACACCTTCAGATCAAGCCAAACGCAAGCCTTGTCCTCAGTCATGATGACATCTCGAACAGCAACTGCCTTGTAGTCCATGAGGCCTGTAGCTCCTCGGAATGTCTGAACAGGGACCGCGTCCAGGATCTTCCATTGTGCGAATGTTGGCAAGTGACTAAATGACCCTAACCTTGAACTCCAGGTTGTGCTCATTTGTAGGCTAGTTGCACGCAGCATGTGCAGACACACTAAAATTTCAGTCCTGTTATTAGAAAGTGTCTGAGCAGTGTTAACACCCAGCGGCACAGGACTCACATTGTAGTAGTTCTCGCGGCCGCGTGTCGAGCCTGCAAGGAAAATGACGGAGTATGAAGAGGGCATGCTTTCCCCTTTGTGCCTCTTCAGCCTATGCTAGCTGTATTTGCTTTTTGAAATGCAGACAGCCAAACCTTTTTTCAAAAGCAGGCTGCTTGCACACCCGGCTAGCTCACCTTGGATATGGACAAATTCGACATTGGGTAGAGTATAATTGTCAACAATGTAGCGCTGCAGCTGTGCCGCAGGGCAAAAAAGAGGCATTGATGAAGGCTGTCCTGTTGCTTGTGTGAGGTGAAAGCAGTTATGAATCTCAGATCTAAAGCTTTAGGGTCTAGACCAGTTAAGCGCGCTTTTGCAAAGCAGTTGCACAGAAGCCTGCCTTGTGCTGGAGAGAGCACCTTACCAAGGCGTTGCCTGAGAGCATTCCTGCAACAAAGAACTTGAGAGTGTCCTCACTCATGCCTGGATCATCCTCAGCCTGTGATACGCAAAGTGAGCGGCAACTTTCCAAAAAAGCCTTTCTTTGGTCAACGGGGACAAATGAGGGGAGCATGACCTTGAGTCCTGCTTTGCGCCCAGCTATCCCAAAGGCCCTGGGCCCAGAGTCCTCCGCGGCATCTCGATCAGCAGGAGGGCTCACCCAGCCTGCGTGTATGTGTGTGGTGCCTTCATTCAAAGCAGGGGATCATGATGCCTTTCAGAAGGATCACAAGGCAGCTTAAGATCATGCTCCAATTCTATTTCAACTCACTCCCGGCATGCAAAATGTATCCAGGGAATGAACCCACGTTGCCTGGTCCGTGCAGCTGTCCCACTGGCGGAGGAGAGGACATTGAGAGATCAAGAGATACCGAGATCTAAGATTATCGAGCCGAAACTTGAAATATTTCCCATGTAATTAAAAGCAAAAAAATTTAGCGTCCAGTGAGAAGGGAGCGATAATTATGCTTTGTCATAAATTATCGCTGAGCCCAGACAATCGGGAGGAGTATAACAATGCAGCAACAAAAAGTATTGTGACACCATCATGTGACACCATTTCAGAAAACCCAATGTGACTGACGGCTTGCATATTTGGGAGCTATATGATATATCATGCGCATGCGTCTGTGGCCACGACTCCAATGCTACATCTATTGAGCAATTTCCCTGTGCTCAGAAACAAAAGGAGCCTGCTCATGATATTCTTGGCTGGCCTAGCCTCAAATCACGCTATTGCTTTAAACAATTCATAGCCATTCCATGATATCTCGTACAAATGGGTAGCCTGAATTTACACTGTATTGCAACAGCATGCTGCACAGCCATTATAGCTATGATGAGCAAAGCTATGACCACAGACGGCAAAAATAAAAAAACAGAATAGACTACAGAAAGGCTCTCAAGAAAAGAAAAAAGGGACCCTTCTTATCGTAGCAGCTGCGGCAATCATTGCAACTTATGAACAATCTTAGCAATAAGATAGCCCATGTGGCCTAGCGCATTGCTTACCCCCGTCAGTTGTTTACACGCATGGCACATGATTCACATGTGCAGATTTGGCATCCCTCGTGAGGAAAGCGAAATTTGTCTCTGTACTTGTGCTATTAATGAGCATGCGACAAAACTGGCATCTGTCATCTAAAGTCAACAGCCCCCCCTGGCAATACCTACGCAATCTCACTTTCAGTATGCGGCCGGCTCCTTAAATTAATCGTGACCCCCATCCCTACTTGTGCCCTTGCTCGATCCTTGGAAAAATCCAAGCACTGCATCTTTGAGGGCAGCACTCCATCTATGGCGAGCAGACAGGTGCTTGAATTTGCACACCTGCAGCGTTGGGCCAAACAAGCAAACGGGGGGCTTACGCCTTCTCAGAGGTGTCTGGTCTTAATTGGGATATCAATTCCTGACTTTGATATGCATGCTGCTACTTTTGATGCTGCTGCGGAACCATATCCTGTTCATCTCTACCCTCCATGAAAGAGGACAGAACCATGTCTCAAGTTCTTCACCTTGTACTCTGGGAAGGTACCTCCACTGACACATTCATGCCCTTGGCCGCAATGCCAATCTTCGTCACAGTAACACTCTGACCGAACAGCACATCCAGGTGTCCTGCAGGCAATAAAGAGTAGTGCAAAGGGAGCACGATGAGCATGCTTACAGCTCAAGCGTCATGCCTTGGAATGCAGCCTTACAACCCAGGTAAGGCAAGCAAACCATGAAAAAATTATGGCCACGTTTGCTGTACGCTCACCTTTCCCCCACTTCAGGATGAATCATGCGAGACATCATTGGAGAAATGAATATTCCTTCAGGGTCATACTGCTTTGCTTCCTGCATGAGCGACAGTTGCCAGTTGGAGCCTGGTCCAGCTAGAACTTCTTGTATTATGAAGCATGATCTAAGATCTGGCATCCTTAAATGAAAGGCTCAATGATGCCCACCTCTAGAATTGAGTCAAACTCAGGATATTTGTAGCGCGCTGGACAGTTGGGATTCAGGAACGCCCTGCACAGTGGACCAAAAGAAAATAAGGAGCAGGTGGATGGAGAGATGCTCGGCAGCTTCATAAATCCTATGCACTCCTTATCTGCTTGAGCGCAGCCCTACTTGCCTGTTGCTGTTCTTCCCCCAGTGTACACGCGCTTGATACTTGCAGAAAGCAAGCTGCTCAATCTGGTCAAAAACATGCTGGTAGTTTGAGGGGTCATCGACCTGTTTTGGACCTGTGTGCAAGTAAACATTGCCCCAGCATGTTTAATTAGTGGACCTCGTATTTGCACATTATGCAGCTGATTCCCGAAGCATAGGGGTGCCATTACTGCATAATTGCATAATTTTCCAGGAGGTAACATACATGCATGTCTTGTCGTTTGAGGCATGCCCACCTTTGTTAGTCACAATATCAATGTATGCAGTGTCAGCTCCATTTGCCATGTCCCAGGGAGATCCCTCCGACTTGGCACCAAACCTGCATTGCCAAGAAGGGATAAGTTGTGACCTTGCAGAGCCAGCTGCCGTTCCCTTGCTATGCCCATCAATGTATGATCATTCAGAACAGAAGGGGGCGGATTTGTTGTCCAGGATGTTCTATACCAACCTGGTGGCAAAGCCAATCACAGAAGGAAGAGCAGTCGGAACCTCCTTCTGGACAATTTTCCGGACATCATTCATGAAATCCTGCAGATTGCAGGCAAGCAACAGGTCATAAAAGAGCAAGGAATACCTGGGATCAGGCATGACGCATGGCTCTCTAGATTGCTTGGACACGAAGCGCCATTTTAAAGGAACACAGCCATTTAGAGACAATGTAAAACAAGAAGCAAATGCATTTCATGGAAAGCGCATCAGGAACCAGTCAAGGGCTAGATCATGAATTGTTTTCTTTTATGCATCATTCCCCCATCTCCCCCACAGACGCAAAAGAGAAGATAGCCTCTTCAGTTTAAGGCATGCACTCATGTTCCCACATCTGCCTCCACTCCATTGCTCATCGTCCCAAGGCACGCACCGGTAGGACTGCAATTGGCATATCCACCTCTATTAGGTTGATAGGAATCATCCTCCAGAAGCATCCACCATCAGGACCTTTGTCATTGAGCAGGTGTGCCCAGGTGTGTGTGTGCGCGTGTGTGCATACGTGTGTGCATACATGTATTTTTTGCTTGTGCATATGTGTGTACGTGTGTGTGTGTCTGTTGAAAATGACAGTTGCGTTCAGGCGTGCAAGCATTTCCGTAGTATCAGTCTTTGCCTCAGACCTGTCACCAGCTCAGACCATCAAGGGTGCCACCGCTGCACATGGCAAGGCAGGGCATCTCCCATACCATAGTTTCTTTCATTCCAAAAGAGTGCTAAGTGTCGCCACTCTTACAGGTCTCCCTGGTCTTGCCTTTCCTATCTGATCCAATCTGATCTAAGAACAGGCCGCTCACACACCCGGGACACAGTCACTGGAGGCCATGACTGGGAGACGGCCCACGATCGAAGGTGTGACGTTGGGGATTGGTATCTGTGCAATATAAGAGATCAGTGCAACATAAAGGGGATTAATTTCTCCTAGTGGTGTATGGTGGTGGGTGACGTTAGAGATCAGTGCCTGGGTTCAACATCACGATCAAAGGTGCGACATTGTGGAGTGGTATCTGGGTCCTATATCAGGGGAGGGCACAAGTTTCAGCTTCTTCAAGCATTTAAGACATGGCTTGCACATCATCTGGGCTTGAATAGCCACTTCCTGTCAAAGTATGGTGAAGTTAGAGCATGTTTCATTGGGAACTTAGGCATGCTGTGCCTGTGGTCACCATCATCGCGAGTTGATTCAAGATCCCACCTTGCCCACATACTGTAAGCATCGCCATGGCAGCTTCACACACACACACATTTGAAGTCACCTTCAAGGAAAGATAATCCATAGTCAAATACAGTACGACACACACACCTACGAACTCGCCCAACCACCCGCCCAACCCCACCAACCCCCAAATACAAATACACATCCAAACTCACACACAACCACCTATGCACATCAAAAAAGGCATGAGCACACGGTATTTGCGTCCGCAGCGCACTCACTTTGGTCGCTTCATCTCTGTAGTAGGGTATGAGCACTGTCTCTGCAATGCCCAGGGCAGCATCGTCCAGGATCATCCTGTCCCCAAGCTTGGCATTGTCAAACTGCATGTGCAGAGTGCACCCAGTGCCCTTCTTTTTGCATTAGAATGTGCATGTGCAAAGAGCACCAAGTGCCTTTGTTCATAAGTCAAACTGCAATTGCAGAGCGCGCCAAGTGCCCTTCTTTGTCGAACTGCATTTGCAGAGAGCACCAAGTGCCTTTCTATTTGTCAAACTGCATGTGCAGAGAGTGCCAAGTGCCTTTCTTACATATCAAACTGCATGTGCAGAGCGCGCCAAGTGACCAATTATGTCAAACTGCATTTGCAGAGAGCACCAAGTGCCTTTTTTTACATATCAAACTGCACATGCAGAGGTTACCAAGTGCCTTTACTACATGTCAAAATCAGAGAGCAACAGGTGCCTTTTTTTCTTCAAACTGCATGCAACGCCGTGGCAACGAGCAGGGCGGCAATGGCGGCGCGCGTTGGAGCGCCAAGTGCCTCGCCATTTGTATTCTCATCGCTGAGCTGACCTGGCCGGCTGGGCCAGTGGCAGCGAGCAACACCCCCCCTTGCAGCGACTTGGCATGCATAAATGTGGCAACGGGCGTATGCAACATGCACTCTGTTTGCAAGTGCAGACAGAGGGCAGACTGTAGGTACTGAGGGAGCAGCTGCTGCTACTCACATCCTGCAACAGTGTATCCATAAAAGAAGCAATTGATGGCTTCACTCAGTGGTTGCACAGTTGCAGCCCATACAGAGCATCACGTGCCTCTTGCAAGGCTTTTATGTTCCCTGGGCGCGAGCAGCATGCACCAAGAGACAAGCAGCAGAAGCAGCAGCAGCAGCAGCAGCAGCAGAAGCAGCAGCATGCTTCAGAACTTATCCGTCCCCGCTGATCCGGAACCTGTTGGATTTCAGCCATGATACCCATTGGCTGCCCCATCATTGCCAGAACCTGCTTGTCTCAGTGTGTTGGAAATAGATGGCAAAACCACCAGGTTGATGCTGCACCTGGTTGATCTCCATGGTCAGCGCCCCTGGGCCTGTCAGCAGGGGCATGTTTTCGACTATCTGGAATTCTGCCGTGCCCTTGGTGTTGGCGGGAACGCTCTCGCGCGTCATTATCACGGCCTGTCATGTGAGCGTAGATTGTGGTGGAGCATGAGCAACACAGGCGCTGTGAGAAGCACAGACCGTGGCGCATCATGATGGGTGCCTGTCATGTAAGCATACAGGCAGCAGCATGCTTGGGGCTGACTGACTATGTGAGCACACACGACGGTGCGCCAAAATGTGAGCACACGAGATAGTTCGCCAAAAATGTGAGCAAACACAATGGTGCGCACAAAAAGCCCTTGCTCCAAGCAGCTTCCCAAGCTTGCAGGGAAGGAGGTCAATGCAGTGAGTGCCACGGCTATCCTATCGTTCATGTGGGCTGCATGCATGGCTGTCAAGAGCAATGTGCAGTCAAATCAAAAGTGGCATATTAAGAATCTGCCTTACTTGGAAAACATCAGGCAGCCAGTGGATGAGAGTGAGGTTTGGGTCGGACAGTACGTTATGAATCTCGCGCTGGAGCTGGAAGTCATGCATGCGCCTCACTGTGGCCTTGATCTTGACCAAGGGCATGAGCTGCATGTGCCGCAAAGTTCCCAGCATATGGTGAAACTTGCTGCAAGCGCCGCAACGTTTCCCGTACGTGCTGAAAATAGCTGCACGTGCCGCAAAGTTTCCAGGGTGGGTCGCGATAATACACAGTGCACCAGAAACAGGCTTCCCTTGATCACCAGATAACCACCAACTCCCCAACCAGCCATCAGGCTCTGGCTTGGGATGGACAGGGGATCGGCAACTTCATACACCGGGTTCCCCGGCCAGACCCTTGCATGACCCTCATTCATAGCATAGAGTTCCTTGCACAAAGCACAGCAGTGACTTTGCTCATATGTTTCAAAGGCAGTGCAGCTGTGGCACGCAGCTTGCAAGCAGCGTCTCCTTGAGTTGGATGGCAAGAAGGCTGACACACCAAGTGCAGCAATGCAGCATGCAGCTTTTGCATGCGCAAAGCCTAAGCTTTACAATGAATGTGCTGTGGGGCTTGCTTCCCAAAGGCCAGAAAATGATAACAACCCAAGGCGTCACTGGATTTGCTCAGCAGTGTGCCAACATTTTCTTGCTTATTACCCCTAACGCTAACAGCAGGCATTGTACAGCTGCTTCAGACCCCCTCTGCGCTGCTGTCTCTTTTCTCTCTCAGCACAATGTATCTTGTCTGAATACAACAGAAAGGGACAAACCGCAAATTTCAAAGCACACTGGCCCGCAGTTCAAAGCATGCTAGGTCTCAAGTAAATACGCAATGGAGCCAACAGGGCATACTTGTTGCCGCAGCATTTTGCCATTATCAGACACACACTGGCAAAGACTGTGGACTTTTATCTCAGCTAGGAGCCATTGCAAGCCAGCCACCTTCATGGTCATCTGGGTCACAATACCAAAGAGTCCATTGGAGCCAATGAAGCGCTTGGTCTCAGTGGTGCTGTGCTGATTGCCATGTGCATCAACCCAGTCAACCCGGCTCACGATCTGGCCAAAGCTGCTGGGCTTTTCCATTGAGGACCCATGCGCGCCTACATAACAGGGGCATGATGAAGCAAGCACCACTCTACGCTACTTGTGGAACTGCCTGTACTTTTTCTTGGAGTCCCGCATGCCTACATGACGGGAGCGTTATGAGGCAGGTGCCACTCTGCCACGTACCATAGCCTGCACTTTCTTTCCTTGTGCACTTGCTTGCACTGCCAATGATTACCATATGTGCAGTTCTGAAGCATACTTTGCAGTGTTTTTGGCGCGTTGCATTTGCTGTTTTGCGGAATGACCTCTTCTGTTAAGAGGTGCACTAGAGCAGCTGATCTAAGGACTACACCCACTCACAGACTCACTGATCATTACATGGCATCACCCTCCCAAGGAGACAGCAAATTACACATAAAAGAACATGCAAATGTTTTGGCCAAAAACAAAGTATGGAATGGGCAGAAGCATTTACGTTGCAAGGACTCCCATCATACCTGTGAGCAGCATGCCAGCCATGGTGAGCTGCGTTTTGCAGGGAGGGCACACAGGTAGAGGCGTGAGTGACAACGCTGAGGCACGCACTGACATGGTGACTTGTAAGGTTTCCAATGTGTTTCTGGTACATCAGGGGTTGCATTGCTTCCTAGTAGCCATGCCAACTTGGCATGCATAGCTTTGCCAGCTCATTAGTTCTTGTCTTCACCACAAGTGGCCATGGTTTGATTCTGCTGTAACTAGCGATTGACACCATGACTATGCGGGCAAAATAATGCTCAGGGTGGTCCTGTGGTGGCTTACATTTGAGTAAAAAGGTAGATGGCGGTAGTCAAGTGCGAGGTCCATTTGGTAGAGGTGCTCCATGAGCACATTGTAGGTGAGCGTTGGGCCGGTGGTCACCGTCTGCGTACAGTGCGTCACGGCAGTGATGAGGTGACCATGTTGCGGTAGATAGGTAGGTAGGTAGGAAGGTGGGGAGAGAGA
>LFIK01001378.1_pt1 | contig 19290 bp, 20 predicted proteins | sample 643401 | NCBI WGS metagenome assembly LFIK01 (sample SAMN03777447, study PRJNA286221) | soda lake metagenome | biome: soda lake; feature: Kulunda steppe; material: water; isolation source: sample T5-Br brine of Lake Tanatar-5 | place: Russia: Kulunda steppe | collected 2010-07
CTTCAAGGGCTCGATCCCCTACTGGATCATGATCCTGATCGCCGCGCTCATGGTGATAACCTTCCCGCCGATCGCAACATGGCTGCCCGAAATCGCCTTCTGACCCAACCACTCACCGCGGCGCGGTCGTGTCGGTGGCGGCGTTCTTGACGGCGGCGGGGGTGCCGGCCGTTGCGGCCTCTCCGGTGCCCTTTGCGGCGCGTTCGAAGGTTCGCGTCGGGGGGGGCCATGGGCAACGGCGATGTGTGGGAATGACGTTCCGGCCCCCCTGATCGCCGCCGCGCGCGATCCCGGGGCGGAGGTCAACGATCGTGTCGCCCCGACCCCGCCGGCGGCAGCCGCAGCACCGCCGGCGTGCTCCGCGACAACACGCTCGCCGATCAGGCCCCGCGAAGCTCCTCGTAGGACGTCGCAACATGCGCGCGATACCCCGCGCGCGCGCTGAGTACCCGATGCCATCGATGCAGCGCACCGAGCCCGTCCTCCGCCAGACCGAGATCCGTGATGCGGTGCATCAGGCTGCCCGCCGCAATGTCGGCGAGCGTGAAATCGTCCCCCGCAAGCCACGAAACCTCCGAAAGACGCCCGTCAAGGATCCGGAGTGCGGAGCCGAGCCGCGCGGCCTCGGCCGTCAACACCGAAGGCTCGCGCCGCTCGGGAGGCAGGCGCACCATCTGCCAGAACAGCGCCAGAAAGGGCGGTTGCAGTGTGGTGGATGTGAACTCCATCCACTGATCGGACCGCGCGCGCAGCTGCGGCCGATCGCTGCCGAGGCCACCCGTCACGTCGGCGAGGTGGCGCATGATCGCGTGCGACTCCCAAAGGACGAACCCGTCGTGTTCGAGCACCGGCACGCGACGGTTGGGATTGAGCCGCGCGAACGCGTCGGTGTCGGTGCGACCGTAGCGACCGCCGGCATCGATGCGTTCGTGGTCGAGCGCCAGCTCGTCCAGTGTCCAGAGCACTTTCTGCACATTGACCGAGCTGGCGCGGCCCCAGAGACGTCGGGTCACTTGATCGCTTGCGGGTTGGCCGGGGAGCCGCAGCCGCCGGGGATGTGCATCGGCGGCGCGCAGAAAAAGAACTCGTAGACGCCGTCAGTCGCGCAGTCCTCGGCGAGTTCCTTGACGTAGTATATTTCGCCCATCGCGATGCCGATCGCCGGGATAACCACCCAGTGCCAGGGCTGGTTGGCCTCGTCGGTCTCGTTCGGGCGAACCTCGCAGCCCCAGGTGTCAGCGCAGATCGCGGCGATGTCTTTCTCGCGGATCCAGTAGCAGGTCTCGAAGGCGAGGCCCGGCGCGTCGCCGCCCGCGTAATCGCCCCATTCGCCCGACTTCAGGCAGGCCTCCTGCTGGCCCGTGCGCACGATCACGAAATCGCCGCGCCGGATCTCGACACCCTGCGCCGCCGCGGTCGCGTCGAGATCGGCATTGGTGATCGGGTAGCCGTTCTCCAGCGCCGCGACCCCCTTGTGGCGCGCCACGTCGAGAAGGACGCCGCGCCCGACCATCCTGTCGCGATAATGCTCGATGCCGTTCTTTTGCGCACCGTTGGAGTCGACCAGCGTCGCCGGGTAGCCGTTCCACATCTTGTCATCGAGAAAGATGTGCGCGAGCGCGTCCCACTGCGTCGAGCACTGGCATGGCAGGTTGATCGCGTCGTCCGCGTAACGCAGGTACCCCGGCGACGTGTCCTGATTGCCCGCCGCCGCATCCGTCCCCGTGGCGAGCATCGTATGGATCGGGTTCCACCGTCCGCCGAACAACCCCGACTGAATCTTCTCGTCGAGCGCGAGACCCAATGCGAAACTGCGGCCCTTGCGGATCAGCTTCGCGGCGTCGATCACGTCCTGCGCGCCGACCAGATTGATCGTTCCCAGCTCGTCATCGGGACCCCAGCGGCCCCAGTTCGAGAGCTTTTCCGCGGCCTCGTAGATCGCCGCGCGGTTCACCGTCATCGCCATCGTCGCCCCTCCTCCCGAGCTCGGGTCTTGCGCAAGTAATTATCGCCCGATAAAGAATAAACAGGAGCGGCAAGGCAACGCAAGGACCGAAAAGATCGGCACGACGGGTGCGGCGGCGCCTGTCCCGACTGGCGCGGTTTCGCATGGCGCGGCGTTGATATATATGCGGGTTGTATTGAGACGGCGTTTGGCGAGAGTGTTAGAGTGAAGGGTAATCCCCTGACGGAGCATCCTGACGACGAGCCCGCGCGGTGGCGCACGATCCGACGCATGGCGCCGGAGGAACGCAAGCGTGAGCTCGTGGAGAAAGCGGCGGAGTTCTTCTCGGAAGAAGGTTTCGAGGCTGGCACCCGGGTCCTCGCGGGTCAGCTCGGGATCTCGCAGCCGCTCATCTACCGCTATTTCGCCTCCAAGGACGATCTCATCGACGAGGTCTACTACCGCGTCTATATCGACCAGTGGCAGGATAGCTGGCTGGAGCGGTTGCGCGATCGCGACGTTCCCCTGCGCGAGCGTCTCGCGGATTTCTACGCGTCCTACACGGCGACGATCTTCAACCGGCGCTGGATGCGGATCTTCTACTTTGCCGCACTCAAGGGACTCGATATCAACAATCGCTACATGGAGCGGGTGCGGCACACCCTGCTGGTCCCCATCGGTGAGGAGATGCGGGCCGAAACGGGACACATGGATACCAGCTCGATATCCGAAACCGAGCTCGAGGCGGTGTGGCTGATGCACGGCATGATCTTCTACCAGGGCATCCGCGAGCACATCTACCGCAGCGCGTCGACGATCGATTACGATTTCGTCATCAAGACCGCCATCGACATGTATATGGACAAGGCGCCTGCCGTCATCGCGTCATCCATGGCCGACGGCGCCCCCGGTGCGGCCCCCGGTTCGCAGGGCCCGGACGCCTGAGCGTGTCGCGTTCATTCGCATTCACGCGACGCGCTCAACCCTTTTGAAGTCGCCTGTTCGAAGCGCGCGAAACGGGTCCCCACTTTTGCGCAAGACGCGCTAATCGGCCCGGACCTCGGCAATCACGTGCTCCATCGCGTCGAGCGGAAGATAGCCGCGCATCATGCGCTCCTCGAGCACGAAGCTCGGCGTGCCCTGAATGCCGAGCCGCTGCGCGAGGGCGCGGTTCTCCTCGATCACGGTATCGACCTCGGCACTGTCCATGCGCGCGGCGATGGCGTCCGTGTCGAGCCCCATATTGTCGGACAGGCCGAGCAGCATGTCGTCGCTGATCCCGCCCTGATGGGTCATCAGCGCGTCGTGCACGGCTGCGTAGGGATCATCCCCGGCCTCCTGCAGCACGGCGATGGCAAAGCGCGCCGCACGCTCGGATTCGGGGCCGAGAATCGGCAGCTCCTTGACCACGAAGCGCAGATCGTCGTCGCGGTCGAGAAGTTCCATGAGATCCCCGTAGGCGCGCTGGCAGAAGCCGCAGCGGTAATCGGCGAATTCGACGAGGGTAACATCGCCGTCGGGATTGCCGCCGACCCAGTCGCTGTCGGCCTCGAAGATCGCCTCTGCGTTGGCCGCGACGAGATCAGCGTCGTCGGTCGCGCTGGTGGCGGCCTGGCGTTCCTCGAGCAGCTGGACGGCCTCGATGATGATCTCGGGATTGGACAGGATATAGGCGCGGACCTCGGCGTGAAACGCATCGCGCTCGGCGTCGCTCATCGCCGTGACATCGAAGCCGTCGGCCTGCGCGGCGGGACTCAGCGCGAAAACGGCGAGCGCGGCGGGGGCGAGCGGGCGAAACATGCGGGCATTCTCCGTTGGACGTGTCGGCTGCGCCGGTGTGCGCACAATGCCAGATCACGCCCGCAAGGCAAGGCGCGAGTCGCGGCCGCCCCCGGTCACGGATTGGCGAGGTGTCGCCGCGTGCGCGCCGGCATGGTTTTGACCGCGCCGCTCCGGCGGCGTATAAGGACCGACCAAAGGCAGGAGAGCAGACGGTGCTCAGACCAATACTCAAAATCCTCGGCGCGATCTTCAGTCTGCTGACGATGGGGCTCGTGGCGGCGGGGCTCGTGATCGGGGCGGCGTTCTGGTTCTATTCGCGCGATCTGCCGAGCCATGACGCACTCGCGGAATACGCGCCGCCGACGATCAGCCGGATCTATTCCGGCGAGGGCATGCTGATCGACGAATTCGCACAGGAGCGCCGCCTCTTCGCCCCGGTCGAGGACATTCCGGACCGTGTCAAGAATGCCTTCATCTCGGCGGAGGACAGCAATTTTCACGATCACCCGGGTTATGACCCGCGCGGCATCGCCGTGGCGATCTATGACGCGATCGCGAGCCGCGGCGAAGTGCTGCGCGGCGCCTCGACCATCACGCAGCAGGTCACGCGCAACTTCCTGCTCACCGCCGATCGCACCGGCGAGCGCAAGATCCAGGAAATCATCCTCGCCACGCGGCTCGAACAGACGCTCGACAAGGACGCGATCCTCGAACTGTATCTCAACGAGATCTTTCTGGGGCAGAACTCCTACGGGGTGGTCGCCGCCGCGCAGACCTATTTCAACAAGTCGCTCGACGAGGTCGAGCTGCACGAGGCCGCGTTCCTCGCCGCGCTGCCGCAGGCGCCGTCGCGTTACCATCCGGTGCGCGCGCATGACCGGGTTCTGGAGCGGCGCAACTGGGTGCTCGGGCAGATGCACCGCAACGGCTATATTGACGAGGATGCGCTCGCCGCCGCGCGCGCCGCGCCGCTGGAGACCGTCCAGAGCGGGGATTTCGAGGCATTCAGCGCGTCGCTGCCCGCGCGCGACTACTTCACCGACGAAATCCGCCGCCAGCTCGCCGGCGATTTCGGCGAGAGCGAATTCTTCGGCGGCGGCCTGACGATCCGCGCCACCATCGATCCCGAGATGCAGGAGGTCGCCGGGCGCGCGCTGCGCGACGGGCTGCAGCGCTACGACCGCCAGCAGGGCGTATGGCGCGGCACCGGCGAGCTGCTCGACGCGGAGCTTCTCGAGGACGAGAGCGCCTGGCGCGGGGCGCTGCGCGCGGCCTCGGTGCCGCGCGATATCGAGGGCTGGCGCCCTGCGGTGGTGCTGTCGACAGAGGGCGGCAGCGCGCGCCTCGGTGTCGAGGGGCTGGACACCGCGCCGGGCGGCGACGTGGTCGAGGCCGATGACGTGACCTGGGCGCGGCCGCAGAACCCGGACGGCACCTTCGGCGAGCGCGCGCAGGTGCCCGGCGATCTCGTGAGCGCGGGCGAGGTGGTGCTCGTCGCGCCGCTCGACGAGCGCGATGCCGAGCGCCGCCGCTGGTCGCTGCGCCAGGTGTCGGAGGTGCAGGGCGGGCTGATGGCGATGGACGTCAATACCGGGCGCGTGATCGCCATGCAGGGCGGCTTCTCCTACCAGCATTCGAGCTTCAACCGCGCCACGCAGGCCGAACGTCAGCCCGGCTCCGCCTTCAAGCCCTTCGTCTTCGCCGCCGCGCTCGATTCGGGCTACAGCCCGTCCACCATCGTCATCGACGCGCCGATCGAGGTCGATACCGGGGGCGGTATCTGGCGGCCCTCGAACTACTCGGACCGCTTTTACGGGCCGACCCCGGTGCGCACCGGCATCGAGATGTCGCGCAACCTGATGACGGTTCGGCTCGCGCGCGAGATCGGCATGGATCGGGTGGCCGATTACGCGGAGCGCTTCGGCGTCTACGAGCAGATGCAGGGCAACCTCGCCAACGCGCTGGGCAGCCAGGAGACCACGTTGCACGACATGGTCGCGGCGTTTGCGATGTTCGCCAATGGCGGCGAGCGCGTCGAGCCCACCCTCGTGGACCGGGTGCAGGACCGCTGGGGCGCGACGATCTACCGCCACGATGCGCGCGAATGCACCGATTGCGACGATCCCGATCTCGCGCCCGGCCGCGCGCCCTTCATCTCCGCCGATCGCGAGCGCGTGATGGACGAGGTCACGGCCTACCAGCTCACCTCGATGATGGAGGGGGTCGTGCAGCGCGGCACGGCGAGCCGGATCGACCTGCCGGTGCCGATCGCGGGCAAGACCGGCACCACCAACGACACGCGCGATGTCTGGTTCGTGGGCTTTTCGTCCAACATCGTCGCCGGCTGCTATGTCGGCCATGACAGCCCGCGGCCGCTGGGGCAGGGGGCCACGGGCGGCGGCACCTGCGGCCCGATCTTCGAGGATTTCATGCGCGAGGCGGTCGCCAAGTATGGCGGCGGCCCCTTCGAGACGCCGGTGGGCGGGGAATTCATCCGCATCGACCGTTACAGCGGCGAGCGCCTGCCCGATGACGCCGAGGGCGAGCATGTCGTGGCGGAATTCTTCCGCTCCGGCGAGGAGCCGGTCTTCGGCTCCGCCGCGCTCGTCGATGGCGGTTTCGAGATGGGCTCCAACCTGCCGACCTTCAATCCGGGCGAGGATGACCCGGGTGCGCAGCGTGAGGCCGGCGATGGCGGCGGCGATGACGACGACCGCGCCGGTTTCGGCACGCTGAGCTCGGGCGGGCTCTACTGAGGCGCCGGCGGGCGCTTGCCCGCCGGCGGGATTTCGCGCTATCACCGCGCCGCCATCATCTTACGTCGAAAGGCTTCCTCATGCGTGCAGATGCGCAGACCACCGTCGATGCCATCCGCAAGTCGCTGCACCTTCTCGCGCAGCGGGTCGATCTCGAGACGGCCGAGCACCGCATGGAGGAGTTCGACGCGATGGCGGAGGACCCGGATCTGTGGACCGATCCCGCGCGCGCGCAAAAGCTCATGCGCGAGCGCCAGGCCCTCGTCGACAGCGTCGCGACCTATCGCGGCATCGAGCGCGAGCTCGAGGACAATATCGAGCTCATCGCGATGGGCGAGGCCGAGGGGGACGACGAGGTCGTCGCCGAGGCCGAGGCGGCGCTCAAGGCTCTTGCCAGCAGGGCACGCGCGCGCGAACTCGAGGCGCTGCTCGACGGCGAGGCCGACGCCAACGATACCTATCTCGAGATCAATGCCGGCGCCGGCGGCACCGAGAGCTGCGACTGGGCGGCGATGCTCGCGCGGATGTATCTGCGCTGGGCGGAGGCAAAGGGCTACAAGATCGAGCTGATGAGCGAGAGCGCGGGCGACGAGGCCGGCATCCGCTCGGCGGCCTACCGCATCACCGGGCACAACGCCTATGGCTGGCTGAAATCGGAGACCGGCGTGCACCGTCTCGTGCGGATTTCGCCCTTCGACAGCTCGGCGCGCCGGCATACTTCGTTTTGCTCGGTCTGGGTCTACCCGGTCGTGGACGACAATATCGAGATCGACCTCAACCCGGCCGATATCCGCGTCGACACGATGCGCGCCTCGGGCGCGGGCGGGCAGCACGTCAACACCACCGACTCCGCCGTGCGCATGACCCATATCCCCACCGGGATCGTCGTGACGAGTTCGGAGAAGTCGCAGCACCAGAACCGCGACATCGCGATGAAGGCGCTCAAGTCGCGGCTCTACGACATGGAGCTTCGCAAGCGCACCGAGAGCCTGCAGGAGCAGCACGACGCCAAGGGCGACGCCGGCTGGGGCAACCAGATCCGATCCTATGTCCTGCACCCCTACCAGATGGTGAAGGATCTGCGCACCGGGGTCGAGACCTCCGATACCGAGGGCGTGCTCGACGGCGAGCTCGACCGGTTCATGGCCGCGACGCTCGCGCTCAACGTCTCCGGCATGAGCCGCGCCGAGGCCCAGAGCGAGGGCTGACCCGCGCCGCCGCGCCCTGTCATCTTGCCGCAGCGGCGGCGATGGCCTAACCTGCGCGCAAAGGCAGGAGGGGCCCATGACCGACCAGACCGCGACCGCACCGTCCAGTATCCCGCAGCCCCGGGCCGTCGGCCCCGAAGAGCTCGGCCGCATCCTGCGCGCGGGCTGGGAGGATTTCCGCAAGGCGCCGCAATTCGGGCTGTTTTTCGCGGCGTTCTATGTCGTGGGCGGCATCGTTCTGTTCTACGGCTTCTTCACCATGGGCCAGCCCTTCTGGTTCATCCCCTTCATGGTGGGCTTTCCGATCCTCGCCCCCTTCGCGGCGATGGGGCTCTACGACGTCAGCCGGCGCATGGAGCGCGGCGAGCCGCTGGAATGGGGCGCCATTCTCGGGGTTCTCGTGGCGCAGCGAGACCGTCAGCTGCCCTTCATGGCGGTCGTGGTGATCATCGCCTTCGGGTTCTGGGTCATTCTCGCGCGGGTGATCTTCGCGCTGTTCTTCAGCCAGACGGGAATCGGCGGCGCGAGCCTCGGCATGCTGCTGTCCTGGAACGGTCTGGGGATGCTCATCGTCGGCACGGTGGTGGGCGCGGCACTTGCGGCGGCGCTCTATTCGGTGACGGTGATCAGCCTGCCGCTGCTGCTCGATCGCGAGGTGGATTTCGTCACCGCGATGATCACGAGCTACACCGCCGTGGTCGAGAATCCGAAGGTCATGCTGAGCTGGGCGGCGCTGATCGCGGGGCTGCTGTTCGTCGCGATGATCCCGGCCTTTCTCGGGCTCCTGGTGGTGATGCCGGTGCTCGGGCATGCGAGCTGGCACATGTATCGCGCCGTCCTCAGGGATTGAACCCGGCGCGGCGCCGGAAGGCCAGGGCGGCTGCGTCACAGGGTCGCAGTGCGCGCAGGTCAGTCGTGCGTGCGGCGCACGACGTCGCGCTTGGGCAGCGTCACGCGCGTGGCGCGCCCCATGATCTCGATCAGCAGCGCGACGCGCTCCTGCGCGTCGATGTCCTCGATGGTGGAGATCATCTCGGCGAAGGGCCCGGCGGTGATGCGCACCGCGTCGCCGGGCTTGAGGTCTTCGGGCGGGCGCAGATACCCGTCGATGTCGCAGCGCATCATCAGCCCGGTGACCAGCGCCGAGGGCACCGGCGCCGGCCCCTCGGTGCCGAAGCGCACCAGCCGCGTGATCCCCGGCGTGCTGTTGACGCGCCGCCAGTCCGGCCGTGCCGGATCGAGCCCGAGAAAGACATAGCCCGGAAAGACCGGCGCCGTGACCTGCCGCAGCCGTCCGCGCCAGCGCTGCGTGCGCATCTGCAGCGGCACGAAGACATCGATCGCGAGGCGCCCCAGCCGGCGCGCCGCGAGATGCTCCTTATTGGGCTTGCTTTGCGCCAGGTACCAGGGCGCATCGGTCAATTCGTCGCGTTGAACGCTAAGCATGCCTGACCCGTCTCGATGAAAATGATTTCTTGATCCTGCATGAAGGGGTAACCCAGCCCGCGCCGGGCTCCAAGCCCCGGCAGACACGGGTGATGAAAATCTGGGCTTTCGAGACCGCGCTTGGCTGTGCTAAGACTGTCGCTGTCCATGGAACTGTCCATGAAAAACATTGATATCAGCATGTTTGGGCGATCCGGCGCGGATCTGGCCGTGCGGAGCCGATTCCAGAGCCCAGATGTCGGCCCGGGGTGCTGCGCTGCGGCGCGCGATGCTGGCACGCCCCGCGCGGCGCGCGTAATGGGTGCCGCGCCGCATCCGCGCCGCCCGGCCGGCGCCCCCGCCGCATGAGGCGCGCTTTCATCACCGGCACGGCCGGGTTCATCGGCTTTCACCTCGCCGAGCTCCTGCTTCAGGAGGGCTGGCAGGTCGCGGGCTTCGACGGGATGACGGATTACTACGACGTCACGCTCAAGGCGCGGCGTCACGCGATGCTGCGGCAGCATCCGGGCTTTTCGGCGACCGAGGCGATGCTCGAGGACCGGGATGCGCTCGCAAGGGCGGTGACACAATTTGCCCCCGACGTGATCGTCCATCTCGCCGCGCAGGCGGGGGTGCGCTACAGCCTCGAGAACCCCCGCGCCTATGTCGACGCCAATATTGTCGGCAGTTTCAACGTCATGGAGATGGCGCGCGACGCCGGGGTCGCGCATCTTCTGATGGCCTCGACGAGTTCGGTTTACGGCGCCAACGAGACGATGCCCTTCACCGAGGTGCAGAAGGCGGACACGCCGCTGACCATCTACGCCGCCACCAAGAAGGCCACCGAGGCGATGGGGCATTCCTGGGCGCATATCCACGCGCTGCCGGTCACGATGTTTCGCTTCTTCACGGTTTACGGGCCATGGGGACGGCCCGACATGGCGCTGTTCAAGTTCACCAAGGGGATCCTCGAGGGCACGCCGATCGACATCTACAACCACGGCGAAATGTGGCGCGATTTCACCTATGTGGAGGATCTGGTGCGGGGCATCCGCGGATTGATCGATGCGGTACCGGGCGGGCCCGACACGGCGGTGGACGGCGACAATCTCAGCCCGGTGGCGCCGTTTCGCATCGTTAATATCGGAAATTCCGACAAGGTGCGGCTCGAGGATTTCATCGCGGCGATCGAGGCCGAGCTCGGCCGCAAGGCGGTGCGCAACTACATGGACATGCAGACCGGCGACGTGCCGGCCACCTGGGCTGATGCGCAGCTCCTGCAGAACCTGACCGGATACCGCCCGCAGACCGATTTTCGCACCGGCGTGGCGCGCTTCGTGCGCTGGTACCGGGAGTATCACGATCTCTGAGACGTGTGATCTGACGGGGCGGCGCATCGCCGTGATCGGGCTTGGCTATGTCGGGCTGCCGCTTGCGGTGGCGTTCGGCAGCGTCCGGCCGGTCACAGGCTTCGACATCGCGCCCGCGCGCATCGCGGCGCTGCGCACCGGCCATGACGCGACGCGCGAAGTGCCGCCCGAAGCGCTCGCCGGGGCGACGCATCTGACCGTGACCGACGATCCCGCGGCGCTCGGCGACGCGGGCGTCTATATCGTTACCGTGCCCACCCCCATCGATGCCTCCAAGCGCCCCGATCTGACGCCGCTTCGCAAGGCCTGCGAAACCGTGGGCGCGGCGCTCGAGGCGGGCGATGTCGTCATCTTCGAGAGCACGGTCTATCCCGGTGCCACGGAGGAGGACTGCGTGCCGGTGCTCGAGCGCGTCTCGGGGCTGCGCTTCAATGTCGATTTCTTCTGCGGCTACTCGCCCGAGCGGATCAATCCGGGCGACAGGACACATCGGCTGCCCGATATCTGCAAGGTGACATCGGGATCGACCCCCGCCATCGCCGAGGCCGTCGATGCGCTTTACGGCGAGATCATCACCGCCGGGACTCACAAGGCGCGCTCGATCCGCGTCGCCGAGGCCGCCAAGGTGATCGAGAACACGCAGCGCGACCTCAACATCGCGCTCGTCAACGAACTCGCGATCATCTTCAACCGCATGGGCATCGACACCCAGGCGGTGCTGGAGGCGGCGGGCACCAAGTGGAATTTCCTGCCCTTCCGGCCCGGGCTCGTGGGCGGGCACTGCATCGGGGTCGATCCCTATTACCTGACCCACAAGGCCGAGGCGGTGGGGCATCATCCGCAGGTCATCCTGTCGGGGCGGCGCATCAATGACGGCATGGGCGCGCATGTGGCCGGGCAGATGGTCAAGGCGATGATCCGGCGCAAGCTGCCGATCGCGGGCGCGCGCGTGCTCATCATGGGGCTGACCTTCAAGGAAAACTGCCCCGATCTGCGCAACACCCGCGTCATCGACGTGATCGCGGAATTGCGCGATTACGGCGTCGAGGTCGATGTCCACGACCCCTGGGTCGATCCGCAGGAGGCGCTCGACGAGTACGGTCTTGCGCTTGCCAGCGATCCGGAGCCGGGGCTTTATGACGGGGTGATCCTCGCGGTCGGACATGACGATTTTCGCGCCATGGGTGCGGCGGGGATGCGCCGCCTCGGCAAGCCGGGGCATGTGCTCTTTGATCTCAAGCATCTTCTCGACGCCGCCGACAGCGACCTGCGGCTGTGAGGGCGGCCGGCCTGTTGCCTCGCGGTCCGGGATCCGGCGCCCTGCGCCGAGCGCGGCGTGGCCTGAGGCTTTCCTTTGTTGGCCTGCCGCGTTGCTACTTGAGGGTTTCCTTTTTTGGCCTACCGCTTCGCTACTTGAGGCCTGAGGCTCTGCGTTATCGGGCGTTTGTCCATATTCCCGCCTATGAAAAGCACCCGCCAGACCGCCCCGCATGCTTGACCTGACCACCCTGAAAAAAGCCTGGGCGCTTCTGGATGCGCGGGAGCGGCGCAATGCGCTCAAGGTGCTTGCGGTGGCGGCGCTGTCGGCGTTCGCGTCGACGGCGATGGTGGGCTCGGTGATGCCGTTCCTGTCGGTGCTGTCCGAGCCCGGGCGGATCGCGGAGGTGCCGGCGCTCGCCTGGGCGTATGAGCGCTTCGGCTTCACCACGCCCTACGGGTTTCTCGTCGCGCTCGGGGTCGGCGCGCTCGTCGTGATCGTGCTGGCGATGGCGATCCTGATCCTGAAGGTCTATGCGGTGTCGCGCTTTGCGATGATGCGGGTGCATTCGCTGAGCTCGCGGCTGATGGCGCGCTATCTGGGCCAGCCCTACGAGTATTTCCTCGATCATCATTCGGGCGAGATGGGCACCCGGGTGCTCGCCGAGGCGAAGGAGGTCGTGGACCAGTTTCTCCGGCCGATGACCGAACTCATTACCTCCTCGCTCACCGTCCTGGCGCTGGTGGGGTTCCTGCTCTGGGTCGAGCCGGTCATAGCGCTGGTCGCCTTCACGGTATTCGGCGGGATTTACGGCGGCACCTACGCGCTGAGCCGGATGAAGCTGCGCGCGCTCGGGCAAGTTCGACTCGAGGCCAACACCGAGCGCTACCGCCTCGCGAGCGAGGCGCTCGGCGGCGTGAAGGACATCAAGCTTTTGGGGCGCGAACGCGCCTATGTCGACCGCTTCCGCGGCCCGTCGCACCGCATGGCGGACGCACAGACGCGCACACAGGTGCTCTCGCAAATCCCCATGCATGTCATCCAGGGGGTCGCGTTCGGCGGGGTGGTGGTGCTGTGCCTTGCGCTCTTGGAGCCGGGCGCGTTCGCCGACGGCACCGCGCTCGGCACGATCCTGCCCGTCCTCGGCGTCTTCGCCTTCGCGGGGCAGCGGATGATGCCCGAGCTCGGCAAGCTCTACCAGTCCGCCGCGAAGATCCAGGCCGGCAAGGCCGCGGTCGATATCGTGCATGCCGATCTCATCGGGACGCCCGCCGCGCTGCCCCGGCACATGCCCGAAAGCCTCGGCCTGAAGGAGACGCTCCAACTCGACGATGTGTCGTACCGCTACCCGAAGGCCGATCATGCCGGTGCCAGCGACATCGCCCTCACCATCCGCGCCGCCGAAAAGATCGGCATCGTGGGCGGCACCGGCGCGGGCAAGACGACGCTCGCCGATATCATCCTCGGCCTCCTGCGCCCGCACACCGGCCGGCTCGTCGCCGATGGCACGCCCGTAACCGACGCCAACCTGCGCGCCTGGCAGCAGACGGTGGGCTACGTGCCGCAGGAGATTTTCCTCACGGATGCCAGTGTTGCGGAGAACATCGCGCTCGGCGTGGCACCCGCCGAGATCGACATGGCCCGCGTGACCCGCGCCGCCGAGATCGCGAGCATCGACGCGTTCATCCGCGCGGAACTGCCCGAGGGCTATGATACCACCGTGGGCGAGCGCGGCGTGCGCCTGTCGGGCGGGCAACGCCAGCGCATCGGCATCGCCCGCGCGCTCTATCACGACGCCGATCTGATTGTCTTCGACGAGGCGACCTCGGCGCTCGACAACCTTACCGAGTCCGAGGTGATGGCCGCCATCGACGCGCTGCCGGGCGACAAGACCGTGGTGATGATCGCGCACCGGCTGAGCACGGTGAAGCGGTGTGACCGGATCGTGGTGATGGAAAGCGGGCGTATCGTCGGCTGCGATAACTGGGACGCCCTGATGCAAGGCAACCCCAGCTTCCAGCGCATCGCGAAGCTGAGTGAGGCGGCATGACAGCGCCTTCATCACCCGTCGAGGGCATTTTCCTGGGGTTGCGGCCGGTCGAGCCGTCGGATGCCGCCTACATCCTTCAGCTGCGCACCGATCCGCGCTACAGCACCCATCTCTCGCCCGTCACGGCCAGCGTGGACGACCAGCGCGCCTGGATCGAGCGCTACAAGCAGCGCGAGGCGGAGGGCGCGGAAATCTATTTCATCATCGAGCGCAAGGACGGCCGGCCCTGCGGCACGGTGAGGCTCTACGATTTCACCGATGACAGCTTCACCTGGGGCAGCTGGATCCTCGACGAGGCGAAACCTCCCAAGGCCGCGCTGGAGAGTGCATTGCTGTCCCTGGGTTACGGCTTCGACACGCTGGGCCGCAGCGAGGCGCTGATCGATGTTCGCCGCGACAACCAGCGCGCCCTCGGCTTTTATCGCCGCTTCGGCATGACCGAGACCGGGGTCGATGACCGCGACGTGTATTTCACCTATCTGCGCAGCACGTTCGAGAATGACCGGCCCATGCATCTCGCGGTGCTGCGCCGGGCAGCGGAGGCCGCCGAATGACCGACATCTTCCCGTCGACGCCGAATGGCAGTGTCCATCTCATCGATCTGCCGGTCATAAGCGACCCGCGGGGCGATCTCACATTCGTCGAGGGAAGCAAGCACGTTCCCTTCGACATCGCGCGCGTCTACTACCTCTACAATGTTCCGGTTGATTCCGAGCGCGGCGGACATGCCCACAAGGAGCTCGAACAGGTGGTGTTCGCGCTTTCGGGCAGCTTCCGCATCACCGTCGACGACGGGCGCGAGCGCCGCGCATTCTGGCTTCGTGATCCGCGCAAGGGCCTCTATATCAGCCGCATGATCTGGCGGGAGATGGACGCCTTCAGCCAGGGCGCCGTTTGCATGGTGCTGGCGTCGCATCCCTATGATGAAAACGACTACTATCGCGATTATGAGGAGTTTCAGAAAGGCTTGGGCCAATTGTGAAAATCCCATTCCTCGACCTCCGCGCAGCCTATCTCGACCTGAAGCCGGACATTGACGACGCCGTCGCGCGCGTTCTCGACAGCGGTTGGTATATCCTTGGTCCCGAGGTGGAGGGCTTCGAGGCCGAATGGGCCGACTATTGCGGCGCCGCCCATGCCGTCGGCCTCGCAAACGGGCTGGATGCGCTCACTCTGGCACTGCGTGCGCTCGATGTAGGGCAAGGGGATGAGGTCATCGTGCCTTCCAACACCTACATCGCGACATGGCTCGCAGTCTCTGCAGTCGGTGCGACCCCTGTGCCGGTGGAGCCCGACCCCGCGACCTACAATATCGACACTGGGCGCATTGAGGCGGCGATCACGCCGCGCTCCCGCGCAATTCTGCCGGTGCATCTTTACGGCCAGCCCGCCGACATGGATCCGATCATCGACGTCGCGCGGCGGCATGAGCTACGTGTGATCGAGGATGCCGCCCAGGCGCACGGCGCGCGTTACAAGGGGCGGCGGATCGGGGTTCATGGCGATATCGTGTGCTGGAGCTTTTACCCAGGCAAGAACCTCGGGGCCATGGGCGATGCCGGAGCGGTCACCACCGATGATCCGGGCCTCGCCGAACGTGTCGCGCTGCTGCGCAACTACGGCTCACGCCGGAAATACGTGAACGAGGAGGCGGGCGTGAATTCCCGCCTCGATCCGCTTCAAGCGGCAATCCTGCGCGTGAAGCTTCAGGTGCTGGACGACTGGACGGAACGCCGCCGTGCGGTCGCGGGCCTGTATACGAAAGTACTAAGGGACAGCGGGCTCACGCTGCCCCATGTACCCGAATGGGCCGAGCCGGTGTGGCACCTCTATGTCGTGCGCAGTTCTGAGCGCGACGCGCTGCAGGCGCGACTGACCGAGGCTGTCGTCGGCACGCTGATTCACTACCCAATCCCGCCGCACATGCAGGAAGCTTACGCCGACCTCGGCTTCGCGCCCGACGCCCTGCCCGTGGCGCGGCAGCTTGCCGGCGAAGTGCTGAGCCTGCCGATAGGGCCGCATCTCGGCGCGGAAGCTGCGGAGCGCGTGCGGGAGGCGATGGCATGACCGCCGGCAAGCTTTACCTGCACATCGGCCCGCCGAAGACGGCGACGACCTCGCTCCAGATTGCCTTTCAAGAGACCGACCTCGCGGCGCTGCACTATGGCGGCACGTTTCAGCCTCGCGAGGCCAACGCGGGAAGCCTCGCGCAGACGCTGCATAAGGCCGCCGCCGGGCGCCTGACCCCAGAGGACGCCGATGTGCGCGCGGCGCTCGACGCGATCCGCGAACACCTTCAGGGGGGGGGGCGTGATCCTCTCCGAAGAGATGCTCCTGGTCGAGCAGCGGCATAGCCCGTTCGCGGACAAGCTGCGTCGGCTCAGTGAGCTACTGGCCGAGATCCCGACAGTCGTGCTTTTGACGCTCCGCGACCCGAGGGATGGCCTCCCCTCGCTCTATCAGGAGCTCTTCAATGGCCTGCCACTCCCCGAGAAGCTGAGCTTCGCCCGCTTCTGTCGCGGCCCGCGGGCGCGGTGCTACGACGACACCTTCGTCCACGACACGCTCACATGCGCGGGCTTTCGCGACATCAGGGGGATCGACTTTATTGACCTCACGGCGGGCCAGGTTCCGCTCTCCCGCGTGCTCGGCCATGATACCCCGCACGACGTCATGCTGACTCTCGGCCGCGTCAACGCCGGCGGCAAAAGCGGCCCGGACAAGCGCACCCTGCCGCCCGTCTCGCTGAAGGCGATCGGCAGCATGCGGCCGGTGCGCGCCGCGCTCGACCGGGGTGGACTGCGCGACACTGCGCTGCACCGCCACGCCGCCGCCACGCTCGACCGCATCCGCCTCCGCCCCGGCGACGCGCGGCAGCTGCGCGTGCCCGACAGCGCGGCGGATCACTTTGCCGCACACCTCGCCGACGCTCGCACCCGCCTCCTGCCGCTGGATCCGACCCGATGACCGAAACCGCCGACCGCCAGCTCGTCACCTTCGCCGTCTTCGCCTACAATCAGGAGGAGTATATCCGCGAGGGAATCGAGGGGGCGTTCTCCCAGACCTACGAGCCGCTGGAGATCATCCTGTCGGACGATTGCTCCTCGGATCGCACCTTCGAGATCATGCAGGAGATGGCAGCGGCCTATGACGGGCCTCATGCGGTCCGGGTTCAGCGGGGCGAGTATAATTTGGGGTTAGCCGACCATATTAATCGAGTTGCGTCAAACGCGAAAGGCATGATCGTAGTGATGGCTGCAGGCGACGATGTTTCTATACCGCGTCGAACACAACGAATTGCAGAGGTGTTCTCAATCGATCAAGACACTAAGGCGGTTTGTTCTGATTATGAGACCATACCTTGCGGGCAAGTAAAGAAGAGTTCTAGAATACCTAGAAGAATAAGTCTGTTGCAAATAGTAATTGCGGGAGGGGGTGTCCAAAAGGGTGCAACTTACGCCTATCGAAAAGATTCACTATTTTGGCCTAAATGTCTTCCAGGCTCAATAATTTCAGAGGATCGAATTTTGCCATTCAGATCTGCCGTATTGGGTAATGTGCGCTATATTGACGAATCCTTGATAAAATATAGAATCCTAGACTATGGTAGCCAAAGCCCCGAGCAACGCGATCGCCCGGTTTGGTATAACTACCCAACTCATGTAGACGAACTCCTTAGAGAGTTGCGACAAGCACACGGAGAAGGGAAGATCAGATATATTAAATATATCACATTAATTATGTGCCTTCGGCAATCAAGAGTTGCATCACTGCTCAAGAGAAAGGCTGGTTTATCGTATATGATTGGATGGGTGGCGTTCTTGCCGCTCAAGGTTATCCGAAGGCTGGATCTGAAATTGAGCGAGAGGATCAAGTGAGGTTCCCTGGTTAAATGATCAAGAGTAGTAAATTTTGCGTTTTCGTGTTCTCGTATAATCGAGGTATTTTTTTAGAGAACTGCCTCAACTCGATTGAGCAGTGCTTAAGTGGTTTCAAAACAATTATTATCGACGACAACAGTACTGATCCGGACACGCTAGAAAGGCTATCGAGACTTTCTGAGAACTACGAGATAATTCGCCCAAATTTCTCTGGTAAGGAAGTGAAGACGGGTGGTTTGTATTCCAATATGAACCACGCTATCGAATATGCGCATTCAGATAATTTATCGAAGGTGATTTTTATTCAGGATGATATGCAATTTTTTAGACGTGTAACTAGGGAGGACTTTGAAGCATATGATAAATACTTTAAATGTCATAACAATTCAATTCAAATTTCTACAACATTTGTGCGTCGCTTAAGCGCAGACACTTTTTTGCAGGATCACTACATATCAAAAGAAGGCCAAGCCTATATACGCCGAAGCGAGTCTGAACGCGGAAAGTCTAATTTTTCTGCGGTTGGTGTATTTGATGTCAATCGTGTAGTGGGCATCTTTGGAAAATTTGAGATTGGCGAAGGGCTGAATAGTCAAAAAGCACAAAGTCTCTCACTGGTGTGCGGGCGTGCGATTTTTCCAGATATGTGCTGGCTTCCTTACCCTCCATCGTTCCGTGGAAAAAAAAGAAACATGAAACATAGTTTTTTTGAGTACTTTGGCATGTCTGGATTTTACCCCATACAAATCATGACTTGTGATCAGGAGGAAAAATTCTTAGCTCGGGATGTTAATGAGCTGCCCATAATGGAGCGTTTTCTCAATGCTTCGAATGCTCCACGGCATGACATCTGGTCGACTGGTGGAGGTGAATATAACTTCGTCTGTTACGGTGGCTGGATTTCGCAGTTGTATACGCGATTGAGGCGTTTCAAGAAGGACTTTTGGGACGGCAACTTATGATCGCCATCCTCCTCCCTGACCTGCGCGGCGGCGGGGCCGAACGGGGTAATCTTGACCTTGCCCATGAATTCGCCCGTGCGGGGTACGATGTCGAGCTCGTGCTGATGAAGGCACGCGGGGAATTGCTGGAGGAGGCGAAGGCCAGCTTTCCGGTGGTCGATCTCGCCACCCCCCATGTCCGCGGCGTCCCCGTCGCCATCGTGCGCTACCTGCGCCGCCGCCGCCCCGACGCCCTGCTCGCCGCGATGTGGCCGCTCACCGTGATAGCCCCTGTCGCGCAGCGCCTGTCCGGTCATCGCTGCAAGGTGCTCGTGTCGGAACACAGCACGCTGTCGGTTCAATATGGCGCGTGGGGACGGCTGCACCGTGTCGCCCTGCGCGCCTCGATGGCCGTGGGCTACCGGCTCGCGGCCCATCGGGTGGGCGTGTCCTCCGGGGTGGTGCAGGATATCGCGGCGCTTTCGGGACTGCGCGCTGACGCATTCGATGTCATCCATAATCCCGTGCCGCCGCGCCCCGACCCATCCATGATGGTGACGAAGAACTGCCGATCGATGTGGAGTGCCCCCACTGAAGTGGTCCACCAACTGGGATAGGATTATCCCAATCAGGAGGACCAGAGATGGCAGGAAAGCGAGACAAGCCGGAAGAGA
>LFIK01001379.1_pt1 | contig 19288 bp, 18 predicted proteins | sample 643401 | NCBI WGS metagenome assembly LFIK01 (sample SAMN03777447, study PRJNA286221) | soda lake metagenome | biome: soda lake; feature: Kulunda steppe; material: water; isolation source: sample T5-Br brine of Lake Tanatar-5 | place: Russia: Kulunda steppe | collected 2010-07
CACGGCGCGATCTGGAAATACTTGTCGAACCCCGACACCATGATCAGCTGCTTGAACTGCTGCGGCGCCTGCGGCAGCGCATAGAACTTCCCCGGATGCAGGCGCGACGGCACCAGGAAGTCGCGCGCCCCTTCGGGCGAGGACGCGGTGATGATCGGCGTCTGGAACTCGGTGAACCCGGTGTCCCACATGCGCTGGCGAAACGCGCGCACCACGTTTGAGCGCAGCATCATCTTGTCGCGCAGCCCCTCGCGCCGCAGGTCCAGGAAGCGATAGGCGAGGCGCGTTTCCTCCGGGTATTCCGGCTCGCCGAACACCGGCAGCGGCAGGTCGCCCGCCGCGCCCAGTACATCCATGGCGCGGGCGTAGACCTCGATCTCGCCGGTCTTGAGCTTCGGGTTGACCAGGCCTGCGTCGCGGGCCTTCACGGTGCCCTCGATCCGGATGCAGGTCTCGGCGCGCAGCTTCTCGATGGCGGCGAAGGCGGCGCTGTCGCTGTCGGCCAGCACCTGGGTGATGCCGTAATGGTCGCGCAGGTCGATGAACAGCACGCCGCCGTGGTCCCGGATGCGATGCACCCAGCCCGAAAGCCGCACGCTCTCGCCCACATGGGCAGCGGTCAGATCGGCGCAGGTGTGGCTGCGATAGGCGTGCATGGCGAATATCCCTGATGGCGGCATTTGGCGGCGCCCATTGGCGCGGCGCCCCGCGCGATACACAATCTGCACGCGCCAGAGTCAAGGGCCGCCCTGCGGCAGACCGCCCCCGGGGCGGGGCGCGCCCGGCCCGGCCCGGTCACGTCCGGTCAGGTCCAGTGCACCGACGCCCCGCCGGGCAGCGCCGCCCGCGCCTGCGCCAGCCGCTCGGGCGCACACTCCTGCGCCGCGGCGGCGGCCATGACCCATGCGTCATCCATCAGGATGAAGTCCAGCACCGCCGCCAGGAACTCCGCGTCCGCCGCCCCGGCCCGCACCGACAGGCGGACCGCCGCCGCATCCGCCCCCGTGGCGCCCAGAAACACCGGCCACAGGTCGTCCTGCGCCGCCAGCCAACCCAGCGCCGCCAGCGCTATGGTCTCGGCCGCCGACGGGGTCACGGCGCACCGATGCGCTGCGCCGCGACCGCAGCACACCCCCCGCCACCGCGGCACGCGGTGGCAGCGCCCGCAAGGCGCGCGGGGTGGGTGGGTGGGCGCGGCTTGCGGGCGCTTCGCGCACGGGCAGCGGTGATACGTTCCATCTGCGGTGCAGGCATCAGCAGTCTCGGGCTCGGCATTGGCGTTTTCCAACGCATAAGCGCGCGCAAGGGCCTTGACCAGTCACCTTGCCGCAAACCGGTCCGCCCGGCCCGGTGCGTGGTTTATTCGGTGTCGGCGCCGGGGGCGTCGGCGGCTTCAGGTGCCGCCTGCGGCACGGGGTGGGAAACCTGGCGCTCAGGTGCGATGATCGCCGCCAATGCCTCCGTCCCCGGGTCGGGCGCGATCAGCGCGGGCAGCACCGGCAGGTCCGCCACCGCCGCGGCCAATGGCGCCGTGACCTGCTGATAGCCCGCCGCGCCGTGATGTGCCAGCAGCACGGTCTTGCCCGCCCCCGCCAGCAGCGCAAGCCCGATCACCAGGCTCATCAGCAGCCGCAACGGGCGCGGCCGACGCTCGCGCTGATACGCCTGCCAGCGTGGATCGCACGCGGCGTGCTTCTCCAGAACGCGCGCACGGCGGTCCAGAAAGGCGTCGTACTGCTCGCGGCTCATGGCATTGACCTCCTGCAACAGGGCCATCGTCAAGAGACCGGTCAGCGCCGGTCCATTGTTTCAACCCTGACACGGGAATGCGGCACCATTCGGGCACGGCGGTGGCGCCTTGGTGCCACCCCGGCAACCTGCCGCCCCGGCCCTTCGGCCGCCTGCGGGATCAGCCGCACCGCCGCAGGGTCAACGTGGCCCAACCTTCCAGATCCTCGCGTGCCACCTGCTCGAAGCCCGCCGCGGCATAGGCGCCCAGCACCGCCTCGGCCTGACGCTCCAGCAGCCCCGACAGGATCACATGCCCCCCCGGCGCTGCATGGCGCGCCATCTCCGGGGCCAGCGCGATCAGCGGCCCCTTCAGGATATTGGCAAAGATCAGGTCGAAGGGCGCCGCCGCGCCCAGCACCGGGTGGTCGAACCCCGCCGCCTCCAGACAGCGCACCCGGCCGTCCAGCCCGTTCGCCGTCACATTCGCTGCCGCGACCTCCACCGCCACCGCGTCGATGTCGCTGGCCAGAACCAAATCGCCGTCCCTGATCGCCGCAGCCGCCATGGCCAGCACCGCCGTCCCGCACCCGATATCGGCGATCCGGCGTGGGCGATGGCCTTCACGGTCCAGTCTGTCGAGCGCGCGCAGACAGCCCTGTGTGGTGCCATGGTGGCCGGTGCCAAAGGCCATCGCCGCCTCGATCACCAGCGGCACGCTCTGGCCGGGCACCTTGTCGGCGTCATGGCTGCCGTGGACAAAGAACCGCCCCGCAACGATCGGGGTCAGGTCGCGCCGCACCTTGGCGACCCAGTCGATGTCCGGCACTTCGGAAACCACGAAGTCCCGCGCGCCGAAGGCCGCGGCCAGAAGCGCCAGTTCGGCGGCGCTCGGTGGCGCGGTGAAATAGCCGCCGACCTCCCAGAGGCCCGAGCCGTCCTCCATCTCGAACACCCCGACCCCGCTCGGCGCCGGATCCATGGCCTCCATCGCAGCGCCAAGCCCCTCGGCATGCGCGGCATCGGGAAGCGTGGTCAGCGCGGCATAGGTGGGCATGCGGAGAGGTCCTGTTGAACGGCCGGGCGGCGTGAGTTTTCCGAGGGCTCGGCGTTATCGCCGCCACGCGGAAGGGTCAAGCCGCTGGCCATCTGCCGGGCAGCATGGCATTCCACGATCAGCGGCACTCCCAAGCGCGCCACTGCGGCGACGATGGGGCGGAGAAGCCTGTTCCGGCAGGGACCGCCACGGCCGAGCCGTCGACCCGCATCGCCAAATGTATGGCACCCATCTCGGACCCGTCACGCTCCCGCGCCGGTCGGTCTTGCAACACGGCCCTGGACCGCATCGCGCCCGGGCCGATCGCAGCCTTGCTCCATCCGATTCACTTCATCTTGCCACAAGTACCCCCGAGGGGAGTCCAGCCCCGTTACGGGGCTGGACGGGGGCGGTGCCCCCCACCGCGCGCAAGCGCGGCCCGGCCCAACCGGCAGGCGGCGCATCTTCGATGCGTCCCCGCCGGGCGGGAGTGCCCCGGTGCCAGTTGCAAGCCAGGACGGCATGTCCCCAGCCCGCACCGCTGCCAGGGTTGCCCGTTCAGGCCGAGACACCGGCGGGGCAGGCAACGCCGGTGCCGCCGATCCCGCAATATCCGGACGGGTTCTTCGCCAGATACTGCTGGTGATACGCCTCGGCATGGAAGAAGGCGGGCGCAGGTGCCAGTTCGGTGGTGATGGCGCCATAGCCTGCGGCGCGCAGGCGGTCGGCATAGGCGTCGCGGCTCGCTTCGGCGGCGGCGTGCTGTGCATCGCCGTAGGTGTAGAGCGCCGAGCGGTATTGCGTGCCCCGATCGTTGCCTTGGCGCATCCGCTGGGTCGGATCATGCCCTTCCCAGAAGCGGCGCAGCAGGTCGCCGTAGGGCAGCACCTTGGGGTCGAAGATCACATGCACCACCTCGGTGTGACCGGTCCGGCCCGAGCAGACCTCCTCGTAGGTCGGGTTCGGGGTGAAGCCCCCCGCATACCCCACCCGCGTCAGCCAGATACCCGGCGTCTCCCAGAAAATACGCTCGGCGCCCCAGAAGCAGCCCATCCCCACCATGGCCTGATCCATGCCTTCCGGGATGGGCGCTTCGAGGGGGCGGTCGAAGACGTGGTGACGCTCCGCCGTGGGGATCGGGTCCGGGCGTCCTGGCAGGGCCTCTTCGGGGCGGATCATCTCGGCGGGTTTGGACAGGAAGGAAAACATGGCGCGGTCCTCTTGCTTGGCTTGCCCTTCGAAATAGGCGACCGGTCTGACAACGCAAGCGGGCGCTGCGAATTGTAACGGGGCACTCCCGCCCGGCGGGGACGCATCGAAGATGCGCCGCCTGCCGGTTGGGCCGGGCCGCGCTTGCGCGCGGTCGAGTTCGTGGTAGCCGCGCGCAAGCGCGCGGCGGGGGGCATTCTGCCCCCTCGCCAGCCCGGGGGCTGGCTCACCCCCTGAGGGTATTTTTTGGCAAGATGAAGGGGGCGGCACAGGGTGTCAGCGTCCGGTGTGCCACAACGGTGTCGCGAGGACGTGGCGATGTCGGGGGAAGGTGTTCTCGGGCGCTGACTCCGGTCGGCGACGGCTCACATGAAGCTCTGCGGGTCGATGTCGACGCTCAGGCGCAACTCGGTCGGCAGGCGGTGCGGGGCGAGCCAGGCACGCAGCGCCGATTGCAGGCGCGCGCCCTTCGCGGCCTTGACCAGCAGCCGCACGCGATGGCGACCGCGGATGCGGGCGACGGGCGCGGGCGCGGGGCCCCAGACCTCGGCGCCGATGGCGTTCAGTGGGGCGGCATTGAGCGCGAGTTTCTCGCCGAGGTCGAAGGCATCCTCGAGCCGGGGCGAGGAGAGGATGATCCCGGCCAGCCGTCCGTAAGGGGGCATGGCGGCGGCGTGGCGGGCGGCGGCCTCGGCGCGCCAGAAGCCCTCGTCATCGCCGCCCAGGATCGCGCGGATCACCGGATGGTCGGGCTGGCTGGTCTGCACCAGCGCCAGCCCCGGTTGCCCCGCGCGCCCGGCGCGCCCGGCCACCTGCCGGACAAGCTGGAAGCAACGCTCGGCGGCGCGCAGGTCGGAGCCCTGCAACCCGAGGTCGGCGTCAATCACGCCGACCAGCGTCAGCAGCGGGAAATTGTGCCCCTTGGCCACCAGTTGCGTGCCGATGATGATGTCGGCCTCGCCCGCCGCGATGGCGCCGACCTCGGCCTTCAGCGCGCGGGCCGAGGCGAAGAGGTCCGAGGACAGCACCGCCACGCGGGCCTCGTGGAAGGCCGCCGCCGCTTCCTCGGCCAGCCGCTCCACGCCGGGGCCGATGGGGGCCAGCTTGCCCTCGACCCCGCAGGCCGGGCAGACCTGCGGCATGGGTTTGGTGGCGCCGCACTGGTGGCACATCAGCCGGTTCAGGAACCGGTGTTCCACCATTCGCGCGTCGCAGTCGTCGCACCCGATCTGATGGCCGCAGGCGCGGCAGACCGTCACCGGGGCAAAGCCGCGCCGGTTGAGGAACAGCAGCGCCTGCTCCCCCGCCGTCAGCCGCGCGGTGACCGCGCGCGCCAGCGTCGGCGAGATCCAGCGCCCCGAGGGCAGATCCTCGGCCCGCAGGTCGACGGCGCGCATCTCGGGCAGCACGCTACCCCCGAAGCGCGCGGGCAGGTCGAGCCGCGCGTATTTGCCGCTGTCGGCATTGGCCCAGCTTTCCAGCGACGGCGTGGCCGAGGCCAGCACCACCTGCGCCGCAGCGTGGCTGGCGCGCAGCACCGCCATGTCGCGGGCGTTGTACAGAACTCCGTCCTCCTGCTTGTAGGAGCCGTCGTGTTCCTCATCGACCACGATCAGCCCCAGATCGCGGAACGGCAGGAACAGGGCCGAGCGCGCGCCGACCACCAGTTGCGCCCCCCCCTGCCCCGCCATGCGCCACAGTCGCCGCCGCTCGGTCATGGTCACGCCCGAGTGCCATTCGCCGGGGCGGGCGCCGAAGCGGACCTCGACCCGGGTCAGGAACTCGGCCGTCAGCGCGATTTCGGGCAGGAGCACCAGCGCCTGACGGCCACGCCGCAGGCATTCGGCCACGGCCTCCAGATAGACCTCGGTCTTGCCCGACCCGGTGACCCCCTTCAGCAGCGTCACGCCGAAGTGGTCGGTGGCGACGCGGGCGCGCAGATCGTCCGCCGCCGCCGCCTGTTCGGGGTTCAGCGACGGGCCGGGGCGCGCGGGATTCAGCCGCGGCAGGGGCTGGTCGCGCGGCACGTCGCATTCGACCAGCGCCCCCGCCGCCACCAGCCCGCGCACCACACCCGATGAAACCCCCGCCGCCGCCGCCAGTTCCCCCGGCGCCAGCGCCGCGCCACCGAAATCGTCACACGCGGCCAAGACGCGGGCGCGGGCATCTGTCATCCTTTCGGGCAGCGCCGCGCCCTTCTGCAACAGTTTGCGCATGGCCGGGCCGTCGCCCAGCCCCGGCGCGCGGGTGGCCAGCCGCAGCATGGCCGGCAGGGGGGTCAGCGTATAGTCCGCCGCGCGCTCCAGAAACCCGCGCAACTCCGCGCGCAGGGGCGCCGCGTCCAGCACCCGCGCCACCGGGCGGAGCTTGCTCAGCGGCAGGTCGCTCTCGCCCGGCCCCCAGACCACGCCCAGCACCCGGCGCGGGCCCAGCGGCACCTCGACCAGCGCGCCCAGCCAGGCGCCGCCTTCGGGCGCGCGATAGTCCAGCGCCCGGTCGAGCGGCTGCGTGGTCAGCACCGCGACGGCGGTTTCGTGGTCATAGAACTCGGGCACCGGCGAAGTATGCGGGGTGGCGTGCGCGGACATGGACAAACCGGGGCAAACGGGATTTGCGGGCTGCAGGCGCTTAGGGTATGACGCCCCCGGAAACCTGCTGCAAGCCAAAGGGGCCGGGCGATGAAGTTCTTTGTCGATACCGCGGACGTTGACGCGATCCGCGAGTTGAACGAATTGGGCATGGTGGACGGGGTGACCACCAACCCCTCGCTGATCCTGAAATCCGGGCGCGACATCCTGGAAGTGACCAAGGAGATCTGCGCCATCGTCGATGGCCCGGTGTCTGCCGAAGTGGTCGCGCTGGAGGCCGACAAGATGATCGCCGAGGGCCGCCACCTGGCCGGGATCGCGCCCAACATCGCCGTCAAGCTGCCGCTGACCTGGGACGGGCTGAAGGCGTGCAAGGTGCTGTCAGGCGAAGGCAAGATGGTCAACGTGACGCTCTGCTTCTCGGTCAATCAGGCGCTCTTGGCAGCCAAGGCGGGGGCGAGCTTCATCTCGCCCTTCATCGGGCGGCTGGATGACATCAACCTCGACGGCACCGAACTGATCGAGGATATCCGCGTGGTCTATGACAATTACGGGTTCGGCACCGAGATCCTCGCGGCTTCTATCCGCAGCCCGAACCATGTCGCCGATGTGGCAAGGATCGGCGCCGATGTGATGACCGCGCCGCCCGATGTGATCCGCAAGCTGGCCAGCCACCCGCTGACCGATGCGGGTCTGGCCAGTTTCCTGAAGGATTGGGAAAAAACCGGTCAGAAAATTCTCTGATTTCGCCCGGACATGGGGTATAGTGCGCCTCAAGCAAAAAGCCGCAGGCAAAACCGGGGCAGAGGTCGAGGCAGACATGGCAGCAAGAACGGGCGCGCAGACCGTCGCGATCGAGGATGAATTGCGGGCGCGGATCATCGCCGATCCGGCAATCGTGCTGGAGGACCGGGACCTCATGCGCGCGCTGGTGGGCGCGTCCGAGGCGCAGATGGGGCGCAACATCGTCGATCTGCGCGGACTGGCCATGGAGCGGCTGGAAGCGCGGCTGGACCGGCTGGAGGAAACCCACCGCGCGGTGATCGCGGCGGCCTATGACAACCTGTCGGGGACCAACCAGATCCATCGTGCCATCCTGCGGATGCTGGACCCCGAACAGTTCGAGGGCTTCCTGCAAATGCTGGGCAATGACGTGGCCGAAATCCTTCGGGTCGATGCGATCAAGCTGGTGCTGGAAAGCACCGAGGGCGGCGGCGATGCCTCGCTCGAGCGGATCGGCGCCGTGCTGCGGGTGGTGGAGCCGGGTTTCATCGCCACCTACATGCAGCAGGGCCGCGGGTCGCAGCGCCCGGTGCTGCTGCGTCAGAACATCCCGGCGACGGATGCGCTCTATGGCCCGGCCTCGGTCGACATGCGGTCCGAGGCGCTGATGAAGCTCGACCTTGGGCGCGGGCGCATGGCCGGGATGCTGGCCATGGGGTCCGAGGACCCGCATCTGTTCAAGCCGGGACAGGGCACCGACCTGCTGGCCTTCTTTGCGGGGATATTCGAGCGCTCCATGCGCCGCTGGCTGTCTTGACGCTCGCGCTGACGCCTGCACTCCGGGACGCGCTGGAACGCTGGGGCGCGCATCTGGCGGCCATCGACGGCGCGGCGGAGAATACGCGCACCGCTTACGGCGCCGATGTGGCGGGGTTCCTGAGCTTCATCTGCACGCACCGCGGCGAAGGCGGCGGCCCGGCACTGTTGGGTGCGATCACGGTGTCGGACATGCGCGCCTGGATGGCGCATGAGCGCGCGAACGGGGCCAGCGCGCGCACGCTGGCGCGGCGGCTTTCGGCAGTGCGCAGCTTCGCGCGCTGGCTCGCCGACCGCGAGGGGCTGGACATCACCGCGGTCCTTTCGGCCCGCAGCCCTCGTCATGGCCGCAGCCTGCCCCGCCCGCTGGCGCCCGAGGACGCCCGCGCGCTGCTGGACACCGCCGAGGCGCAGGCCCGCGACGACTGGCAGGGCGCGCGCGATGCCGCCGTTCTGACTCTGCTGTGGGGCTGCGGGCTGCGCGTGTCCGAGGCGCTGTCGCTCACCGGCGCCGACGCGCCCCTGCCCGCGACCCTGCGCATCCGTGGCAAGGGCGGGCGCGAACGGCTGGTCCCGGTCTTGCCCGCCGCGCAAACCGCGACCGAGGCGTATTGCCGCACCTGCCCCCACCCGCTGAAGCCCGAGGGGCCGCTGTTTCGCGCCGCGCGCGGCGGCGCGCTGTGCCGCCGGGCCGTGGCGCGGGTGACGGAATCGGCGCGGTTGCAACTGGGTCTGCCGCCCAGCGCCACGCCGCACGCGCTGCGCCATTCCTTTGCCACGCATCTGCTGGCCGCCGGGGGCGATCTGCGCGCGATCCAGGAGTTGCTGGGCCATGCCTCGCTGCAGTCCACGCAGGTCTATGCCGCCGTCGACAGCGCACAATTGATGCAGGTCTACGCCCGCGCGCATCCCCGCGCGCGCTCCGGTGCCTGAGCCCACGCATCGCCCCGTTGCAGCCGCCCGCGTTTTCGCCCAAAAGGTCGCCCATGAAAGCGCACGTGACCCAGACCGCGCAGGCCTATGCCGTTCATCTGTTCACCGCCACCGGCGCGGTGTTCGCCATGCTTGCGCTGCTGGAAGCGGTCCAGGGCGACTGGCCGATGATGTTCCTGTGGCTGGTCGTCGCCTTCATCGTCGACGGGGTCGACGGCCCGCTGGCCCGGCGCTACCAGGTCAAGCAGAACGCCCGCACCATCGACGGGGTGCTGCTGGACCTGATCATCGACTACCTGACCTATGTGTTCATCCCGGCCTTCGCGTTGTTCCAGTCGGATCTGCTGCCGGGTTGGACCGGATGGATCGCGATCATCGTCATCACCTTCACCAGCGTGCTCTATTTCGCCGACACGCGGATGAAGACCACGGACAACTCGTTCCAGGGCTTCCCGGCGTGCTGGAACATGGCCGCCGTGGTGATCTTCGCCACCCAGCCCGGGTTCTGGGTGATCCTGACCATCATCGTGCTGCTGGCGGTGTCGATGTTCACGCAACTGAAATTCATCCACCCGGTGCGCACGGCGCGCTGGCAGGCGCTGTCGCTGCCGGTGGCGCTGGTCTGGACGGTGCTGGCGGGCTGGGCGGCCTGGGCGGAATTCGCACAGCCCGCGCTGGTGACCTGGGGACTGATCATCACCACGCTCTATCTTGGGCTGGTGGGGATCGTCCAGCAACTGCTGCCCGAGCAGCGCTGACGGGCGCGTGCCCCGGCAACGCAACCGATGGGGACAGCATGACAGACGACAGGACGGAGGGTCACACCGATGTGGCTGTGATCGGCGCGGGCATGGCCGGACTCACCTGCGCCCGGGCGCTGGCCGAGGCCGGGCTGCGTGTGCAGGTGCTGGACAAGGGGCGCGGGATCGGCGGGCGGATGGCCACGCGGCGCGCGCAGGTCGCGGGCGAGGAGATGCGCTTCGATCACGGCGCACAATACGTCACCGCGCTCGACCCGGGCTTCGCCGCGCTGCTGGAGGATGCGGAAACGGCAGGGGCGGCGGCGGTCTGGGATGAAAGCGGCCCGCGCCCGCGCTTCACCGGCGTGCCTGGCATGTCCGCCCTGCCCCGGTTCCTGGCCGCCGATCTGGACGTGCGGCAGCGCGTGACCGTGACCGCGCTCACCCCTGCGGCCACCGGCTGGACGGTCCACGCAGGCGACACCGCGCTCACCGCCCACCGCGTGGTCCTGACCGTCCCCGCTCCGCAGGCCGTCACCCTGTTGGGCGCCGCCCACCCTCTCGCCAAAGCGCTGGACGCGGTCGAAATGACCCCCTGCCTCACCCTGATGGCCGCCTTCCCCGAGGCGGGTGCCCCCGACATCCGCTTCCGCGCCGACGAGGACCACCCCCTTCCCTGGATCGCCCGCGACAGCAGCCGCCCCGGTCGCGCCCGCCCCGGCCTCTCGGGCTGGGTCGCACAGGCGAGCCCCGAGTGGAGCGCGCAGCACCTCGAGGAAACGCCAGACGCCATCGCCGCCGCCATGCTCCCCCTCCTGGCCGAAGCGCTGGACCTCGACCCGGCAGCGGTACTTCACACCAGCGCCCACCGCTGGCACTACGCCCGCGTGACCCGCCCCCTCGGCGCGCCCTTCCTGACCGATGCTGAAACCGGGCTCTGGCTCGGCGGCGACTGGTGCCTCGGCCCGCGAGTCGAGGCCGCCTGGCAAAGCGGACACGCCATCGCCGCCGACATCCTCGCCCGCGGCTGAGGCGGGCCCCACCCCGCAGTACCGATCGCCGCGCGCGTGCGCGCGGCCCGACCCAACCGGACAGCGGCGCATCTTTGATGCGTCCTGGCCGGGCGGGAGCACCCCCTTTCCCGCAGAGCGCGCCCTCAGCCCTCCAGCGCCTCGGCCTTTTCGGCCAACGCCAGCCAGTCCTCCTCGGCCTGCGCAAGCGCGTCCTGCCGTTGGGCCAGTGCGGCGGTGGCCTTCGAAAATTTTTCCGGCGCGCGGGTGAACAGCTCCGGGTCGGCCAGCAGCCTTTCCAGCTTGCCGATCTCGGCTTCCAGCCGCGCGATCTCGTCGGGCAGCGTTTCCAGCCGGTGCTTTTCGGCGAAGCTCAGCTTCGCTCTGCGCACCGGAGCCGCGGCCTTTGGCGCGGGCTTTGGCGGCGCGGCAGACCCCGGCTTCCCGGCCGCCTCGGCCACCGCAAACCGCGCGCCCTGCGCCCGCGCATCCGACCAGCCCCCGGCATAGAGCGTCGCGCGCCCCTGCCCTTCAAAGACCAGCGTGCTGCTCGCCACGCGGTCGACGAAATCGCGGTCGTGGCTGACCAGGATCACCGTGCCCTCGAACCCGCCCAAGAGGTCCTGCAGCAGGTCCAGCGTCTCGATGTCCAGATCGTTGGTCGGCTCGTCCAGCACCAGCAGGTTCGCCTCGCGCGCCATCAGCTTGGCCAGCAGCAGCCGCGCCTTCTCCCCGCCCGAAAGCGAGCGCACCGGCGCGCGCGCCTGCGATTCGTCGAACAGGAAATCCTTCAGATACCCCACCACATGCCGGGGCGTGCCGCGCACCATCACCTGATCGGCCTGCCCCGAGACGCGCATCAACGGATCGCCGGTCAGGTTCTCCCACAGCGTCGCGTCCCCATCCAGTTGCGCGCGGGTCTGGTCGAACAGCGCCACCTCCAGCCCGGTGCCCCGGCGGATGCTGCCCGCGTCTGCCTCGTCCTCGCCCAGAATCAGGCGCAGCAGCGTGGTCTTGCCGCAGCCGTTCGGTCCCATCAGCGCCAGCCGCTCGCCGCGCGTGATCCGCAGCGACAGATCGCGCAGCAGCACGCGCCCGCCCTGCGCCTTGCTCACCCTGTCCAGTTCCGCCACCAGCTTGCCCGAAGCGGGCGCCGCCTCCAGCGCCATGGCCGCCGTGCCCTGACGCCGGATCTGCGCCGCGCGCTCGGCCCGCAGCGCCTGCAAGGCGCGCACCCGGCCCTGATTGCGCTTGCGCCGCGCGCTGATGCCTTCGACGGCCCACCGGGCCTCGGCCCTGATCTTGCGGTCAAGCTTGTGGCGGGCGGCGTCCTCGGCCTCCCAGACACGCTCGCGCCAGTCCTCGAACCCTTCGAACGGCCCGTCCCTTCGGCGCACCTGCCCGCGATCGATCCAGAGCGTGCCGCGGGCCAGCGCGTTCAGAAAGGCGCGGTCGTGGCTGATCAGCACGAAGCCCGCGCGGGTCTCGCGCAGCCGCTCCTCCAGCCAGGTGATGGCGCCGATGTCCAGATGGTTGGTGGGCTCATCGAGCAGCATCAGTTCCGGTGCCTCGGCCAGGAGCCGCGCCAGCGCCGCCCGCCGCCGCTCCCCGCCCGAGGCCCGCGCCGGGTCCAGCGCCGGATCGAATGTCAGCCCCTCGGCGGCCAGTTCCACGCGGTAAGCTTCGCCCGGGTCCAGCGCCTGCGCGGCATAGTCGCCCAGCGTGGCAAAGCCCGCGTAATCGGGGTCCTGCTCCATGTAGCCCACGGTCACGCCCGGCGCGCAGGCGCGCGCGCCCCGGTCGGGTTCGATCAGCCCGGCCATGACCTTCATCAGCGTGGATTTGCCCGACCCGTTGCGCCCCACCAGCGCCAGCCGGTCGCCGGGCTGGATCACCAGATCGAGCCCGTCTAGGACCGGCGCGCCGCCCCAGCCAAGCGCGATGTCCGAAAGTTGCAGAAGCGGTGCCTGTGCCATGGGCGGCGTCTTAGCGCGGCAGACGGCGAAGGGAAAGCCGCGCGTCTGTCCTACGGAGATCACACGGCAGCCAGTGCCCGCAGGCTTTGGCGCCGCGCCTGCGGCACGCGGTCGGCGGCCAGCGCGGTGAAGACATGCAGCGTGTCCAGATCGCGGTCGATCACCGCATGGTCCGAAACCCAGCCGCCCAGCGCCAGATAGGACCGCAAGAGCGGCGGCACGCCCGCGCGCGCCGCCCCGTCGTCGCCCGGGGCCGCGGCAAAACGCGCCAGCGCCACGGTCTCCGCCGCGCGCGCCGCCGGTCCCTGCCCTGCGGGCGCGCAATGGTGCCGCCACAGATACCCCAGCGCCGCCGCGTGCCGCGCCGGGTCCGCGCCGGGAAACGAGGTGCAACCCAGCAGCATCCCCGCCCCGGACCCCAAAGTCAGCGCCGCTATCCGGCCCAGCATCAGCCGCGGCGGATCCGGATCTGCCCGCAGGTCCGGCGCAATGCAGAACCGCCCCAATTCCAGCAGCGGCGCCGCGCGCGCCATGTGCAACCCGCGCAGGCCATAGAACTGCCCGGTATAGCCGCGCGCCGCCGCCGCCCTGTCGGCGTGCAGGAACACGCGGCAGGCGGCGGCCGTGCGCCCGGTCGCCACCTCCTGCACGGTCAGGTGACGCGCTTCGGCGTCGAAACGGTCCGTATCCGGCGCGCCACCCCGGAACACTTGCGCGCGCAGGTCAAGCGCGGCCCGCGCCGCCGCCGCACCCGAGGCGCTGGCTGCACGGAAGCGCGGCGCGGGGGCGGTGGACGGCATGGCGGCCTTGGGCATGGGGCCTCCGAAGGACAGAATTGACCCCGGCCTGCGCGCTCTGGTCCCGGGGCGGTTTGATCCTAGATATTAATCGGAAATGACAGATTTGCGAAGCACAGGACGATCCATGAGTTTTCCGGTTCAGAAAAGCGACGACGAATTGCGCGAACGGCTTTCGCCGCTGGCCTACAAGGTGACGCAGCGCGAAGGGACCGAGCGCGCTTTCACCCATGACGATTTTCCGAAGGACCCGGGCAGGTTCCACTGCGTCTGCTGCGGGCAGGCGCTGTTCGATCAGGCGCAGAAATTCGACAGCGGCACCGGTTGGCCGTCCTTCTGGGCGCCGCTGGACGAGGGCGCTGTGGGCACGCGCGAGGATCGCAAGCTGTTCATGCGCCGGACCGAGGTGCATTGCAGCAATTGCGGCGCGCATCTGGGCCATGTCTTTCCCGATGGCCCGCCGCCCACCGGGCTGCGCTATTGCATGAACGGTGTGGCGATGGACTTCGTGCCTGCCGGGGATTGATCCGCTGCGGTCTAGGTGGTGGCGCCGGGTCTGTCGGCGTGCCCGACGAGCGCGTGGCCGCCAAGGCACGAGCACCCATTGCGCATCGCCCGCGACCACTCAGCTTGCGGCGGAGTCCGAAAGCAGTGCCCGCACACGGTCGGACAGCCAGTCCAGTTCCGGATCGCGCAGCCCCAGCTCGGCCAGATGCGCGGCGGTGTTGAACAGGTAATCCGCGTTCGGCCCCCGCCCGCCATGGGCACGGGCGATGATGCGGGCCTGTTCTTCCAGCGGCAGGCCGCCGCAATACTGGTCATGGGTGCGGTCAATGACATAGGTCACCGCCTCGACCTTGCGTCCATCGGCCAGCGCCAGCGGCTGCAAGGTTTCCAGATAGGCCGCCGAGATCAGTTCCCGCGCGCGCAGGTATTCCAGCGTCTCGGGTGCGATCCGGGCCGGGATCTCGAAGGCCAGCCCCTCGCATGTACCCTTTGCCGCATCGAGCGCCAGCACCAGACCCGGCGCGGCCTCGGTCCCGCGGTGGTGGATCGAGCGCATGCAGAAGGACCGCCGGAAGCCGTCAAGCTGCGCGATCTGCGCCGAGGCATAGGCAAAGCCGGGGTTCCACACCAGTGACCCGTAGCCGAAAACCCAAACCGAAGCGCTCTTGCTCATGTGACTGGTCCTGATGCCCGTGCAGGGTGTAAACACCAATACGCGCAGCGCGAAAAGGGGCCATCGGCCTGAAATCGAGGGCGCGGGATCGGGCATAGGAAGTCGGGAACAGGGTATGCTGCGGGTGCTGCTGATCGGGATCATCGGGGCGTTTCTGGCCTGGGGCAGCTACTGGGCCTTCGGCTCGCGGGCGCTGGAGCGTTCGGTGGGCGACTGGATCGCCGCCACGCCCGAGGCCACCGCGGAAGCGGTCGAGGTGCGCGGCTTTCCCAATCGGTTCGATCTGACCCTGACGGCGCCAGCATACGATTCGCCCGCACTGGGCTGGTCGGCGCCCTTCGCGCAGGTTTTTGCGCTCAGCTACAAGCCGCATCACATGATTGCAGTGTTCCCGCATGACCAGAGCCTGCGGATCAATGGCGCCGACTGGGCGATCAGCAGCGCCGACATGCGGGCCAGCGTGGTCACAAAAGTGTCCAGCCAGATGGCCGGCCAGCCGGAACTGAACCGTGCGACACTGGTGATCGATGCCCTGCGTGCGCGCGGCATCACCGGCGAGGCGCTGCAGGCCGAGACCGTGCGGATCGCTAGCCGCAAGCTGGACGATGACCCGCTGGCGCATGACCTTGGCGTCGAGGTGCTGGGCCTCCGCCTGCCACCCGAGGTCCGGGCGCTGGCCGATCCGGCCGGGGCGCTGCCGGCAGAGGTGGCGCGGCTGCATCTGGACGCGGTGATCCGGTTCGACCGCCCGCTTGATGCCGCAGGCGCATCATCGGCGCGGGTGCGCGGGCTGGAGGTGCGCGCCGGGCGGGCCGAATGGGGCGATGTGACGCTGGATGCCGAAGGCGCGCTCGAGGTCGATGCCGCCGGGCTGATCTCGGGCGAGATGGCGGTGACGGTGACCGAGTGGCAGCTACTGATGGAGGGCGCGCGCGCCGCCGGGGTCTGGGACGCGGGCGCGGACCCGCTGATTAGCGGGCTGCTGTCGGGACTGGCGCGCGAGGATGGCGACGAGACCACTATCACCCTGCCGCTGGCGGCCGAACGCGGCACGGTCTACCTTGGCCCGTTTCCGCTGGGGGCGTTGCCGACGCTCTGAGCCCCGCGCCAGGCCGGGGAAGCGCCCCCTCAGGGGATCTCCCACCAGCCCTCCCCGACACCCTTCGGGGGCGCCGCCCCAGCTGGCGCAGGGGCGAGGGCGCTCCTCAGGTCCAGAGGACACAGCGCGCGGAAACAATCGGCCGCGATGCTGCCCGGAAAGCGCGGCGGCCCCGGGGGTTCCCCGGGGCCACAACGCCTTGTCACAGGTTTTCCGGCCGCCGCCCGGACCCGCCACACTCAGCCGTCGGCGCGCTCCGGCTGCGCTTCGGCGTCTTCGCGCCGGCGGCGGTTTTCGTCCATGAAGGCGTCGAACTCGGCCTTGTCCTTGGCGCTGCGCAGGCGCTCGAGGAACGATTCGAACGCGGCCTGCTCATCCTCGAGCCGTTTCAGCGTATCGGCCTTGTAGGCATCGAACGCCATGTTCCCGGAACTGCGCCCCTTATGGACGGGCTTGCTGCGGCAGGATCGTTTGAACATCTGTTTCCCCCAGATCATGTAGGCCAGAAGCGCCAGCCCGATGGGCCAGAAGACGATGAAGCCCAGTACCATGACGGCGATCCAGGCGCCCTTGCCATGGCCATCGAGCCAGGTTTCGATTTCGCGCGGCCAATGCGCGACGGGTGTTGCGGTGCTCATGATGCTTCCCTCAAGTGTTAATGTTATTCACATTCACATAAATGGGGCGCGCTGTCCAGCCTGCAAGAGGGCGAAGGCGGTTTTTTTGCCCCGACCCATTGCTCCTTCGTGAAGCAGGGCGCACAGGTGGACCTGGCGGCGCAGAAGGTTCCGGCATGCTTGATGACCTCTCGGAAAAGCTGATCACTCATTACGTGCGTGGCGCGTGGCGCGCGCCGCTGGCGGTGGCGGGGCGGCCGGTGCGGCTGGCCTGCGGACGGGTGCCGGGGCAGATCGTGCCTGCGGGCGCCGGGGATGTCGCCCGCGCGCTGGACAGCACGGTGCAGGCGCGCGATGCCCTGACCGACCCGGCGCGCTGGCTGGCGGTACTGGACAGCGCCCGCCCGGCCATCGAGGCCGCGCTGGCCGACGCGCAGCGGCAGGAGCGCGGCGACGTGGGCAGCTTCGTGCTGCCGCCGGGCACCGCGCCCGGAACCGACCGCCCGCTGGCGATCCTGATGCCTGCCGCGCTCGCCCCGGCATCGCAACTGGATATCCTGCGGCGCGCGCTGGCTGCTGCGCGGCCCGTCATCCTCAAGCCCGCACCGGGCGGCGCCGTGGCGGCGACGGTGCTCATGGACCATCTGCACCGCCTGGACCTGCCGCCCGGCGCAGTGACCATGCTGCAAGGTGACGGACCGGGCACCGGCGCGCTGCTTCAGGCCACCCGGGAAATGGACGCCTGGCGTATCACCGCACCCTGACCGAAGGCCGCGCCCTGCGTCCACTTTGGTCGCGGGCGCCGCCCCCACCCCGTCCGAGCCTCAAGCCAACTCCCGACTGGACCCGAACACCCGCTGCACAGGGGAAAACCGCGGCAGATTTGCAGCATTCGCGCCGAACCGGCCGAAGCATCGGCACCTTGGCCCAAAAGTCATTTGGCAAGCCCGGACCCCGCCACTATGCTGCGCAGCAAAACAGAGCAGGAACGCAACCGCATGGCCAGACCGCCAATCGGGGCCACAACGCAATTCACCCAGCCTGTCCGCCAGCTTGTGATCATGCTCACGATCCTTGTGCTGGTGGGCATTGGCACATGGTTCCTGTTTCCGCGCGTCTCGGGCGTGTTTCTCGCCAATATCTGGCTCAATGGATTCATATTCTTCGTCTTCCTGATCGGGGTGGGCGCGACCTTCTGGCAGGTGTTCCAGTTGCGCCGCTCGGTGATCTGGATCGAGGGCTTCGCCTCCGAAACGCCGGGCCATCAGGTCACCATCGCGCCGCGCCTGCTGGCGCCTCTGGCGGCCCTGCTGCGCTCGCGCGGGCGGGGCAGCCATATCAGCGCGTCCTCGGCGGGTTCGATCCTCGACTCGGTCGCCACGCGGATCGAGGAACAGCGCGACATCACCCGCTATCTGGTCAGCCTGCTGATCTTCCTGGGGCTCTTGGGCACGTTCTACGGGTTGGCGATCACGGTGCCGGCGGTGGTGGAAACCATCCGTTCGCTGGCCCCCGCCGAGGATGAGGCCGGCATCATCGTCTTCGACCGGCTGATGACCGGGCTCGAGGCACAGCTTGGCGGCATGGGCACGGCGTTCTCCTCCTCGCTGCTGGGGCTGGCGGGGTCGCTTGTGGTGGGGCTTCTGGAACTGTTCGCCGGGCATGGGCAGAACCGGTTCTACCGCGAGCTGGAGGAATGGCTCTCCTCCATCACCCGGCTGGGCACCGCCGGGACTGATACGGGCGACGGCGCCACTGGGGATCTGGGCGCCATGGTCGCGGTGCTGGACGCCATGGCCGAACAGATGGAATCCATGCGCACGCAGCAGCAACAGGCCGACAGCGAACGCGTGGCGCTGGATCAGGGGCTGGGCTACCTGGCCGAAGCCGTGGACCGGCTGGCCCAGACCAGCGCCGCGCCCCAGCCCCCTCCACAGACCGAAGCCGCGCTGGAACGGATCGCCGAGGCGCAGGAACAGATCATCGCACTGATGCGCCGCGACGAGGAAGAGGGCGGCCCGCATATCGAGGCCGAAACCCGCCTGCGCCTGCGCTCCATCGATCTGCAACTGCTGCGCGTGCTGGAAGAACTTTCCGCCGGGCGGCAGGAATCCATGTCCGACCTGCGCACCGACCTGGCCACGCTGACCTCGGCCGTGCGGCAGCTTTCGCGCAACATTCCCGCGGCGCGCGGCCGGGAGGGCTAGGCCATGTCGCTTGCCCGGCGCACGGGACAGCGCGCGGTCAGCAACAGCATCTGGCCGGGCTTCGTGGATGCGATGACGGCGCTCCTGCTGGTGCTGATGTTCGTGCTGTCGATCTTCATGATCGTGCAGTTTGTGCTGCGCGAGACCATCGACACCCAGGACACCGAATTGCAGGGGCTTGCCGCGCAGGTGTCCAGCCTGTCCGAGGCGCTGGGACTGTCGCAGGCCCGCGTGGCCGCGCTGGAGGGCGAGGTCGAAGGCCTGGAAAGCGATGTGGCGGGGCTGGAGAGCGATCTGGCCGCCGCGCGCGAAACCGCAAGCGCGCAGGCCACGCAGATCGCCGGGCTGACCCGGACCCTGCAAAGCCGGGAGGCCGACCTGGCCGAAGCCCGCGCCGATATCACCGCGTTCGAGGCGCAGGTCGCGGCCCTGATCGGCGAGCGTGACCGGGCGCTGGCAGCAGGCGAAGCGCTTGCGGCTGATGTGGCCGATCTGGAGGCCGCGCAGGCCGAACTGATCTCGGAGCAGGAAGCGCTGCAGATGGCGCTCGCCGCCATGCGCGACGAACGCGACGCCGAAGCCGAGGCCGCGCGCCTGGCCGCCGCCCAGCGCGAGGCGGTGGAAGCTGC
>LFIK01001381.1_pt1 | contig 19278 bp, 17 predicted proteins | sample 643401 | NCBI WGS metagenome assembly LFIK01 (sample SAMN03777447, study PRJNA286221) | soda lake metagenome | biome: soda lake; feature: Kulunda steppe; material: water; isolation source: sample T5-Br brine of Lake Tanatar-5 | place: Russia: Kulunda steppe | collected 2010-07
CGGTGATGCGGCGCTTGATCGACGGGATGATGCCGAAGGTGGCGCCTTCCGAGCCCTGCACGAAGAAGGAGGTAAAGACGGTGATAGCGATGGCCAGGATCAGCGGCCAGGTCTCGTTCATCATCGCTATCAGGGTGAAGCCGATGCCGATGCCGAACATGTAGCAGAGCATCACGAAGCGCCGGTTGCCCATGCGGTCCGAGACCGCGCCCCCCATCGGGCGAGCCGCTGGTCAAGCGCGGCATCAAGACCCTGGTCTCGGAGGTCGGCGCCATGGAAGGGCTGTCCGACTTCGCCATGACGACAAACGGTGCGGGCCTGGTCAAGCACGCACGCGCGCTGCGCGACGGGGGGCTCAAGCGCCTCAATATCAGCCTCGATACCCTGGACCCGGAACGTTTCCGCGCCCTGACGCGCACCGGTGACCTGGCGAAGGTCATCGACGGCATCCGCGCCGCCCGTGAGGCCGGCTTCACGCGCATCAAGCTCAACGCCGTGATCCTCAAGGGACGCAACGACGACGAGATTCTCGACCTGGTCGACTTCGCCCGCGACGAGCAGGTGGATATCAGCTTCATCGAGGAGATGCCGCTGGGCCAGGCCATCGGCCACGACCGCGCCGCCACCTTCTGCGGAAGCGACACGGTGCGCGCGATCATCGAATCCCGCCACGCCCTGGTGCCCACCACCGAGACTACCCTGGGCCCCTCGCGCTACTTCCGCATGGCCGACAGCGACTCGCGCATCGGTTTTATCTCGCCCCATAGCCACAATTTCTGCGACGCCTGCAACCGGGTGCGGGTCACCGCCGAGGGCCGCCTGCTGCTCTGCCTCGGCAACGAGCACTCGGTGGACCTGCGCGCCGTGCTGCGCCGCCACCCCGGCGACACCGAGCGCCTCAAGGCCACCATCGTCGCCGCCATGACGAAGAAGCCCGAGCGTCACCACTTCACCACCGACGGCGACGTCCAGGTGATGCGCTTCATGAACATGACCGGCGGCTAGCCAGCGCCGGATGGGGATGATGCGCTTGGCGAGTGCCGGCCAGCGTGTCCGAATCTTCTCTCGAATGACGATCCTGGAAGGCCTGCCGGGCTTCCGCCGACAATGATTTGTTCGACCATGCCTGTGAGCGACATCTCGTCCCCCTGAAAGCGACGGGATGGACGTGATTCATTCGCTCCCCGCCGGCGGGTGTGCAATTCTGACATGTCAGATCGCGACGCTTTGCGGTGACTATCGGAACGGACTTGTCTGATCACGACAGCCGGATATCGGTGGGCGTCCTGATGCGAACATAACAATAACTCGAGTACGACCCCGTACAGGAGTCTCGCCATGATGACCCGCTCTCAGGCCCCCCAGGGCTATGCCGATTTCGACGGCGGTGCGGCGAAGAAATTCGTGATCGACCCCCATGGCAGCGTGGCCGCGTAAGTCAGGAGAGGAACCCGAGTTGGCCAACGCCGCACCTTAAAGGCGGTGCAGCGAGCCATTTCGGGATATCGACCCCCATGGCAGCGTGGCCGCGTAAGTCAGGAGAGGAACCCGAGTTGGCCAACGCCGCACCTTGAAGGCGGTGCAGCGAGCCATTTCGGGATATCGATCCCACGGCAGCGTGGCCGCTTGAGGCGCCACCCGAGCTGGCCGAGAATTCGCACCCAAAGGCGGTGCGGCCAGCTATTTCGGGGTATCAACCCCCACGGCAGCGTCGCGGCCTGAGTGGGCAGGCCTGGCAGGCTCGGGGTGGTCATTGCGGGGTCGGGTCTGCCAGGTAGGCCATCACATGCCGCTGCATGGCCGCTGCCGCCGGCGACAGGCTGGCGCCGGCCCGGCAGATCAGCCCGATCCGGCGCTCCAGGCGGGGTTCGGATAGAGAGACGAAGCGCAGCCGGACGTGCTCTTCCTGAAACGCCAGGCGGGGCAGGGTTGTGATGCCGATGCCCGCTTCGAGCATCGCGGTCAGCGAGATCATGTTGGAGATAAACAGCGAACTGTGTTCGAGCAGATCAGCGGCCGGTGAGCCGACGAGCAGCCGCGAGGTACCGTTGCGGATCAGGGTATGCCCGGCCAGCTCTCGCCAGTGCAGGCTCTCATGGCCGGCCAGCGGATGATCGTCCCGACACACCACGCCAACGTCATCGTGCAGCAGCGGAATGAAGTCCAGTCCCTCCTCCGGTTGCCACAGGCTGGTGATACCCAACTCGACCTCGCCGGTCAGTACCATCTGGCTCACCAGTTCGGAATGGCCATCCTGCAGGCTGATCTCGATGCCCGGGTAGTCCGTCACGAAGCTTGCCAGGATGTCGGGCATCAGGCGGCTGGCCACCGAGGGAACCGTCGCGATATCCACTCGACCGGCCTGGTGGCAGGCCACGGCCAGGGCATCCCGGCTCACCCGGTCATGGTGTGCCACCAGTTCGCGAAAGCGTGGCAGGCACCACTGCCCGAAGGGGGTCAGCGTGGCCTTGCCGCGGCCCTTTTCGAAGAGGGGTTGGCCGAGGCGCACCTCCAGATCGTTCACCGCCATGGAGATCGCCGGCTGGCTGCGATGCAGGTGCTTGGCCGCAGCATGGAAGCCGCCCTGGTCGGTGATCGCCAGCACGCAGCGAAGCGGTTGAAGCTTCAGTTCGGGTAGCATGGTAAGAATTCCTGATCATTTTATCGGTTTTATTGATTATTCTTATCTTGGTCGCTCTCCTAGGATGACGTCAACGTCATCCCAGGAGGTTACCCATGTCCCATTCCCATCCGCTCTTCATCGCCGGCCAGTGGTGCGAAGGCGAAGGCACCATTGCCAACCACAATCCTTCGGACACCGATGACCTGGTTGGCCATTACGCCCAGGCCAGCGTTGCCCAGGTCGGCGAGGCCATCGCCGCGGCCAGGCAGGGCCAGCGTGAGTGGGCAAAGCATGGTCTTGAGCAGCGCTATGCCGTGCTGATGGCCATCGGCGACGAACTGGTGGCCCGCAAGGATGAACTGGGTCGCCTGCTCTCGCGCGAGGAGGGCAAGCCGCTGGCCGAGGGGGTGGGCGAGGTCTATCGCTCGGCACAGTTTTTCCACTACTACGCCGCCGAGGTACTGCGGCAGATCGACGACCGGGTGGAGTCCGTGCGTCCCGGGGTCGAGGTCGAGACTCGACGGGAGCCGGTCGGCGTGGTGGGTGTGATCAGCCCCTGGAACTTCCCCATGGCCACGGCGGTGTGGAAGATCGCCCCGGCGCTGGCCTTCGGTAACGCGGTGATCTTCAAGCCGGCCAATCTGGTGCCGGCCAGTGCCTGGGCGCTGACCGAGATCATCAGCCGCCAGTCGCTGCCCCCCGGCACCTTCAATCTGGTCATGGGCCCCGGTAGCAGCGTCGGCGATGCCCTCATCTCGAGCCCAGACATTCATGCCTTGAGCTTCACCGGCTCGCTGGACGTGGGGCGGCGCGTGGCGGCGGCCACCGCCGGGAATCTGGTGAAATGCCAGCTGGAGATGGGGTCCAAGAATGCACTGATCGTGGCCGACGATGCGGATCTCGACCTGGCCGTGGAGGCGGCATTCGCCGGCGCCTATTCCGGCACCGGGCAGAAGTGCACGGCGTCCTCGCGGCTGATCGTCACCGAATCGGTACATGACGCCTTTGTGGAGAAGCTCATCGCTCGGCTGGACCGCGCGACGGTGGGCCATGCCCTGGCAGAGGGCGTGCAGATCGGCCCGGTAGCGGATGCTCGCCAGCTTGCGTCCAACCTCGCCTGGATCGAACGGGCCCGCGAGCAGGGTGCTGTGCTGGCCTACGGCGGCGAGCGTCTCGAGAGGGAGACCCCGGGCTACTACATGTCGCCGACCCTGTTCACGGACACCACCAACGACATGGCGATCAACCGCGAGGAAGTCTTCGGCCCCATTGCCTGCGTGATCAAGGTCGCGGATGCCGAGACGGCCATCGAGACCCTCAACGACACCAACTTCGGCCTGACCGCTGGCATCATCACCGACTCCCTGAAACTGGCCAATGCGTTCAAGGCCCGTGCCGAGACCGGCTGCGTGATGGTCAACCTGGCCACTGCCGGTACCGATTACCACGTGCCGTTCGGCGGTCGCAAGGACTCGAGCTTCGGTCCCCGCGAGCAGGGTCGCTATGCCCGCGAGTTCTATACCGTGGTCAAGACCTGCTATGTCAAAGCCAATTGAGTCAAGGCGTGAGGAAGATGTCATGTCCAAGCAAACACTGACCATTGACGGCCTGCAGTACTCGAACTGGTCCCGGGAGATCTTCCAGCAGATGCATGAGGGGGGCGTGGATGCCGTGCATGCCACTCTGGTCTACCACGAGACCACTCGTGAGACCCTCTTCAGGCTTGGCGAGTGGAATCGTCGCTTCGAGCAGCATCACGACCTGATCATGCCGGTGCGCGAGCCGGGGGACATCGAACAGGCCCGTGCTGCCGGCAAGGTCGGCATCTTTCTGGGGGCCCAGAACTGTTCTCCGATCGAGGACGACATCGATATGGTGGCGCTGCTGCGTCGCCTGGGCCTGATGATCATGCAGCTGACCTACAACAACCAGAGCCTGCTGGCTTGTGGCTGTTACGAGAGCGAGGACAGCGGCATCACGCGTTTCGGCCGTCAGGTGATACGCGAGATGAACCGCGTCGGCATGGTGATCGACATGTCCCACAGTGCCGAGCGTTCCACCCTGGAAGCCATCGAGCTCTCCGAGCGGCCGGTCATCATTTCCCATGCCAACCCCGAGTTTTTCCACCCGGCCAAGCGCAACAAGTCCAATCGCGTGCTGGCGGCAATCGCCGAGTGCGATGGTCTGCTGGGGTTCTCGGCCTACCCCTTTCATCTCAAGGATGGTCCCGACTGCACCCTGGAGGCCTACTGCACGATGATCGCTCGCACGGTGGACCTGATGGGGATCGAACACGTGGGGCTGGGGACCGACCTCTGCCAGGACCAGCCTGTCTCGGTGCTCGAATGGATGCGTAACGGGCGCTGGTCCAAGGAAATGGACTACGGCGAAGGCAGCGCCAGCAATGCTGGCTGGCCGAGACCGTTGCCCTGGCTGCGCGACAGCCGGGACTTTCCCAACCTGATCGACGGCCTGCGCCAGCGCGGCTTCGACGAGGATGAGGTCGAACGCATCATGGGCCGTAACTGGGTGGCACTGCTTCAACGTGCCGCCACCCCTGCCACAGCCTGACCTCTCCTTCTCAAGGTTCATCCAATAACAAGGAAAACAACATGAGTACGCCTGACAATCACTCCTCGGAGAGGCCAACCTCCGGCCCTACCAACCGCTTCGGTGATCCTGTCGTCCTGGGACTCAGCGTCGGTTTCGTCGTGCTGTTCGTCGTGCTGTCGATCATCGACGTCGATGGCGTCGCCGCTGCCATCGGTAGCGGTTTCGCCTGGACCGCCGTCGTGCTCGGCTCCTACTTCCAGCTGCTGCTGCTGCTGACCTTCTTCATTGCCATGGGGCTGGCCATCTCGCCGGCCGCCAGCGCCAAGGTGGGCAACCTCGACAAGCCAGAACTGAGTACCTTCAAGTGGCTGTCGATCATCATGTGCACCCTGCTGGCAGGCGGTGGCGTCTTCTTCGCCGCCGGCGAGCCGGTCTACCACTTCGTGGTCACGCCGCCGGCCTTCGACACCGAGGCGGGTACTGCGGAGGCGGTGGCCGGGGCGCTGGCGCAGTCCTTCATGCACTGGGGTTTCCTGGCCTGGGCGGTACTGGGTTCGCTGACCGCCGTGGTACTGGCCCATTCCCACTATGACAAGGGGCTGCCGCTGCAGCCCCGGACGTTGCTCTACCCGGTCTTCGGGGAGCGTTTGATGAGAGGCTGGCTCGGCGGAGTGGTCGATGCCTGCTGTGTAATCGCCGTCGTGGCGGGTACCGTCGGGCCAATCGGCTTTCTGGCCACCCAGGTCAGTTTCGGGCTGCATGAGCTGCTCGGGTTCGCCGAGGGCTATGGCACCCAGCTGGCGATCCTGGTCGTGCTGGGGGCGCTCTATGTCACCTCGGCCGCCACCGGCATCCATCGCGGTATCCAACTGCTCAGCCGGTTCAATGTCTTCCTGGCGCTGGCCATTGCCGCCATCATTTTCATTTTCGGCCCCACCCTCTTTCTCACCAACGCCTACCTCCAGGGCTTCGGGGAGTACGTGAGTTCCTTCCTGGCCATGGCCACCATGACCTCGGAAACAGCTCCGGCATGGTGGATGCAGTGGTGGACAGTGTTCTTCTTTGCCTGGTTCATCGGCTATGGCCCCCTGATGGCCATTTTCGTGGCGCGTATCTCGCGTGGCCGCACCGTCCGCCAGATGATTCTCGCCGTGGCGGTGATGGCGCCCATTGCCACCACCGTCTGGTTCACCCTGCTGGGCGGCTCGGGCATTCATTACCAGTTGACCGGGGTGATCGACCTGACCGAGGCGCTCAACAACTTCCAGTTCGACGTGGCGACCCTGACGGTCGCTCAGGCCCTGCCGGGAGGCGTCCTGATGGCCCTGGCCATCCTGCTGCTGACCACCATCTTCGTGGCGACGACCGGTGATTCCATGAGCTATGCCATCGCCGTGGTCTGCACCGGCCACGACCGGCCCCATGTCGCTGTGCGTGTCTTCTGGGGCGTGGCCATGTCGTTGATGGCCGCCATCCTGCTCTACATGGGCGCCGGCCAGATCGGGGTGCTTCAGCAATTCATCGTGATCACCGCGATTCCCGTCTCCCTGATACTGCTGCCGTCCTTGTGGACCGGTCCTCAGGCAGCCTATGCCATGGCCCGCCAGCAGGGGCTCACCACCCGCCCCAAGGTGATCGTCAATGACTAGCGCGGATCTCGTTTCGGCGTCTCCACTCGGCCTGCGTCCCGCCGATGAGGTGATGCGGCTAGAGCGGCTCGGCAGCCTGCATGCCACCCGGCTGAGTTTCGTGCGCAGCCTGGTGCGCCAGATGGCCCGTCAGCGGTGGCAGATCAGCCGTGTGGGCTTCGACCTGGATGCCAACGGCCATGGGTCGGCCATCTATCGACTGCAGACGCCCCACGGTCGCTATCACGGCGTGATGTTTGCCCAGCCGCTGGACGACGCACGGCGCTCCGACCGGGTGATCGCCGAGGCCTGGGATGTGACCTTCGGCCTGGTGGAGGGTGACGTCGATGAGAGCCTGCTGGCGCAGATGGCGGCCAACGTGCCGCTGCAGGAGGCAGGGCGTCAGCACCCCAGGGTGCTGGTGCTGTCGCGGGCCAACAAGAGCCTGCGCAACTTCGCCCACTTCGTCGAGGCCCTGGCCCGCGGCGAGCAGCCCGATCCCGCCTGGCTGACCCGGGTCGGCTATCTCTACCGGACCACGGCGGTCTACGGCAACGGCAAGTTCGGCCTCGCCGACTTTGCCCGCCTGCTGGACAACCCTGATTTTCGGCGGCCCTTCTCGGCGCAGATGGCGGGCGTCTACCTGCTGCGGCACTTCTCCATCGAGCAGGTGGAGCACCTGGCGGCCTGCCGGTCACCGGATACCGCCTGCCGACTCGCCACCGAACTGCGGCGTTACCTGGGCATCGGCAATTCCACCGGGCTCGGCATGGCGCCCTTCCTGATCAATCATCCGCAGCTGATTGCCCAGTGGGTCACCCAGCGCGAGACAGCCCTGACGCTGGCTCTGCGTCAGGTGCCGAGTGAAGCCGAACGCATGAGGCTCATCGCGCTGACCCGACGCGCCATGCAGCATCTCGACGAAACCGTCACCGAGGACATCGAACAGACCGAGCGCAATGCCGCCACGGTGGCCGCGCTGCCCGATGTGTTGACCTGGCTGGCCAGCGTGCCGCTGGAGGCCGATATTTGGCAGCAACTGGTGGAGTGGAGCGCCCGGACGCTGCCGCTGGAGGCTCAGGAGCTGATCAATACGCTGCTGATCGAGCTCTATCCGGATCAGGTCGACGTTCTGGAAGATCAGATGGGGGTGGAGGAGAACCTCGATCTCGAGCCCGATATGCCGCTGATGCGGCTACGCCAGCTGATCGAGACCCACTATGGCTGGGCGTTGGCCCATGACTACGAGGGTCACGAGGGTGCCTACTGGTTCTGGTACCGCTCCGCCGAAAAGGAGGAGCCGAGGCTGGGAGTGCGTCATGCCGAGCCCGGCGCCGAGAAGGAGATGCCCATTGCCATTGGCCCTCGCGTGGCGCGCACCCACCAGGCTATCTGCGAATTCCTCGAGGGTCATTCCCGCGCCACGGTGGTCGATTTCCTGCTCGAGCATTCTCGCCACAAGGAGGTGGTGCGCCGCGTCCAGACGCTGGTCAAGGCGCCCTATGGCGATATCCACGCCAACCTCTGGCATCGCGACATGAAGCCGATGCACCTGCTGCGCACCAAGCTCTCCTTCTTCGGGGCCAGCCGATTCGATCCCAAGTCCGACCGCTGGGTGCGGATCACCCTGTTTCAGGGAGCACCGCTGGTCGAGGAGCTCAATGCCGAGCCGCAAGACCTCGCCGACTTCGACGACTGGAGCTTCCCCCTCGAGCCCGCCTGGGAGGGGCAAGCAAGGTCCAACCCCGGGCGTTCTGGAGTGGTAGCCGAATGAACGTGTCCTATAACGAACTTCAGGGCCTGTGTCGCAAGGCATTCAGCGGGATCGGCTTCGAGGAGGGTGATGCTGCCGATGCCGCCGATATGGTTGCCTGGATGCAGTCTCACGGCCTGCATGGCGTCGAGCAACTCAATCGGGGTCTGGACTACCTGCTCGTGGAGTCATCCGAGACGCGGCCGCAGTTGATCTACCAGGACGGTGATCTGGCGGTACTCGACGGCCAGGGCCAAAGCGTGTTGCGAAGCATCAGCCTGGCCACCGAGCTTGGCTTTGCCAAGGCGCGTGCCCGCGGCCTATCGGTTGTCAAGATCCGTCGCTGCCACAATCGCCAGCTGATCATGGGCTACCTCTCTCGGCTGGCCGGGCGCGGCATGAACATCACCGCCTTCTGGCGCAATGCTCAGGTGCCCCTCACCGAGCAGGTGGTGGGCTTCCGCGCGGGCCATGCCACTCCCGAGGTGCGCGTCTACTCGGTACGCGACGTGCCTGAAGAGAACGAGCCCAACGACGGCATCACCCTGGTGATGGCCAACCATGTGGAGCTGCTGCCGTCGCTGGGCGCCGACCACGACCTTGACCTGCTGGCGCATCATCCCGAGTCGGAACTGCTGGCCTGCCGTCAGCTGGCCCTCAAGGAGGGCATCAGCGTGGACGACGCCATCTGGGCTCGCCTCAAGGAGCTGGCCCATCGCATTCTTGTAGAATCCTCCGAGGCCTCGAGAGGCGGCGCCGGCGCCGGCGGCACTGACAACGACTGATTCTTCCCTCTCCACGAGACTTCGCCATGATCCAACCCGTAGCCACCGACCTCTATGCCGCCAAGGCCCCGCTGGAATGGGCCGTGATCGGTAACGGCATTCTCTTCACCGCCCAGATCCCCATTGGCGCCGATGGCGCCGATGGCGCCGTGGTCGATGGTGGTATCGAGGCCCAGACCCGCCAGACCCTTGATAACCTGCGCCACACCCTGGTCTGTGCCGGGGGAGGCATGTCCAGTCTGACCCAGGTACTGATCTATGTGACTCGTCGCGAGGACCTTGCCACGGTCAATCGCCTTTACGCCGAGTATGTCAGCGCTCCCTATCCCAACCGCGCCGCCATCATCGTCTCGGGATTCGCCCGGGAAGAGATGCTCGTCGACAGGCCATTGTCCTGACGCCGGGCGAGTGACACCATTCCAAAGATGCCCGTGGTTGCCCGTGAAGGGCAGCACCTGTCGATATTGCGCCACCTCACAAGCACAACAACGAGCCCGCCATGACCGTCGAGACCGTCACTCCCCCGCGCCGTTTCCGCGGCAGGCCCCGTGGCCGCGACCTGCCTCCCGTCGCCCTGGCCTCCCTTCGCCAGCTGCTCGGTGACGAGCGCAGCGCCCCAGAACTGCGGCGCCGTGACCGGCTGATCGAGCACCTGCACGCCCTCCAGGACGACCACGGCCACCTGTCCATGGTGGCGCTGCGGGCGCTGGCCGCCTACATGAACCTGCCCATGGCGGCCATCTACGAGACGGCGACCTTCTACGCCCATTTCGATGTGGTGCATGACGACCAGGCGCCGCCGCCGGAGGTGACGGTACGGGTCTGCGATTCGCTCTCCTGCCAGCTGGCGGGGGCGGCAACGCTCAAGACGCAGCTTGAGGCCGGTGTCGATCCGCAGGCGGTACGGGTGGTGCGGGCGCCCTGCATGGGGCGTTGCGAGACGGCGCCGGTGGTGGAGGTGGGGCACCATCATGTGCTGTTCGCCACCGCCGAAGGCGTGGAGGCGGTGGTGGATACCGGCCATTACCATCCCGAGGCGATCGTCTGGCAGCGCCTGGCCGACTACCGCGCCGAGGGCGGCTACCGGCTGCTCGCCGACTGCCGCGAGGGTCGCATCACGGTCGAGGCGCTGATGGAGACGCTCGAACGCTCCAACCTGCGGGGTCTGGGCGGTGCGGGCTTCCCGACCTTCAAGAAGTGGCGCTTCGTGCGTCAGGAGCCCGGGCCACGCTATTGTGCGATCAACGCCGACGAGGGTGAGCCCGGCACCTTCAAGGATCGCTACTACCTGGAGCGCTCGCCGCACCGTTTCCTCGAGGGGGCCCTGGTCAGCGCCTGGGCGGTGGAAGCCAGCGCGCTCTATCTCTACCTGCGTGACGAGTATCCCGGGCTGCATCGGGTGCTGCACGAAGCGATCGCCGAGCTCGAGGCCGCCGATCTGGTGCCTGCGGGCTACATCGTGCTGCGTCGGGGCGCCGGTGCCTATATCTGCGGCGAGGAGTCGGCGATGATCGAGTCCCTGGAGGGCAAGCCGGGCAAGCCGCGCCATCGCCCGCCCTTCGTCGCCCAGAAGGGGCTCTTCGGCCAGCCGACCCTGGTCAACAACGTCGAGACCGTCTACTGGATCCCGCTCATTCACGAGAAAGGTGCTGACTGGTTCGCCGGCCACGGGCGCCACGGCCGCCAGGGGCTGAGGAGCTTCTCGCTCTCGGGCCGGGTCAGACGCCCCGGCGTCCACCTGGCCCCCGCCGGTATCACCTTGAACGAGCTGGTCGAGGAGTACGGCGGCATGGCCGAGGGGCATCGCCTGGCCGGCTACCTGCCCGGCGGTGCCTCCGGGGGGATCCTCCCGGCGAGCAAGGCGGACATTCCGCTGGATTTCGATACGCTTCAGGAACACGGCTGCTTTATCGGCTCGGCGGCCATCATCGTGCTCTCCGACCAGGACGACCTGAAGGCGGTGGCCACCAACCTGCTGGCCTTCTTCGCCGACGAATCCTGCGGTCAGTGCACGCCGTGCCGGGTGGGCACCGAGAAGATGCTTGCGCTGCTCGAGCGCGACGAGTGGCGGGTCGAGGAGCTCGAACGGCTGGCGCAGGTGATGATGGACGCCTCCATCTGTGGCCTGGGCCAGGCGGCGCCCAATCCGGTGCTGGGTCTGCTCAAGGATTTCCGCACTGAGCTCGCCGCTCAGAACGTCATCGTCAAGGGATAAGGGAGATGAGCATGAGCGAACAGAGCGTGAGCCAACGCTTTACCCTGAGCCTCGATGGCGTGGACGTGAGCGCCACCCCGGGCGAGACCCTGTGGCAGGTGGCCAAGCGCGCCGGCGAGACCATTCCGCACCTGTGCTTCAAGGAGGCCTCGGGCTACCGCAGTGACGGCAACTGCCGCGCCTGCATGGTGGAGGTCGAGGGCGAGCGCGTGCTGGCGGCGAGCTGCCTGCGCGAGGCGGTGCCCGGCATGGTGGTGAAAAGCGCCAGCTCCGAGCGCGCCCGGGTGGCGCGCGAGGGCGTCATGGAACTGCTGGTCGTCGACCAGCCCGAGCGCGACGACGGCCCCGACCGCTCGAGCCACTTCTGGGCCATGGCCGATGCGTTGGCCATCGATGCCGCCGCGGTTCGCGAATGGCTGCCGTCCCGGGCCGAGCGCGCGGCGCCCACGGTTCACCACGTGGCCGAGCGGGCGGCCTCGCTGCCCCATGCCGATGGACACGATGCCACCCACTCGGCGATGAGCGTCAACCTCGATGCCTGCATCGAGTGCAACCTCTGCGTGCGCGGCTGCCGCGAGGTACAGGGCAACGACGTCATCGGCCTGGCCCATCGGGGGGCCGCCTCGAAGATCGTCTTCGACTTCGACGACCCCATGGGCGACAGCACCTGCGTGGCCTGCGGCGAGTGCGTCCAGGCCTGCCCCACCGGCGCGCTGATGCCGGCGACCCTGGTGGACGCCCAGGGGCGCGGCGATTCCCGCGCCGCCGATCGCACCGTCGACTCGGTCTGTCCCTACTGCGGCGTGGGCTGCCAGCTCACCTACCATATTCAGGATGGCCCCAGTGACCGTGAGGGGCGCCGGGGGCAGGGCGAAGGGGAGGTCCGAGGACCAGGGACGGCCGAGGTAGCGTCCAGGGAAGGATTCACAGCGCCTCCCCGCAGCACTGTCGTCGGATCAGCCCCGAGCGAAGGACGTATACTCTTTGTCGAGGGCCGCGACGGCCCGTCCAACCAGGGCCGGCTCTGCGTCAAGGGGCGCTTCGGCTTCGATTACCCTTACCACCCCGCGCGCCTCACCCGACCGCTGATCCGTCGACCCGGCGTGCCCAAGGGGCTCGATCCCGACTTCGACCCGACCACGCCGCTGACCCATTTTCGCGAGGCGAGCTGGGAGGAGGCGCTGGATCTCGCTGCCGGCGGGCTTGCCACGCTCAAGGCGGCCCATGGCCCCGACGCCCTGGCCGGCTTCGGCAGCGCCAAGTGCTCCAACGAGGAGGCCTGGCTGTTCCAGAAGCTGGTGCGCACCGGCTTCGGTAGCAACCATGTCGACCACTGCACCCGGCTGTGCCACGCCAGCTCCGTGGCGGCATTGATGGAGTGCATTGGCTCGGGGGCGGTGACCGCCTCCTTCATGCAGGCGCTGCAGTCCGACGTGGTGATCCTCACCGGCTGCAACCCGGCGATCAACCACCCGGTGGCGGCCACCTACTTCAAGCAGGCGGCACGCAACGGCACCCAGCTGATCATCCTCGACCCTCGCGGCCAGGCGCTGGACGTCTACGCCCATCGCAGCGTGCGCTTCACACCCGGCGGCGACGTCTCGCTCTACAACGCCATGCTCAACGTCATCGTCGACGAGGCGCTTTTTGATCAGACCTATATCGATGCCCACACCGAGGGCTTCGAGGCGCTCAAGGCCCATGTGCGCGAGCTGACCCCCGAGGCGATGTCGCCAGCCTGTGGCGTCGCCCCCGACCAGATTCGCGAGCTTGCCCGCCTCTACGCCACCGCCGACAAGGCCATGATCTTCTGGGGCATGGGCATCTCCCAGCACGTGCACGGTACCGACAACGCCCGCTGTCTGATCTCGCTGGCGCTGGCCTGTGGCCAGACCGGTCGTCCCGGCACCGGCCTGCACCCGCTGCGCGGCCAGAACAACGTCCAGGGCGCCTCCGATGCCGGCATGATCCCCATGGTGCTGCCCGACTACCAGCCGGTGACCGACGCCCAGGTGCGCGCGGCCTTCGAGGAGCTCTGGAACACCCCGCTCAATCCGACGCCGGGGCTCACCGTGGTGGAGATCATGGACGCCATCGCGGCCGGGACCATCAAGGGCATGTACATTCTCGGCGAGAACCCGGCGATGTCCGACCCGGACCTGAACCATGCGCGCAAGGCCCTGGCCAAGCTCGAGCACCTGGTGGTGCAGGATCTGTTCGTCACCGAGACCGCCCAGTTTGCCGATGTCATCCTGCCGGCCTCGGCCTGGCCGGAGAAGGATGGCACGGTGACCAACACCAACCGCCAGGTGCAGCTGGGGCGCGCCGCCGTCCCGCTCCCAGGCGAGGCGAAGCCCGACTGGTGGATCATCCAGCAGATCGCCGTGCGGCTGGGTCTGGACTGGGACTACCACCACCCTCGCGAGGTGTTCGCCGAGATGACGCAGGGGATGGCCTCGCTGGATCACATCTCCTGGGAGCGGCTGGAGCGCGAGAGTTCGGTGACCTACCCCTGTCCCGCCGACGACGCCCCCGGGACGGATGTGGTGTTCAGCGACGCCTTCCCTACCGAGAGCGGGCGCGCGCGGTTCACCCCGACCCGGCCTATCCCCCCCGACGAGCCCGTCGACGGCGACTTCCCCACGGTGCTGATTACCGGCCGCCAGCTGGAGCACTGGCATACCGGCTCCATGACCCGCCGTTCCCGAGTGCTTGACGACCTCGAGCCCGAGGCGGTGGCGAGCCTGGCCCCGGCGGAGCTGGTGCGCCTGCGCCTGACGCCCGGCGAGCACATCACCATCACCACCCGTCGGGGGGCGATCACCCTGAAGGTGCGGGTCGACCCGCTGATGAGGGAGGGGATGGTGTTCGTGCCCTTCTGCTACGGTGAGTCGGCGGCCAACCTGCTGACCAATCCGGCGCTCGACCCCGTGGGAAAGATCCCCGAGTTCAAGTATGCCGCCTGTCGGCTGGTACGCGCATGAGGATTGTCGAGCGGATCGAATAGGCTGCCAGGCGCTGAGGAAAGGCGCCTGTCCATGACGGCCGAGCAGGCGGTAGTCAGACTGGGGCAAGGGTTTCCCTCAGTCGGGTTCAGGGTTCAGCCGTGGATGGGTTTCTTCCCCCCAGGCCATCACCAGGGCGCCCGAGAGGAACATGGCGATGGCCACGAACCAGAAGCCAGCGGTGACGGCGCCGGTCAGATGGGCCACCAGGCCGAAACCAAGGGCGCCGATGCCGTAGCCGAGGTCACGCCAGAAGCGGTAGATGCCGATGGTCAGGCCGACCAGAAAGACCTGGCCCAACTGATGGCTGAACTGGTGGAGATTCTCTCGAATGCCGTGCCTATAGTGTTTGTGAGACGAATCGGGGGATGCCATCTGGCCCTCCTTGGGCGCGAGCCATCGCTGTAGCACGCTTATGCGGTGTCAGAGGTGAAAAGGGAGGCGTCGAGTTGGACGCGAGCGCTTATGAGGCCTGGTACGAAACGCCACGCGGGCGATGGATCGCCAGTCGTCAGATTGACCTGGTCCGGGATTCGCTTTCGGACCATGCCGGTGAGTCGCTGTTGGCCAATCCAGCCGCCTCTTAGCGGCTCATCAGGAGGAGCCTGCTTTTTGTGCCTTGCCCACCAGGCCGAGCCACAGCGTGGTCAGGACCACCAGAAGGATCAACGGCAGCATGGCGAGGTTGAGGGCTTCCCACCCTAGGTGGTGCAGCAGCTGCCCGGCCATCAGCGAGCCGATGGCCACGAGCGAAAAGATGATCAGGTCGTTGGCGCCCTGCACCTTGCCCCGCTCGGCCTCGTTATGAACCGTTGAGAGCATGGCGCTGCCACCCACGAACAGGAAGTTCCAGCCAATGCCCAGCAGCACCAGCGCCACCCAGAAGTGCGCCAGGCTGGTGCCCAGGTTGGCCACCAGCACCGTGCAGATGAGCAGCGTCGCCCCGCTGAGCAGAATGCGTTGCATGCCGAAGCGGGCGATCAGGCTGCCGGTCACGAACGACGGCGCGAACATGCCGAGTACGTGCCACTGCATGATGAAGGCGACCTGGCCCATCTCGAAGCCACGGTCGCGCATTGCCAGCGGCGTGGCGGTCATCACCAATATCATGATGGCGTAGCCCACCGCGCCGGCCACTACCGCTACCCTAAATCTGGGCAGGGTGGTGATGACTGCCATGGGGCGTGATAATTCGCCGGGCTGCGGCTCGCCGCCGGGCGGTACGCGTAGCTGAGTCAGCAGGCCGATGGCCAGCAGAGCGAGGATGGCGATCACCAAATAAGGCCCACCGGAGGGTACGCCGGCGATCAGGCCGGAGGCGGCGTTGGCGTTCCAGGGGCCGAGGAAGGCGGCGGCCACGCCGCCGGTCATGACGAAGGAGATTGCTCGACTGCGAAAGGCGGGGCTCGCTACGTCGGCAGCGGCGAAGCGGTAGTACATGGCGAAGCCCTGGTAGAGCCCCAGCAGGAGATTGCCGGCGCAGAATAACCAGAAAGACCCCAGCGCAATGGCACCGAAGCTCAGCAAGCCACCGGCCACGCCACCCAGACTTGCCCCGGTGATGAAGCCATGACGGCGCCCCACACGCTTCATGTAGAGAGAGGCTGGCAGGGTCGAGACCACGGTGCCCAACATCATCATGGCGATTGGCAGCGTGGCCAGGCCGGGATCGGGGCTCAGTTGTAGACCGACTACTCCACTCAAGGTCATCACGGTGATCGACGCCACCATGAACAGCATCTGGCTGGTCACCAGGATGGCGACGTTCTGTTTTTCCCGGCGTACCGGCTCCATCGCGATGCTCTCCATGGGTCGTGAGGAATGAGGTGATTTGGGTGGGCCTAGAACACCAGTACTTTGTGTGCCTGCTCGGTGGCTTCAGCCAAGGCGTCCATGGTGCTGCGCTCGGCGCCCTTTACCACATCTTCATCGGTAAGCCCGCGGGCATCCATGCAGGTGCCACACAACAGCACGTTGCCCCTGGTGGTGACGCGCTTGACCATGCGCTCGGCGTTGTAGAGGCGTTCGGTGTCGTAAGGGGGATCGTTGATGATGATGAGCGTTCGCATGGTTTCTTTTTGCCATCATTCTACAAAACGATAGAATGATGGTTAAAGATATCACCGCCTGTCAAGTGGCGCGCTGTTTTGCTTGCGCCCTTCGGAGAGACCCAATGACCTCGCAACTGGACCTTCTTGATACGCTGGCCCAGGTCGCCCGCGCCTTGGGTAACGGCCATCGCCTGGCGCTGCTGGAGCGACTAGCTCAGGGTGACGCCTCGGTCGAAACTTTGGCCAACACCGTCGATCTGACCACCGGCAATGCGTCCCAGCACCTCCAACACCTGCGCCGGGCGGGGCTCGTCACTGCCCAGCGCTCCGGCAAGCAGATGATCTACCGACTCACCGACGAGCGGATCGTTGGCCTCATGGGCCTTCTCAGGCAGGTGGCCGAGACCAATCTGGCCGAGATGGAGCGTCTAGTGAGTCGGCTGTTCGCGGAGGATGACGCCGATGGCGTTCTAAAGGCGGTCGGTCGGGACGAGCTGCTGGCAGGGCTGGCCAGCGGCGAAGTGGCCCTGCTGGATGTGCGTCCCGAGGAGGAGTATGAGGCCGGGCATCTGCCCGAGGCGATCAACATCCCGCTGGAGCAGTTGGAAGACATGCTGGGCAAGCTGCCCAGGGACAGGGAGATTGTGGCCTACTGCCGTGGCCCCTATTGCGTGCTGTCCCACGAGGCGGTCCAGCGTCTTCGGCAACTCGGCTATCGCGTCAGGCGCTTCGAGGAAGGCTATCCGGAGTGGAAGGCGGCCGGCCTGCCCATCGCATGAACTGCGGCTATGAGGCCATCGCTCCGCCGTTTCTACTCACCAGAAAACGCAGAGAGAACGAAGCGTGTGCCTGTGTCGGCTGAATGAACCGTCCAACTATTGGGGGTCAGTTCAGGACGTGGTGACCCGCTTCCTCAAGGAGAGCGGCTGCTACATCACCGAACAGCAGTCCTTCGACGACCGTCTCGTCGACCGCTTCTTCATCCGCACAGAGTTCATTCCCCAGGATACCGACTTCGATGCCGAGGCTTTGCCCAGATGGCGCTGCGCGTCGACGGCGAGCACTTTATCTCCCTGGACAAGGTGATCCGCACCATGCGCGATACCGGCGCCGACATGCAGTCCAAGTACAAGGAGACCTCCAAGGGCGGGCTCGCTCTCAACGCCATCGAGTGTTGAGAGAGGGCAGCACTGAAAGCGTTGACCTCCGGCGCCTTCCTTTCTCGTCTAGGTTATGGGAGAAACATACACAGGGCATGCGCCCATCGAACGCTTGAACGAGGAACAACAAGATGCTCAGGAAGACACTGCTCGTTTCTGCCATGGCTGCCGCCATGGTCGCCTCCGCCGCCCACGCCGAGACGCTCCGCTGGACCCGTTCCGCCGACAGCCTGACCATGGATCCCCACTCCCAGAATGAGGGGCCGACCCACGCGGTCAACCATCAGATCTTCGACACGCTCATCTATCAGGACATGGACGTGGAGTACCAGCCGGGGCTGGCCACCGAGTGGTTCGTCCACGGCGACGACCCGCACATCTGGGTATTCAAGATCCGCGAGGGGGTCACCTTTCACGAGGGGCAGGCGCTGACCGCCGACGACGTGGTCTTCTCGCTGAACCGCGCGCGGCACGAGCATGCCGATATGCGCGGCCTGCTGACCTCCATCAGTGAGGTGCGCGCAGCCGACGACACTACGGTCCACGTCGAGACCCACGACCCCAACCCGCTGCTGCCCAACAACCTTACCAACCTGTTCATCATGAGCCGCGAATGGGCAGAGGAGCACGGTGTCGAGGAGCCCCAGAACTACGCCGCCGGTGAGGAGACCTATGCCGTTCGCAACGCCAACGGGACCGGCCCCTTCCGGGTGGTGAGCCGCGAGCCGGACGTGCGTACCGTCTTCGAGCGTTACGACGACTACTGGGGTATCGATCATTACCCCATGGAGATCACCGCGCTGATCTTCACCCCCATCGAGTCGGCGGCCACCCGGGTAGCGGCGCTGCTCTCCGGCGAGGTGGACCTGCTCCAGGAGACCCCGGTGCAGGACATCGAGCGTATGGCCAATGCCCCGGGCCTCAAGAACGAGCAGGGCGCCGAAAACCGCACCATCTTCCTGGGTATGGACCTGGCCTCCGCGGAGCTGCGCAGCGCGGATACCGACGACAACCCCTTCGCCGACCGTCGCGTACGTGAGGCGATCAACCTCGCCGTGGATGCCACCACCATCCAGACCGCGGTGATGCGAGGCAATTCCGAGCCCGCCGGCATGATCGCGCCTCCCTTCGTGAATGGTTATTCCGCGGAGCGCGACGAGGTCATTGTCTCTGACCTCGGTCGTGCCAACGAACTGATGGCCGAGGCCGGCTACGGCGATGGCTTCCGCGTCACCCTGCAGTGCCCCAACGACCGTTACGTCAATGACGAGCAGATCTGCCAGGCGGTGGTCAGCATGCTGTCGCGCATCAGCATCACCGTGGACCTGGTGGCCCAGACCCGCTCGCTGCACTTCGCCGAACTGGCCCGCGGGGAGTACGACTTCTACATGCTTGGCTGGGGCGTGCCGACCATGGACTCCGAGTACGTCTTCAACTACCTCTACCACACCAAGGAGGGCGACCGCGGCAGCTGGAATTTCACCGGCTATTCCGACGAGCGGGTC
>LFIK01001383.1_pt1 | contig 19270 bp, 22 predicted proteins | sample 643401 | NCBI WGS metagenome assembly LFIK01 (sample SAMN03777447, study PRJNA286221) | soda lake metagenome | biome: soda lake; feature: Kulunda steppe; material: water; isolation source: sample T5-Br brine of Lake Tanatar-5 | place: Russia: Kulunda steppe | collected 2010-07
CACACACACACACACACACACACACACACACACACACACACACACACGCGCGCGCGCGCGCGCGCGCGTACAACACATGCGTACAACACATGCACGCAATTACATGTACTGCCTGCCCACACATGCTGCTGATGCTGGTCAATTTGGGCTTGCATGTATGTCATGCAAGCCTAGGCTGGGTGCGCTATGACTTCAGTGCCGCAACGGTTTTTCAAGTGGGTGTCCGCCAGCGGCAGCAAAGGGCTTGATCATCATGCACAAGCAAACTCCTCCATGTTCGATGCACCAAATGTAGTAGTACGTGGCAAGTGCTCTGCGTTTTGTGCATGAAATGCGCACCTGCAAGGTGTCTCTGGCAACGATGAAAGAGGCGGCTATGTAGGACTTGAAAAAGGCAGTGTCCCTGCACAGCTTGCTGAGCTGCTCAAATACCAGCCCCTCCTGCTCATGATAAGACTTGGCCACCGCTGCAGGCAGGCAATAACAAGTGTGCCTTTTGTAGTTTTATAAAGTGCATGGTCGCAAAAGCAGGGACACAGGGGTGCTTGCGCTGGACCAAGGTTTGGGACGGATGTGCATGTACAGCAGGAAGTGCCATATCTGGACATGACCTTGCACATACATGTTTGGCACGCCTTTCACACTAACAGCATAAGGTTATGTGCCAATCCGCTGGTGATTGCAACATACTTAGGCAAGAGACCTAGCGCATCCCTGCAACATGTTTTTTCCACAATTGCATGCAAAACAGGGCAGTTTCAGCGAGTGAGTTGAGCTTACCAACCTTCCAGGTCCCTCAGCTCATTCAGCGCAGCACGCGCGGCATCCTCGGCTTCTGTTTGCTGCACCAAGTCAAAGTCAGCTGCACGCCCTGCACGCTTGGGCAGATGCCCCAGCCCCACTCTACTACCCAGACCTGCGGTTGCAGCAGCAGAGTGCTGGGAATGCAAAGCGCCTTATCCTCTGCCTTTAATGTGCCGCACAGTCTACTGCAGCAGATACAAGCGCGCACAGTCCATCTTAAAAGTAGAAGCCAAATAAAATACACCTTTGGATACCCAGGTCCTGTGCCAGGCTTGGCGGCGGGAATCCAGCTCAGCGCGAAGGCGCTCTAACTTCTTCATCCTTGCTTTAGAGACGCTTAATGACTCCAGCCACCAGTCTGTTCAAACAAAGTAGGTGCAGGCGCAGACAGGCAATGTTTAGCCTGGTAAAGCTGCAAGGTCCTGGCACACTGCAGCCCTTTGTGCACAGCAAAAGGGCAGGACATCCTTGATCTGGGGTAATAATGCCTTCCAGGGCAAACACAGGCTTATCAAAATTGCAGCTGCGGGCTTGGTCTGCTCACCGATGGGCATAACCAACGCTTCATTCCGTGCCTGCAAAAGCTCTACTACATCCTGCACATTGTCAATGTCTTCAAAGTCTCCACCCAACCTGAGGGAGAAAAGGGCACGTCAAGGGAGGTCAATCATGTTTGCGTAAACTACTCAGGTAGCAGTACACATGAGTACATCAAACTATACACCAAACATTCGACTTTGTGTGCCTTCTAATTCATACCTATAAGGAAAATTTTGTGAAAGCTCACTGCGGGATGGAGTACAGATGGTTGTGCCCTCCACAGCCTCCCTAAGAAGCCAGAAAGGTTTGTCAGTGAAAAACATGGGGATCTCATGATTGGTTCATACCAATTGAGCATTTCATCGATGAAAGGTGATCACACCTTTGATGTGTGTAGAGGGTGTGCAATGTAGCAATTAAGACATGTGACACTTGGATTATTTTATTCTGCTGATCAATCACTGAATGCTTGTCTCGGTAGAAGCTTGCTATAGAAGCAGCCATCATGAAAGACAGCAAAGAGGCCAGCACCATAGCTTGGAGCAAGGAGATAAAGCCCCTTCGATACCATGTGCGTGGCAGGTTCCTATTGAGAAGCGTTCGCAGGGATGACAGGAACCCTGAAAGCGGCAGGCAGAGTATAAATTGATATTGTTGCCATAATTGTGTGCAGGATGACCTTGATTTGCGGCCACTCTGTACAGCTCAGGGCGTCACTGCAGCGGTAAGCTTACCAGATAGTGCCGCACTGTACTTCTGCAGCAACGCCTTGTATCCAAGGATATGCTGAGAAAAAGTGTCTGCTTCCTGTAAAGGAGGAGATCTGAATCAGACATCTTTTTAAAGCCCAAAACCCAAATCTACTAAGCTGTTGGAGCGCAGCTGCGGCTTTGACTTGCTCACACTGGTTCTGGTTCAGCCTACCTTCAACATTGCTGTGTTTCGAGTGTTGGGCGTGGGCTCGAGTAAGTTATCCCAACCCATGCGCAGCCTCTGGCGTGCCTGGGCACCAAAAGTTGCTGAAGTGAGTGTTGCATGGCCTAATCCTTGATCACCTTGTTTTGCAGCCAAATGATGGATCCAGATGGCGTGCCAACGTTAACGTTTTGGTGTTGTGCACGCACAGGATCACTGCTGAAACTTCCTGCTTTGTGATCTTTGCATGCGCAAGCACCTGATCTACAAGATGCTGCAGGCTCGCGTTCATGGCCGGTGCGCTGCTGTTGCCCTGAGAGACTGCTCAGACCAATCAGACGTCAGTAATGACCACGATTTAGGTTGATGAAGAATCACGTCGATATAAGACGCAAATCAAAAACCAAGTTCACGCCAAACTCATTCCACCTCCGAGTCGGTTCAGCCAATGCACCTACCCCTCTTGTGGCCAGATTTTCTAGCTCACTTTTTATTTTCAATAGTTTGATCACACCATGGCTAAAGGCGCTGGTTTGGCCAAGCTTCCTGAACTTTCACTCGACAAGTTTGGCGGCAAGGACGTCCTCCAGGACGCGGGACCAGGTACGGCACAGTATCAGATCACTCAAAATTATTGCACGCGCACTGCTTGAGTTCGCAGACAAACCAATTCGTCGGACGGGTTTGAATTTGGATGCCCATTGATCCACAAGGCAGCTCTCCCACATCCCACTTTAGCCCTGCCCTTGGGATGTTGCTGGCATGGAAAATTTGAAGCCGCAAAGTGCACCAAACTTAAAGACACTAAGATGCGGGACGTACAAGGTGCTCTAATTTGGTTGAATCAAGTGGCATGGTTAAAGGAAGTCACCTGGCAAATTCACTGCATGCAGAGAAGAGCCCTCTGCTGTTGGAAGTGAACAATGAGTATGATGAGGATGAGGGAGAAGCCAGCGAGGTGGGCCTTTGATGAGTGGGGGCAGGATCTTCTGAGGATACCGAATTCGGCCCGGGCCCATTTAAATGGGCGCAAGGTTTATGCCTACAAATCTGCTTCAGCGATGGTTACAGCAAAAGCATGTGAACATGCTTGGAACAGCAAATTCATAGCATTGATATGCATGGAGTGCTGACATAATGATCACATGCATGGAGTGCCGACATAAAGTTCATTAGCACACACAATTCGAGATACTTTGGCAGCTTCCTAAGCATGCCTCTGCAGCCTACTACATCTACGATTGTTAGCGCAGTGCTTGGCCCAGCCTATCCATGCCTGGTCTTCTAATTTACATTTTTTTGGTGTAAAGCCTTTGTGCGAGCCCAACCGACTCCGCAGCTTGTGATGCCCCTTTTTTGCAACCTTTTTTGCAATTCATTATTTTGTTTACTTGGTACTAAGCATCACAACTGTGCGCACTTGATGTATGCAGGCCTCGGCTATTGAAGGGATGCTGAAGAAAATCATTGAGAAGAGGAAAGAGGTGTGACAGCTCCTGCCGATACCCACCAGCAACAAAAGCAATGTAAATGTGCAAGACCTATCGCCAAGCTTATCTTAAAGGCTCAAAGGCAAACCCTCAAGTGCCAAGCATGACTCTTTTGATTTCACCACCTCACAAGCTCTGTTCTCAGCATTGCAGGGTGAAGCCCAAAAGCAGGCAGCCCTGATACAAGAAACAGCTGTGCGAATAAGGGCTTCTGCTGACGCTGTAGAAGCAGCCATCATGAAAGACAGCAAAGAAGCCAGCACCATAGCTCGCTCCTCGTTTGCCAAGGTGAGAATGCATGTACCTGTTGATGCTTCTCTTGACTAAACAATCATGGGTTACTAATTTCAAGGTTGCTGAGCATCATAAGGGCAGTAGCACTGCCTTGCAAGCAAAATTATTATTCTTACCATACTTGCACTTAAATTCTGAACTGTCATGGAATAGTCTTAAATCAAGTGGAATTGATTCATGTCAGTAAACAGCCTTGAAAAAGGTCTGTGTGGTTTGGCTAGATGTATGATGCAGTAAATGCGGCTTCCTGTTGCTGGGCTGCTGGGCTTCATGCCCTTACCCTGTATTAGTCAAAAATGTAAAGCCTTTTTGGTGTTCACCAGCAGCCTAGAGCGGCCAAAGCGGACAGGTTCAATAAAGTTGAAAGCATGGAAAATTGCACAAAAAGCGGCATGTTAAAAGAATAGAAATTATGTTACAGCATACTGCCCCATCTGCCGGCTTTGCCACATCCTTGCAACACTTCCCTAATTTGCTGACCGATCAGCCTAACGCGCAATTGCAACATGGATCTCTCATTTTGGAACATGTTCAACAGGTGGAAGCAGGTCTTGAGAAGATCGTGAAGCAGATTGTCCAATGCAGTGCACAGTATGAACAGTGAGTTTGTGTGCATTGCGCTTGTGCTGGTCATCACAATGCGTAATTGCATTTTGTTGTCTTCAAATTCATAACCAAGCTGTCCACACTATAGAATTTGTAGAGTGCAGCAGGTGCTTATGCCAGGTACTGCCACACATTTTTTGTGACCATTCAGGGATATGCATGCCTTGTGGAAAGCCTACAATGACCAATTTGAGCAGCTCAGCACCTGTCAACAGGAAGTGAAGGTAATTTAGAATTATGAAATGGTTTGTAACAGCCAAGCGTTGGACTGCTGGCAAGCCTGCTCTTGCAACTTTTGATCCCCTTGCTTACTTTACCGGCATAACAATCAGGAGTTGTTTGTTTAACCAATTTGCATGCATTGCGTGAGCAAATTGCCATGGAAGGCCATGCCCCACTTTGCTTGCACTTTTTCTTTGTAATGCAATGAGCAAAGTATTGGCTTTGCTCGTGATAGGTGGCCACTGATAAGAGGCGAGCTGCCACCAAGAGGAAGCTTACAGCGCTCACAAACGATTCTCAAAAGGTTTGTATCAAGGCTAGATCAAAGCTCTCACGGCATCTACAGAATAGTATTCCAGAGTATGACCTTCGGCAGGCATGTGGCAGTGCGTTCAAGTTGAAGCTTCTCCTTGCTTGTTATAAGTGCCTTGGTAACCTGGTTGCGCCCCTGACTCTGTGCCAAAAGATTTGCTGGCGCTGACTCGTTGTATGCAGCAAATCACAGACACCGAGGAGCGCCTTTCCAAGATCCGCTCCAAGGGCACCAAGCTTCCGGGTGAGCTGATCATGAGGAGGGTGTGCATGCATGAATGTTGTAAGCACAGGTGCGTGCATTTCCTGGAATTGGTGGAGGTCAATCCCAATGAGGATCAAGGGGGCACTTACCATGCCCCTTCTCTTTCGTGGACTTCGTACATTGTAAGTGCTGACGTGCAAGTTCTTGCCATGGCTATGTCCAGCAATTACAAATTTCCTGCATGACCATGGCGGAAGTTTTTGGAAGCGTCCGATTTCGGACATCCTCTTAATGGACTCGTTTGTTCTTCTCAAACTTTATGTGATGCTTCAGGGGTGCTGCAAGTTCTACAGAGCCTCATGGACTCGGCTTGACCCAAACGGAAGGGATAGCGCTAGCAAATGCTTCTACGTTCCCTTTTTGTACAGCAAGCATTTTGTAAGGCTCCATCAGGTCCATACTGGTATCTTCACTTGTACCTGGTCATGGCAGTGACATAAGATAAGACTTCAAGCCTACATCCTTTACTGATCAGAACATTCTTAGAGATTGCAATTGCTACCTGACTTAGGGAGCTGCTTGCATGGCAGTGTTTTTATAAGCGCGACGCCATTTGGCTACACTTGCGACTAAATTATGAAGATGCAGCAACGCCCGGCAGGGCATCGCTGAGCACCCTGTTTAGCCCAATGGCGACGCGGAAACATTCTGTGGAGCACCCATTGTAGTTAAATAGTATGTTTATAATGAAACTTGTGAGGTCTAAGAGAGGTGTGAGCAAATCCCCAACCTGCCTCAGCTCAGTCTGTCCCCTCTCCTCCAACAACAGCAGCAGCAAAAGTAGCAGCAAAATTTACAGCTGCGGCAGCAACAGCAGCAGCAGCAGCTGCTCCCCCTGCAGCAACAACTGTTGCAACTCTAGCAGCTGATGCAGCCCATGCAAGCACACCCATGGGAGAGCAGTAGCAAGGTGCATTGCAGCAGGAGGAGTTACTCAGGGATAGGCTGCTGGGCCCAGGAAGCGCAGCCAGGAGGGGCAGGATGGGGAGCCAAGGCATCTAGGGGGGGCGCAAGCTAGGTGATCTCAACAGATTCAACATATTTTCGAGGTGGAGCGCCACTGCAGCAGCAACAGCCTATCACCATATCTTATAGCAATATTGTCATTAATGTCTATCACCATATCTTATAGCAATATTTTCATTAATGACACATTGATCTAAGGCACACTTAGCTTCATCTCCATGGTAGCCACTTCGAAGGCTGGACTGTGGGGAGATTTGCAATAAGACATGCCCTGCAGGGCCCTACAGGGCCTGTATCATGTATAACAGGGGGCGGTATCTGGCAGTCAGTGCGCACACGCCCTAGATGTTATATTGGGAGCAGTCTTTATGTTTGGATTTTGTGAATAAAGTTATCAAAGCTTATGAAAAACACTGTTGCATGAGCTGATCTCCATCTCAACATGCACTGCACGGGTGAGATCTCCGCATATTGTATAGTCAGTTCACATACAGTCGAATGCACCAGCTTGATTGATTCCACCTAGAGGGGCTTCAACCTGCAGCTGCTGGCTACCTCAATTGCAATTTAACCTGGGATGCATGACAGTCAGAACATCTCAAAACACGCAAGAGACACAAATTAGATGTCATATAATACGCAAATAACCTTTTGAACAATGGCAGTCGAGCATAAACTCAAGCGTCGCGAGGTTGCATTGCACGCATTCAAAATCAATCTGTGAATTTGAGTGTTTGTTTTACAAAATGTTGTTGTCTAGCACCTCCAACTTCTGGGGGCTCCGCAGCAACACCCATGAATGCTTGCTTCCGGCACGGCTACAGAGCAGCAGCTCCTTATTCGTACGCAAGCACAGACAGGATTTTCCACCATGCTTTGCTCCATGCATGCCTTCCAAGCCTAGACCACGTATGGCTAGGGTAACTAGGGCTGTTGAGACACCAGAGGTGGGTGGGTGCATGACTTGCTCCATCGTCTTCATGCAGCAAAGTTCCATCTCTTGAGTATATTAGAAGCCGTTGCACAGCCTGAAGTAAAACCCTGAATGTTCACACCTCCGTGCAATCGTGATTTCAAAACCTCCTTAGTGTCATCACCTCGGGCATGACAGGCACCCAGCAGAGAGGCCCAGCAGCGCTTCCCACCCAATGCAGGGAGTCCCCTTGCAAGCGTACCAGAGATGTGAGTTTGGCACCGCCGGCGTGAAGTTGCTACTGTGTTACGTGACGCGACAGGTAGCCAGTGTGAAGTCTGTCAAGCACGTGCCCTCCAGGGTTGCCCACCATGCGGGTGTAGTGGTTGCATGAGAGGAGCAAGGACTGAGGGTCCGGCACGCCGTTGGGCTGGCTGCGCCACGCAGGTGGGGGCGCCTGGCGCGCAGCCACCCTGACATCTTGGCCCTCAGCGAGCCCCACAACAAGCAGGCCACAAACCTCACCTACAAGGAGTGCGAGGACACCATTCTGCAGGCAGCTGCAGGGCTGTCCTCCTTGGGCCTGCAGCGCTCAGAGCCTGTGAGTCCCTGCCGCCTCACCCAGGAACACCTCAGAGCAGCCAGACTGGACTGGCCCAGCCGCAGCTGCCTCGCATGCGACACAGCACCAGCACCCAGTGCATCATCCCTTGAGCACCTTCCAAGGCGTGTAGGCCCACCCTATCCTGCAAACAGCGCTCCGTTGCAAGCATTCTGTGGTCACGTGCACCACACCACGCTTGCATGCGTCGCAGGTCGCCCTCTTTGCTGAGGCAAGCAGCCGGTGGATCCTGGCGGACCAGGTCAGAGTTGTGCACGTGTGGGAGTGTGGTGTTCTGAGCAGGTGTTTCTGTCTTCAGTCAAGCAGAAAACCCTGCAACTCTTGCCCTGCATGAGCATGCTGGATGAAGCTTCTATGTGCACAAGGGGGGCTTGCTTGCTGCACGGAAATGCTGGCCACTTGTGACAGCTGTCGCGCCTTGCTTCAAAGGGTCCCCACAGCCTCAGTGTGCTGCCATCGAGGCGTGCAGGATGGGCAGAATGATTGTGCCTGCCACATTGGCGCTGTCTGTGCCTGAGGCGGGAGTAGCCAGTAGGCGCTGCTCCTCGAGCACCAGCACCCTGGTTCCACGAGCACATGCTCCAAGGCCCACTTCCTCATGAAGCTGGATGGTTTGCACACGTGCAGCCCTCTTGACATATGAGGGTGCAGCAGATCACAGGGACTGGGGTGCATAAGGTCACTGAGCCTCGCTGGCTTCATCCTGCAGCTCAACCCTGCTTGCTGGCCTCCATGCCGCCAGGATGCGCCATGGCATTGGGCGCGTTGGAGTTCAAACTGCCCATCCCTGCTTACAGGCTTCAATGCTGGCAGGCGGCATCACAGCGGTGCGCGGCTCCACAGCGACAGTGGATGAGCTGTGCTTCATACTACAGTCCGGCAAGTGCCAGGCACTGCTGATCCAGGACCCCGAGGCACTGGCAAAGCTGCTGCCGGCGCTGCAGCAGGGCAAGGTGCGAGCACCAAACACGCCTATCTTCAAGTGTGTGTGTGTGTGTGCGTGTGTGTGTGTGTGCACGTGTGTATATTTGCTCTATCGCCACATCCCTTGCCCTGAACTGCTTGCTGATTTTTTTATTGCCATATCCCTTGCCCTGACCTGCTTACGGACCTGCAGGTCGCCCCCCTGAAATTCATCGTCACGCTGTGGGGTGAAGCCGGAGAGCAGTTGAGCAAGGATGTAGCAGCAGCTGCTGAGTCTGCAGGTGAGCAGTGAGCGCTGGAAGGAGCGCAATTATGAGAGGATGTTTTGGCGCACGTGCGTATGGAGTCTGTGTGCGCATGCGTGTATGTGCGCGCATTGATTTGCACAGGTCAAGCGATTGTTAAGAGCTGCAGGAGCAGCTGGTGGCAGAACAATCTGTAGCATAGAGGGGTGTGCAGATTGAACTGCGAGGCCCTGCCGCCTTGAACGCATCCTAGGAACAAAATAAACAGTGGTTGCAGTGCAGCCCTGCCATGCCCTCAGCCATGATCGACAGCGAGGGCATGTGTCTCTGCTGTTTTTCTTGGTCATATGCGGTTCTTGTGGTTCTTGTGTGTTCAGCACATGTGCACTGGATCTAATGTCTAAGATACTATACCATGCGTCAGTGACTGCATGATACCATCTGTCAGTGACTCTGCACGTATGTGCTCATCCACTTTGAAGTGCATGATCACGCCCTTGCGTGGGCGCGTGTGTGTGTGTGCACAATTGGCCGCACTTGACTGCCCGCAGGCCAGCAGTCACCCCCCCTTCTGTCATGGCCTCAGCTGTTGGAGGCAGGCCGCGCTTCCATGGCCCACAGAGCTTTCACCCCCGCGCCCTGTGAGCCGCAGGAGGTGGCCACCCTTGTGTACACATCAGGCACTACAGGTGGGCTTTGGGGTTAGGGCTGCTGTTGTATATACATTGTGGCAGGGCAAGCGCCTCTGTGTGTGCACGTGAGGCTCTACAGGTGGGCTTGCGTTATGGCAGCTGTTACAGATATATTATGGCAAGGCATGCACTTTCGCTTAGAGATATCAGGCACCAGGCGTGCTAGCATTACGGCAGCTGTTGTAATTGAATTGCGGCGGGGCACGCACGTGCTTGCGCACATGCTGCTAGGCTTGCATTTCTCTTGTTTGAGCACACCAGGCGGTACAGTGGGGCACTTCCGCTGTGGCTTGCGCACTCTGGTCGTGACAGGACGCTGAGTTTGCACGGCTCATGCCACTCAAAAGCTGATCATGGCAGTGTTTCATGCAGGGCACTCTTAGGTGCAGTGCCTGAGCAAGCCCCTGAGCGCCGGCTGGGCTCTGGCTCGCGACTTTGTGCCCCCAGCCCCACCATCCACTTTTCCATCCAGCCAATGAAATGTGTGCCCCTGTTTGCGCTGGTGCCTGCGCCTGCAGGGCAGCCAACTGGTGTGAAGCTCACTCATGCTAACCTGGCGTACCAGGTCAACAACTTGCACAACTATCTGGAGTTCAGGCCAGGCGAGAAGCTGCTGAGCCTTCTGCCCCCTTGGTGGGTGTTCTTGTGAACATTGTTGACGCCTAAAGAAGGCCAGCCGTGCCTCCTCCTTGAGCCGCTCTATCCCGCCACCTGGCTGCGCGCTCACCTTTCTTCCCCCTCCCGAGCAGAGCAAGCCAGCCTTTGGCGCCCCTCATTCTTGCTTCCGGTGTGCTGCAACATCTTAGTTGCCAGCCCAGGTGCTGCATGCTAGGCCTGAACACAGAAAGTCCACAGCACTGAACACCTCTCCTGTTCATGGTGGGCGCAGGCACATCTACCAGCGCACCGCCAGTTACTTTGTGCACAGCAAGGCGGGCAGCATAGTGTTTAGTAACATCAGGAGATTTGCGTCCGACTTGCAAACAGTCAACCCAGACCACCTGGTGTGCGTGCCGCTCGTGCTGGACACACTGCACTCAAGGGTACGTCCTGGTCCTGCTACTGTGTTCGCGCGTCTGGATCTGCGACGGCCCTGCTGGGATGGCCTTCATTTTTGGTCTTGCACTTCAGTTGCGCAAATGCAGCATTTGGGCCGGCTTCAGAAGTGTGGTCGTGCATATTGTGCAATGCATGCTCTGCAGGCGTACCTGTGCCACTCAAATCCGTGTCTGCCTAGGCTCTGAGGGCACTCTTTTATTTGCTTTTATTACTTCTAGCAGCTGTAGTATGCCACATCAACTGTAAATGCCAATCTATGACAAGATCTGGGCCCGTAGGTCTGTGTGTGGGAACGTGCCGCTGCTGGAAAGGTGAGCCTACTTGTCGCTGCTGGTCTTCCTGCAGGTCATGCAGAAGCTGCGGGCTGCTCCCGCCGTGCGGCAGAAGCTGGTGGGCCTGTTCCTTGCAATCTCTACAAGTGAGTGGGAAGCAAAGATGGCAGGAGCCTGTCGGTTGTGCCCTTTGTGAGCAAGAGCAGCAGTGCACGTGCACTGGCTGTGCCTGTCTCCCATGACAATTGGCAGCTTTGTGGTCGCTGGGTTGCTGAACCCATAGTGCCGTGCCTGCCGAGGTGCAGTCACCGGCCCAGACTCATGCGAGCGGCTGCGTGGTGGGCTTGTGGCCCTGGCAGCTGCATGGCTCTGCCAATGCTGGCAGCTGCATGGTGGGTATGCGGCTCCAACCCCAGCCTGCATTTGCACAGCACAGAGCACCCTGCCTGCTACCCTACCTCCTGTTGTGCACGCCCATGTGCCCTGCCTGCTTGCCTGCCTGCCTGCCTCGCCGCACGCACGCGTGTGCATGCTCACACGTCCCTGCCTGTGGGTTTGTGTGCTCGCAGCGTTTATCAGGGCCCAGCGCGTAGTGGTGGGCATGGACCTGAAGTACGCATTCAACCCGAGGCCGCTCCCCGCGCTGCTGGGCGCGATGCTGGTGAGCCTGGGGCCTGCATGGTAGCCTGGTGGTGGTTGGTGCGCCTGGTGCGTGCGTGCCTGGGGCATACGCAGCAGCCTGGTGATGGTAATGGTGCACATGTCTGCATGTGCGTCCTGGTGATACAGGGTTTGGAGGGGGTTGGCCTGGTGATATGGCGACAGAGGGTATGCCTTGGGCACGCTGCCTGGCAACGCGCCTTGTGCACATCATGCAATGTCCAGGCATGCACCTGTTGTGTCTCTGGGGTGTGCGTGCAGGAGTGGACAGTGGGCCTCTTAAGTGCGTGTGAGAACGCAGTGAGACTCTGGGGTGTGCTGGAGTGTGCAGAGGCTGCTGGCTGCCTGAGCATGCAAGCAGGGCTCCTTGCTCGTACCTTGCGCGTATGCTGCGCTCGAGTGGGCATGCAGGTTGTGCCTCAAATAAAAGGAGTCGCTTCCTTGGAAAGCCAACCATTGCAGCCAGCTAGCTAGCAGGCTGGATTTGGCCCAGAATTTGGGGGTGGGTTGGCTAGCTCAGGCCAGCACTCTGCCCCAGCAGCCTACATGGTGACGCTCTGCAGTGCGTCGGGGAAAGCCCTGCAGTCCGAGTCAACCTGCCCACATACTTGCCCGCAGTGATTGCAGCCGCACAAACTTCTGCATGTCTGTGTGCGTTTGCAGCTGTCCACCCTCCTGCGGCCCTTGCACCTGCTGGCGACAAAGCTGGTGTGGAGCAAAGTGCGCGAAGCCCTGGGCATCAGGTGTGCATGTGTGGTCTGCAGGGCCTCTTGGACATACGTTCCCTTCTGCACGCAATTGCCAACTCTGGCTCGGTGCGTGCATGAGCAGGCGAGCGCTGCGATGGCGTAACGTGCACTCTTGCTTCTACAGGTGTGCACCCACGCGCCCACACGCAAACTCACACATGCTCCTGCACGCGTACAAGCGCTGGCAGATGGATGGTCATTGCCAGCGGTGGCTCCCTTGCACACGCACCCACGCCATGCACGCTCACTCGCATGCGCACACGCATGTGCACATGCGCTTGCAGGCGCACTGTCATCAGTGGTGGCGGCTCGCTGGCCACCCACCTGGACGACTTCTTCGAGGTTATTGGGCTGCCGGTGCTGAACGGCTGGGGTCTCACAGAGACGTCGCCCGTCCTGGCATGCCGTCGCGTGGACCAGGTGCGTGTGCTGTTGTGCTGGCGCATGGAGCACACACCAGCAGTGTTGCAGGGACCAGGTGCGCTCCAGTTCTGTTACGTGGGGCAGTGCTTGTTGCTCACTGATGTGAGGCTTCTCTCCCAGTCATACAGCACCAGCGCGCGCACACACTGACACACACTGACACACACTGACACACACACACACACTGAAGTGCCTGGAGCTTGCACTGATTTCCAATCAGATGATAGCCATGCAATCCCCAAAGCTGACCTGGGCACCAGAAGTGCCCAAGCTGGTGCTGCCTCTGTGTGCATGCTGCCTCTGTGCTCATGCTGCCACTGTGCTCATGCTGCCACTGTGTTCATGCTGCCTCTGTGCTCATGCTGCCACTGTGCTCATGCTGCCACTGTGTTCATGCTGCCACTGTGTTCATGCTGTCACTGTGCTCATGCTGCCACTGTGCTCATGCTGCCACTGTGTTCATGCTGTCACTGTGCTCATGCTGCCACTGTCTTTTTGCGGCCTCCCGAGCTTGCTCTTGGCCTCTAGGCCAAGCTGACACTTAGGCATGGCTTGCCCCGCAGTGCAGGCACATGAAGGCAAAGCCTTAGACGGAGCAGAGGCCCCGCTGCCTGGCCTCCCGCGCTCCTATGCCCCTCATGCCAGACCAGATGCGCGGCTGGGGTTGCAGACGCAAGCGCGGCTGCTGGCCGACGCTGAGTGATTTGTTATGGCATGTGCGTGCGTGTGCTGTGTGTGCGCCTGCAGAACGTGAGGGGCACTGTGGGCCAGCCGGTGCCCGGCACACAGCTGCGCGTGGTGAGCCCTGACTCACTGGAGGATGTGGCGCCTGGAGAGTACGGCCTGGTGCTGGCGCGCGGCCCAGGTGTGTGTGCGTGTGTGCGCGCGTGCGTGCGTGTGTGTGTGTGTGTGCTTGCGTGTGCGTGTGCGTGTGCGCGCGTGGTGAGCTCAAGCACGCTGGAGGGTGTGGCATCAAGAGAGCACGGCCCAGTGCTGGCCTGGAGGTGTGTGCGCGCTTGTGTGTGCAGACCTTGAGTGTGTTTGCCATTGCCTGTGAATGTATTGTGTTGAGCCCAAACGCGCTCAAGGGCGTGGCTTGGGAAAAGTAGGGGCAGAGCAGCCCTGAGTCCTTTAAGGGAACCTATGTGTGCAAGCGTTTCTGTGAGTGTGCGTGCCTGAGCGTGTGCGCGTGTGCTCGGGGTTGCTGCAAAGGGTGCACGTGCCTGCACGCCAGTGGCGCGGCTTGAAGGCCCGGACATACACACGCGCGGCTTCCTGTGCTCAGCCCTCACCTGTCCTGCGCTCTGCGTGCCTGCGCCCACAGGCGTCACGCCTGGCTACGTGGACGACGAGGCAGCGACAGCCAAGGCCTTCCGCGCGGGCGACGGCTGGTTTGACACCGGTGACCTGGGGTGGGTGGTGCCCTACGGCGTGCCCGGCAGCAACATGGGGGGCATGGTGCAGCTGACGGGCCGCTCCAAGGACACCATCGTGCTCATCAATGGCAAGAACGTCAGCCCGCAGCCGATCGAGGACATGGTGTGCGCGTCCACCCTGGTCAAGCACTGCCTGCTGTTTGGCCAGGACAGGCGGGAGCTGGTAGGTGTGGGGAAGAGGCGCCCTGATGCTTGCCTGGTGCCTGCATTTGTGTGTGTGCACGTGCGTGTGGATGTGTGTGCGCACTCATGTGTGTGGGCTCGTGCATGTGAATATGCGCGCATGCGTGTGGCTGTATGTGCGTGCATGTGTGCACGTGCGTGTGTGTGCATGTATGTGTGTGTGTGCACGTGCACATATGCGCAGATGTGTTGCTGCGAAATGTGCGTAGCAACCAGGTCTGTCTCCAGAAATCAATGTCAGCCTTCAACAGTTTGTGCATGTGCATGCGTGTGTGAGCCACTGCTTGTGGCCCCTCTGCTGACTGGCCTCCTTCTTGTGGTCAAGCTTGGGGAGGATGGCCTTCTGTTAGCACACAGCCCACACCCTTATCCCCTTCCTCCCGGCTGCCGCGCCCACGAGCTCGTCACAGTCACCTGCCCCTATGCCGCATGCACGCCTCTTTGCTTATGCCCACACCCTGGTGCACCCCTGCCTCTGTGCTTGATTCACAGGGTGCCCTCATCTTCCCTGACATGGATGCGTTGGAAGGTCTGCTCGCTGAGCGGCAGGGTGGTGGCGCAGGCAGCGGCAGCGTAGCCAGCGAGGGTGCCCGCGCTGGCAGTGGGAATGGTAGCAACGGGGTGCACAGCGGCCACCCACTGGTCAGCCAGGCATCGGCGCGTGAGCTTGAAGATTTGTACATGACGGAAGTGCAGCGGCTGGAGGAGGAAAGGTGTGTGCGTGTGTCCCCCCAGGCCGGCGCCGGCCTTGAGGGGACGTATTGTTATCCATCCGACCCTGACGGGTATGGAAGTGCCACACGTATGTGGTGGGCGCAAACGTAGCCGCCTTCTTCTTCACACTCACTGTGGTCATCCCCAATGTGATTCACCCCCTGGGTTTCCTCCCGCCCCTTTACTCTCTTCGCAGAGGTTGTTGGCTGCGCTGCGGCCCCTTGCCCTGCAAGCAAGAGCAAGTCAACAGGAAAGCGCTATGTCTTACACAGCAGTCCTATCATGTTTTGTGCACAATGTGCATCGCTGATGCAGAAGACGTGCGTGAACGGTTTGCATTGATGATGCGTTCTCAACCTGATTTGGCACAGACTTGGCGTTCTAAGGCAAATCAGGTTCAGGGCGTCATATGTGCAGTACTGTCTGGCATGTGACCGCGCATGTGTGTGCGTGTGTGTAAACGCTCACTGACGCTGCTACGCCGCTCTGTGATTTCGCGCAGCGGCCAACCGCCCGAGTTCCGCATCCCGCACGTGGTGGTTGTGTCCTCAGGCAGCCTCACGCCAGGCAAGTCATCCTCCCCTGCCTGTGTCACAGGCTTGCTCTGTGAGCCTGTGCTGCATTGCCCTTGCTTTGGTGCCTGGCCTGCGCGGTATCATCCATGTTCTGAGCTGTGTAGTTGGTCAGGCAGCACCCTGCATATGCACTTGGTCATGCAGCTGCACCCAGCATTTGCTCTTAGTCAGGTAGCACCCTAATATGCACTTGATCAGCCAGCCGCACCCAGCATATGTGCTTGGTCAGGCAGCTGCACCATGCATATGCACTGAGTGAAGCAGCACCCTGCATATGCACTTGGTCAGGCAGCCGCACGCAGCACATGAACTTGGTCAGGCACCTGCACTTAGGCTTTAGAGGCCTAAGTTGCCTCCTGGGCTGATGATGTTGTGGTGCCTGGCCCTATGCGGGAGGGGCCTGCATGAGCTGCCCCAGCGTCCTCTGCTGTGTAGCACATGCCATCGCTATGGTTGCAAAAGGGGGACTGCAGGGCTAGGCTGCAGTGTGTGCAACCAGAGGCTGTCTAGGGCTAGTGCCTGGCTCCTCTCAGCTGCTTGGCCTGTCTGTCTGTCCGTCTGTCTTGTACACACGTACATACATATGTATGTAAGCATGCATGCATCTATGTACGTCTACTTGTCTCTGTTTCTCTGTCTGTCTGTCTGTCTGTCTGTCTGTCTGTCTGTCTGTCTGTCTGCCAGTCAGTCTGCCAATCTGTGATGCACCGCCTGTGCTGTGCATTTCAACAAGCGACGCTCCTGTTGACTGAGTTGACTTTGCCTCGCTTGCCCCATGACCCTATACCCCTGCAGAGGACGGAACCCTCACACAGACCATGAAACCACGCAAGCAGGCCATTGTCAAGAAATACGCCTCGCATGTGGACACACTCATGGGGAGACTGCGAGGATAGGCCGTCCTGTCGCCCAGCAATTCATGTGAGATCCGCAGGCAAGGCAAGGTCCTCGTACGGCCCTGATGCGAGAGTCCCATGCAAAACCGTTGCACAAGGTCCTCATGTGGGATATACCGTGGGGCGAGCTGTGGGGCATGGCTGAGCGCTCCCTGAGGAAGTGGTGCAAGGATGCTGCTTCAAAAAGGCCATCAGTCCTGGCCTGTCGGTGGAATGGCTTGAAGACAGATGGCTTGAGGAGCTGTATATTTGAGTGGAGAGAACTGCTGGATGGGCTTGCCGCTGCCGCACGAGTGTGTGTGACAGAGCAAAGTGGCCTCTGCTGGAAGAGCATGCGATTGAAGGTGGCGTACTGTAAGAGTAGGTGGTGGCTTGTGCGCCCAGTCAGCCCTGTGCATCAATAGAAGGCTATGTTGTACCTGTGCTGCCCGCAGCTGTGAGCTGGTGGTAGGGGGGTGCTTGAACGGCAATTGGTGCAGCCTGAGGTCTGCTCTATGGGGCGGCTTGTTTGTTTTCCGGCGAAGGGGCACCTTCATAGCAAAGGGATGGTCAAGGCTGCAATGAGCAGAACAATCGGTTGGGTCAGCTATCCAGGAGTTGCGCCAGTGGGCGCTGGGAATCGTCAGGCGAGTGAGTATCAGGGAGGTAATAGCGCCTGAACTGGGCCAAAGGCAGGGCATGTAAGACTTGTGAAGTGCAGCCTTCATTGACAAGTGGGGGGGAAGGTTATAGTTCTTTGCTTTTAGTAGGAGCGTGCCCCTAATGGGCGGAGCCGGGATGTGGCGGGCTTGTTTTATCTTGCCTGATAGGACTAGTGTGAGGCTGCTGCCATGCAGCTGTCCATTAGCATTAAAGCAAGGGATTCTAAGGGAGGCTTGATGAGCAGATAACTTGTTAGGCTAGCTAATTAGGACTGTGGTTTGCTGCTTGAGGATGGTTTGACGTAGGAACTGTGCACTCTCCAGTGCTATTTGGCACTGAGCTTCCCTGATTAAGCACCTTATCTAGAGAGAGATGTGTTTTTATGCACAAGGGCACGTGGTGCCCATAAATTCATAATTTGTACAACTCAAGGTGCATGCGTGTGTGTGTGTGTGTGCGCATCAGTATTTGTGCGCAACTGTACACGTATGTGTGTGATCATGCTTTAGCATGCGTTCAATTGACTGCTTCATTGCCAATGTATTGGCCAAACCATGTACATGCCACTCAACAAGGGCCAGCCATTTTGTACATCCATTGTGTAATGCCTGTGATTTCTTTTGAACTCCTTCTGAAGTGTGGAGCTAACGTGAACGGTCGCTCCTTGGTCTTTTGTTGTACTATTCCCTTCTCACGACTATGTAGCACTGAATGATTTCAGAATTTGTGATTTTATGACAGTGATGTACGGTGCTTCGCTAATGACAGTGTTAAGTGTTAAGAAATTTTGCCTCCAAAATACCAAGATTATGGTCCATCCGTTGTCATGCTGGGAGACTGCAGCGCATAGAAAATGATCAGCTATAGGTGAACTGACAATGGGATTGATCACTCCACAATCTGAACCAAACTGGAAAAAGGAAAATTATGTTACAATCATTGTATCATGATGGGTTACTACTAGTAGACCGTCAGCCAGATGGTTTGACTGCTGGGCTTGCTGGACACTGCCAGCCCGACTAAAATTTCCATAGGAAAAGGGAAGTTTACAAGTTTAAGATTGACCTTCACTGAAGGCTTCAGCCAGGTAGTTTTAACTGTTCAGGTTGCTGGTGAACACCAGCCATACAGAAAACACCCATAAGCTCTGAGATAAAACGATAGGAATCATTAGTTTGTCTCTGAAAAATTGAAGACCGTGTGACATCCTCAGAACAAGCTTGGGAGAAATATAAAGCTCCAGTCCGATTGACAGTAACTTACTGAATTGAATTTTGTGTTCCAGAGGTAAATCGTGAAACAAGTATGCAAATTGAAGCCTCAAAGAACACATTTGCATGCAAGGACCCAGGAAAAGAGCGTGTTTTTCGTCTTGAATTGCCTGCAAGCCACACTTATCACAGGTACCATCGTGATGATCCCAGCTCCTTGTCTTGACACGCCGCGGCAGCGTATGGGAATGTAACCAGAAACGTGCCACGTTGCTTTGTGTTTGCCTGCCCAAATCCAGATGCAGATACCTAGGTACAGAAAGAAGGCGGTCCATCAACAGTCACCGACCTAAGAGGCAAAGCAACCCACTATGATATTTGCAGCCTTGTCCGTCTGATCTTCATTGCCTAGCTGGTTTGCCTGGCTCCAGATACTCCTCAACCTCTTTCTCACACTGTGAGAGAAAAAGGAGAAAAAGAAAAACCACACAGGCGCTTGAACAACCCCCCCCCCTGTAACTGTCTAGTTTAAGTTTTATACTAGGCTTGAAGGCTGCTGCCGCCCCGCACCTTAGTATACTGAGAGCACGATCCTTCCTTGGGCTGGAGAGTGGTTCGTGTCTCTGAGACTTTGTGGATG
>LFIK01001385.1_pt1 | contig 19259 bp, 13 predicted proteins | sample 643401 | NCBI WGS metagenome assembly LFIK01 (sample SAMN03777447, study PRJNA286221) | soda lake metagenome | biome: soda lake; feature: Kulunda steppe; material: water; isolation source: sample T5-Br brine of Lake Tanatar-5 | place: Russia: Kulunda steppe | collected 2010-07
CACAAGGCGCGCTTCTGAAACATCGGGAAACAGCAGATACCGGCGTTGACCAGACCGCAGAAGCCGCCTGACCATGATCCCGGCAGCGCTGCCCAGACCCGATTTCAACATTCATCGGGACATCCCCATGTCGCTGACCCTTCATGTTCAATGTCGCTGAACAGGCCCCCGCGCGCCGCAGCCAGAAGGGTGCATCGGCGAAGCGGCGCTCCCGGGCGCAGAGCGCGGCACGCTGGACCAGGAAGTTGTCAAACCCCCTGGCGACGGCGTCGGCATAGAGGGCCAGCGTTTCGCGGCGCCCGGCCAGCGCGTCAACCGCCGCCCGGCCGGCCCGGGCGCCGGTCCACAATGCCGTCGTCATGCCATGGGACGACAGCGGATCGAATGCCGCCGCGGCATCGCCCACCGCCGCCCAGCCGGCCCCGTTCGTCAGCGTTCCGGCAGGCGGATCGAGAAGGGTGGTGCCGGCACTTGACAGACGGGGAGGCGCTTCCACCCCGAAGCCGGCATCGGCCACCCAGCGACCGACATGCCGGGTTTGCGCAATCAGGCGCCGCCAGGTGGCAAGATCGCGCGACAGGTCGGCCGGCAGCAGGTCGGGGTCGCTGAAATAGGCCAGCGACAGCCTGCCATCCGGCAGCAGAGCGGCATACCACCAGCCGTCCGCCACGGCTTCGATCAGCGTGGCCGGGGTCGGTTCCACCTCGGCATCGCGATGCGGCAGCAGAGCGGTGGCGGCCACCTGCCGATCGATGCGCCGGTAAGCGGCAAGGGCGCGGCCCACAAGGGCGCTGCGGCCGCTGGCATCGATCAGGAAGGCCGCGCGCCGCCGTTGGCCGTCGGCCAGTGTCAGGGCCCAGCCATCACCATCGGCGGCTGCATGTGCCACGGCCAGCGGCACGCGGTCGGCCCGGGCGCTGGCGGCTTCGGCCAGATCGGTTTCGAAGGCGTGGCGGTCAAGCACCCGGCCAGGCCCTTCCAGATGAACGGCAGCGCTGCGTTCGGCCAGCACGCTGCTGCCCCACGCCGAAAAGGTGGTGTTGGACCTTCGGTGCCGGGCCGAGGCAAGCAGCCCTCCCAGCCCCAGGGCCTCCAGGATCGGCCCTGCCGCCGGTGACAGGGACTCTCCGATCGGATCGGTTGTGCGATCCGGTGGCGGCGCCAACCACAGCGGACGCAGGCCGGCACGGGCAATCGACACACAGGCCGCCGCTCCGGCGATGCCGCCGCCGATGACGGCGATCGCCGGGGCTCGGGTCGGGGCCTGTCGCGGCGGGCTGTCCGTCACTTCGGCAATTGCCCGTCTTCCGGCCGCCAATCGAAGCGCGTTTCCAGGGGGCCGCGCCCGACCTCGACGAACAGATCGTCCGGGATGCCGGGGGGGCGGTCCGGATCCGTCGGGCCGGGGCGTCTGACGACGAAACCCATCCGGTCCCACAAGGTGATCATGTTGGTGATGCCGTCCCAATAACTGGCATTGGCGTGATAGCCGATACCGGCGACGCCGCGCGACCAGGGGACCCGGCTCTGATAGAAGCGCAGCCGATCGTCCGGCGACAGATCGATGCGCAGGAGCTGCAGGTAATGGGCTTCCGGCAGGACGTCGACCGGCAACAGCGCCGGCCACCACACGGCAGTGGGGAAGTCGTCCTGCATCACCACTTGCTGGCAACTGAACGCGTCGCACTGCCAGGGCAGGCCCATCCAGCGGGTCAGGTCGCCCGGCATTTGCGGGCCGATGGGCGGCGGCGCACCGTTGCCACCCCGCATCACCGTTTCCGGCGTCAGCAGCCGGCCGACATTGTGCAGCAGGCTGGGCCGGTTGCCGAGCGCAATGCGGAACGGTTCACGCGACTGGCCATTGGCGCGCGCGTAGATCGCCGGAAGGCGCAGATAGTAGCTGAGCTCCACCCCGGGATGAAAGGCACCACCCGAGCACGGCTCCAGCGCCGCTTCGGTCAGAGCCGCCGGCTGCCGGGCAACCGGAACATCCTCCAGCACGGCGATGGCGTCGGCGTCGACATCGTCCAGATCATTGACGAAATCGCCGTTCGCCCAGTGCTGCAGGCAGGAATACTGCAAATGCGGAAACTGGAACCATTGCAGCGGGCTGCCGTCGTAATTGATCCCCTCGCCGAGCATGTAGGGCACCCGGTGCTGCTGGGTGATGAAGGCGTCCTTGCCAAGGTCGTGCGGATTGCGAAACTTTTCGAAGACCGAGCGGCGCAGGGCGGCGTTCTCCGGGCCGGGATCGGCCAGTTGCGCGATGTAGGCGGGGTCGGAAAAATCGCCGATCTCCAGCCAGCCCTGTCGCAGATGGGCGGCCGTCGCCACCCATTCCATCAACGCCAGCCGGCGAAAGGTCGGATAGATGTGCTTGCGAAACGACAGCGGCAGGGCCGGCTCCTCGCTCCAGCCCTCGCGGACATTCATGTCCTCGATAACGTCGTAAAGGGTGGTGATCGGTGGGATTTCCGGCGCGAAATTGGGGCCGACGCTGGCCACCCAGGCCGCTTCGGCCTCCATCGTCCTGCCGTCGGGCAGGGTGACGAGCGCGCGCACCGGGCCGTCGCACCAATCATCGTGCCAGCCGTCATTGTCGGCGAAGCTGGTGATGGCGGCATTGATCGGGCTGTGCGCGACGCCGTCGGGCGGAAAGACCAGCAAACGGCCATCGCCATCGGTGCGCAGATGACCAAGGCCGACCGCTTCGGTCTCCCAGAAGCGCCCGCCCATGGCATAGGCGGGGTCGTCGCCGCCTGCATTGACATCGGCGCCGCTGATACGGGTCTGGCCGCCATCGATCAGCAACATCCGCTCGCGCTGCGCGTCCGAGACAAGGAACTGGTTGCGCATCTGCCCGGGCAGGCCGGGGGCCGACGCGCCATTGTCCATCGGATTGTTGAACCCGTACCAGGCCGCCTTGGTGTTGGCGACATGGACGTCCCACGCGATGGTGGCATCGGCCGCCGTGACCTCGCCAATCACCCTGTCCTGGTCGTCGAAGGCGTAGACCCGGAACCGCTGCACCTGTTTCTTCAGCAGCCGGTCACCATCCTTGAAGCCACCCTCCGGCTGCGGCGGCAGGCCCGGGACTTCGGGCGCGAGGAACCACTGCGCACTGCCGCCGACCCGGCAGATACCGATAGCCGGATAGATGGCGACCCGGGCAGCCGCAGCGCCGGGGGGTGCGGCCTCAGCGGCGCCAGCGCCGATGGCGGCCCTGGGCAGAAGCGGCAGGCCGATGGCGAAGGCGCCAGCGCTTGCCAGGAAATCGCGACGGCGCAGCCCGGCGCGCGGACGATCAGAGGGCGGGGCGGAAGGCATTGCGGACTCTCCAATGGCCGCGCGAGAGCGGACTGCGCCGGGACGGCGAAAGGATATGTGACACTGCTGCGTTGCAGCGGAACATCTGGCTGACCGGGGCGCCGGCCGAGATCGCGGCTCCGGAAGGGCAGCTTGCCGCGCGGACCACGGAACGCATGCGACACCCTGCGCTCCGCGGCAGGTTCCAAGCCGCATCCGATATCGCCAGGCAACGCCTTGCAGTGGCTTTCGCGGGCAGCGCGCGCCTGCGGCGCGGGCACACCACGGATGCTGCGCGCCCTGACATGTTGCCGAACGGCGACAGCGCGGCTGCGCCTCAGTCCGCGAACCGGAACTCGTGCACCCAGGACCCATCCGCTTCATGCGTGGACACAACGACGCCCCGCGCATCCGAATAGGCACCGGTTCCGCCGATGATTGCCCGCACAAGGCTGGACGCGGCGGGAAAGACGTTGGTCTCGTCCGGATACAGGCCCGCGCCCATCAGGACGATCTGATCACCTCCCGGGCCACCGACCGAGAACACCGCTTGTGTAACGCGCGAATTGGCGCCTTCAGCGGTCGCCGTCCCCGTTGTGGTCATCATCCAGTCCATGACGACCTCGACCGCGTCGTCGGTAACCCCGGAAAAGTGAAAGAAGCGCGTGTCGCCCGGTGAATCGACACCTGCCGGACCCGCCGCGACGATCACCGGCGCCTCGGGTTCGGGATGCATCACCCGCAGGGTTTCCGCAGCGGCGCTCTGCACCAGACCGATCAATCCGACCGCCATTCCGGCGGCGCGCAGGGTGTTCAACATTTGCATTCTCCAGGACAAGGCGGCGACGGCCGCGTCGAGTCTCTCGTCCTCCGCCCTCCGCGTCGCCTGCGTCAACGCGCTTTACGGACAGGGCCTGCCCTCGTTCGCGAACCGATCGGAGATTTCGGGGCCTATGGCTCCAATTCGGAGCGCGGGACTGCGCCCGCTGACGCCGTCGGGGCGCAGCCGCCGAAGCGGGCCCTTGCGATGTGCCGATCGAGGTCTTTCAGGTCGCCTGCAAGCGGATCAGTCGATCCGGGTGAACGCCGACTGCATATGCGTCATGCGCGGGCTGCACGCGTCTTCCACCAGCGCGAAACGCAAGATGCCCTGCGATCCATCCGATACCAGCCGATAACGCCCCTCTATTTCCGGGCAGACGTCGCTGTCGGCGTCGTTCATGAAGACATGAAGCGCGCTGTCGGGGTCGATCCACCATGCCCCGTTCAGCACCGGGCGGTCCGGCGGGGTGATGCCGAAAGTCCCGTCGTCATGGATCGACAGCACCAGCCCGTCCAACGCGGATGACCAGCGCCCCACAAGATCGGCCGCGGCGAGCGCGCTTGCGGGCAGGGAAAGGCCTAGCATCACAGCAACACTCCGACGCATGAAGCATCCTCCAGACCTGACGTTTCCGGCAACCATGCGGGACATTGTCCGACAGAGCGGCGAGGTCAAGCGGCTTGCAGTGCTCAAGGTCGAGCCTGTGATCCCCGGCGCGGGGTCAATGCGCCATTTTGTGCCCTCGAGATCTCGAAAGCGCACTTCCCCTGCGAAAACGCGCCGCGTAACCGTTTAACCTGCCTTTAAGTGCCCTGAACCACCCTTTTTATTCATGCCGTTCGATCCCATCCCGAGTGGACACCCGGTGTGGGTCAGCGCCTGAGAGTGCCGTTCGGGTGCAGGGCGCACGCATCGAAACTGCACACGACAGCAGCAGGAGGACCGCCATGAAACCACCCGAAACATCCGCGCCACGGATCACGCAGCATCGGTGCCCGCGATGAAGCGCCGGGTGACGGACGCGTGGCGCTGGAGCGTTGTCACAGGGGCGGTCCTGCTGGCCGCATGTCAGGCAGAACCCCTGCAGGGGCCGCCGGCGCATGGCGCGGCGCAGCCACATTCGGATCTTCATTACGCGCAGGAAACGGTGCGCTCCGAGACCGTTACCTCGTCCGATGGGCGGCGGTCGCGCACCACGACCACGGCGACCGGCGCCAGCGTCGACTTTGCCGAACTTCTGAACACTTTCGCAGGAACGTCCGGTCCCGGCCGCGATCGCAGCGCGGCGTATCTTGGTCAATGGTCGGTCGAACAGCCCGACGGCAGGGAATGCCGGCTGGAACTGCGGCCCAAAGACAACTTCGGAAACGGGGTCGCACGCACCAGCATGTGCACGGATCGTTCGCTGTTCTTTGTCAGCAAATGGAGTCTTCGGGGCTACGAGCTTGTGCTGTCGAATGCCACCGACAGCGTGTTGCTCCGGCTGCGCCGCACCGCGCCGAACCGGCTGGAGGGCGGCGGTGTCGTGATCTGGCGCTGATCGAGCGCGCCGCGGACCGGTCAGCCGGCGCCTCGGCCGGCCCCATGCGTCAACCAGAAGGGATGGGACCATGTCTTTCAGCCTGTCAGGACCGGCCAGAGCACTTGTTGCGGGATGCATAAGTGCTGCCATCACCCTGTCTGCCGCATCGTCACCCGCGAGCGAGCTGCTGGCGCTGACACCGGCCGATAAATTTGTTGTCGCCGCGACAATCGATGACATGGGCACGCTCGATCCTGCCGCGGCGTATGAATTTTCGACGGCCGAACTGCTGCACAACGTCTATGAAACCCTGCTGATCGGGGGATCGCGCGATGGCGGGGACCGGTTTCTGCCGGGCCTCGCCGAAAGCTGGGAGGTGTCCGCCGAGGGCACGCGGCATTCCTTCCGGATCAGGACGGGAGCGCGCTTTGCCTCGGGCAACCCGGTCACGGCGGCGGATGCGGCGTTCTCGTTGCACCGGCTGGTGCAGCTTGGCATGGCACCGGCATCGATTCTGACACAGTTCGGATTCACCCCCGACAATGTCACGCAGCGCATCACCGAGGATGGAAACCGGCTGCTGCTCGATCTGCCGGCGGCGGTCGCGCCCGGCTTGCTCCATGCCGCGCTGACGGCCACCGCCACGGCGGTCGTGGATCGCGAAACCGTGCTTCGGAATGCCGTGTCGGGAGATCTTGGCCATGCATGGCTTTCCCGGGCCACGGCCGGCAGCGGTCCCTACACGCTTGAAAGCTTCAGCAGCGGCTTCGATTATGTGCTGACCGCCCGCGCCGACCATTGGCGCGGCCCCGTGCCGTTGCCGCGAGTGCGTGTGCATCATGTCCCGTCCAGCACCACGCAACGCGCGCTGCTTCAGGTCGGGCTGGTCGATGTGGCGCGCAACCTCCGCCCCGGGGATGTGGCCGCGCTTGCGCAGACCCCGGAGATCCGGGTGCACTCCGGCCTGACGGGCGAGATCATGTATCTGGCCGCCAACATGGGGCATCCGGTCCTGTCGGACCCCGCCGTGATCGAGGCGATGCGCTGGCTGGTGGATTACGAGGGCATGGCGTCGATGCCCGAACTCCGTGGCAGCCGGATCGTGCATCAGGCCTTCTTGCCGCGCGGCATCGCGCCGGCACTTGAAGACACGCCATTTCGGCTTGATGTCGCGCGGGCGCGCGCGCTGCTGGACGACGCCGGCATCGCACCGTTCGAGGTGACGCTGCTGGTGCGCAACGTCGAAGACCGGATAACCGTCGCGCGGGCGCTGCGCGACAGCTTCGCGCAGGCGGGGATAACGCTGCGCATCACCGCAATGTCCGGGCAGGAGGTTCTGACGCGCTATCGAAGCCGCAGCCATGATCTGGTGCTCGAAGCCTGGATTCCGGAATACGCGGACCCGCATTTCAATGCAGCCGCCTTCGCCCGCAACCCCGACAACAGCCCCGAGGCCGCCGCCGCCGGATCGCTTGCCTGGCGCAACAGCTATGCGCCGGGGCAGCTTGGCGCGATGGTCGACAACGCCTTCGCCATGCGCGATGACGACGCGCGCGACGATCTGTATCGCCTGCTGCAGGGCGAGCACCGCAGCAGCGCGCCGTTCGTGATCATGTTCCAGATGATCGAACAAAGCGCGATGCAGACGCACGTGACCGGCTTCAGCAGCGATGGCATCCTGCGCCGGGTGAGCTTCCGCAACGTCAGCAAGTGACTCGGCGCCGTCAGGATCGGTCGCCGACCGCGGTGCGCGAACCCGGCGGTTGCCAGTGGTCATCGCATGCGGCACGCTCGCCGACGGTGTCACCACGACCGACGCCGAAAACCGCGCCGCCTGATCGGGCGCCCCCCTCCGGGGTCCGGCGCAGCACGACACCTGACAACCCGGGGTGTGTGCAGCACACCATGGGGAAACCATCGAACTTCCGGAGTGGAATGTGACCTTGATCCAAGTGTTTCGAAACCGTGTGCCGGCGCGCGGAGCCATTGGGACGGTATGCCCATGACGGTGCAGTCAGGCACCGCGACCGGCCTTGGCATTGTGCTGGAAAGCTTTCGGCAGAGCTTCTGCGCGCTGCGCGTCGATCCTGCGCCGCTTGATGTGACCGATGCGTTCTGGTCGGCGGAGGCCGGACGTTTCGTCGCCCCGCGGTCCTATGGACCATTGCCCGACGCGCGTGTGATCGGCTACGCGGCCTTCGGCGGCGCGCTGGTGTCGAAATACGAAAAGGACGCGACCGGACGGGTGATCCGCGATGACGGTATTCCGCGAATTCGCCGCTTCTCGGCAGTGCAGGTGGTGATGGCGTGCCTGTGCGTCAGCGCGTTGCGAAACACATCGCTCCATGAAATCGGCGACGCGCTGGAAGGCACGCATCGCCTGCAAGGGTATCGCCGCTGGCATCTGCGCACGCTGACCGCAGCGATTCGGGCGCGTTACCCAAGCTTCGAGCCATCGCAGGACAGCTTTTTCCTGTTCGCCGGCACGCCGCAATGCGTCATGCAGCGGATCGCGTTGAACGCGCTGTGGCTGCAGCAGATCGTTGCGTGCGGTTGCGGAGTTCTGGACCAATGTTCGGACGCGGAGGCCCGCCTGATGGGCGACGTTTTCCCGCCCGACGTGCTGCGCGGGGACACCCAAAGCCTGCAAGAGCACAGCTACATGTGGCAACGCCCGCTGTGGGAGCCGCGCAGCGCCGAGTTCCTGGCCGCGAAAGTCGCCGCGCGGCAGGTCAGGTTACGGCAGCGGAGGGCGTGACAAGGTGCAACCTCACGGCGCGTTCTCCAATCCCTCGACCGAGTCGTAGATCTCGTCGCTCGCCAGCAGTAGATCGACAGGGGGATCGAAGCCGATACGCTCTGCCGCGAAGAGGTTGAGCGCAATCTTGGGCGGGCTGCTCCACTCCTGCGACAGCGCGCGCGGTGAGGCACCGTTCAATATCCTGGCGATGGTCTCGGCGTGGAAGCGCCCCACATGCGAGAAATCCGCTTGCGCGATGCTCATCAGGACGCCGCGCCGGACCTCGCTGGAGCCCAGCATCGAGAAGGTGGGCACCAGATTGCGGTTTATGCTGTCCATGATCGTGGGAAGCGAGCTTTCGGTGATGCCGCGATGCACGGTGACGTAAATCGCATCCACGTCGCTGGCGATCTGCTCGTAGCACGCGACGACACGGGCTTCGACCTCCTGCTGCGGCAGACCGGCATAGGGCGCGTCGCAGGACACCACGTCAAAGCCGCGTTCGCCCGCGACATCGGTCACCGCGTCGACGCCACCATAGGTGCGCCCCTCGCTCGTATCGGCGTAGACGATGCCCAGACGGTTGAAGCCAATAAGGTCATGGAACAGCCGCAGCTGGCGTTGATAGCGCTCGACCTCGACCCGGGCGTGCAGGTGGTCCATCCCGCTGTCGGCGGGGCTGTCGATGATGCCCGCGCCGACCGGGTCGCTGGTCGAGCCGACGATCACCGGCACACCGAGGCCCTCGACCCGCAGATCCTGCCCGGCCCAGGTGCCCATTGCGATCACCAGATCGATGTCGCCCGTCCCTGTCAGCCGGTCGAGGATCGCGGCGCGGGTCTCCGGGCGGACATCGCTGTCGAAATCCCCGGCGGTGTAGTAGGCGTCGGGCACGATCTCGATGTAGTCGCTGCGCAGGTTCTCGGCGAACCAACGCCAGAAATCCCCGGCCTCGGCGCCCTGGGTGGTGGGTAGCTCGGCCGGCTCGATCCAGCCGAGCTCCATCAGCCCGCGGATCGTGGCGGTGGTGATGGTCTCGTAATCCACATACTGGCCGCCTTCGAGATAGCCGATCCGCCAGCGCTCGCCCTCGGCAGCAAGGGTCGGAGCGGTGCCCACGGTGTCATCGGCGGCAATGGGCGGCGCCAGAGCCAACAGCGGCAGCACTGCAAGCCCGGTGAACCGCGCGCGGCGTCGTCGGGATCTGGGTCGTGTCGTCATGGGAACCTCGCGTTGTGTCGGGCGGTGGGGTTGGACCCTAGTCCGGGTCATGCTGCCACGTCAGGCACAGCAATGTCAGGTCGTCGGATTGCTCCGCAGCGCCCGAATGCGCGCGCACGTCGTCGAGCACGCAGTCGACCAGTTGCTTCGCATCCTGTCCGCGGCCTGCCTCCAGCAAGCTCAGCAGGCGGTCCGTGCCGTATTCCTCGTTGGTGTCGGTCATCGCCTCGGTGACGCCGTCGGTGTAGATCACCAGCCGATCACCGGGCGCAAGCTGGCGCGACAGGCGACGATAGGACAGCCCCTCCATCACCCCGGCGGGCGGGCCGCTGATCTCGCGCATCAGCGCGGGCGCGCCGGTCACGGGAACCACAACGGGCGGGTTCTGGCCCGCATTGACGTAGTCGAGCGTGCCGGTGCGGATGTCGAGGATACCGATGAACAGCGTGACGAACATCGCGCGCGGATTGTCGGCGCTCAGCGCAGTGTTCACGCGGCGCATCATCTCGGCCGGATCGGTCTCCTGCGCGCTGGCCGATTTCACCAGCGTCTTGGTGATCGCCATGAACAGTGCCGACGGCACGCCCTTGTCGGCGACGTCGCCGACCGCGATCAGCAGGCGATGATCGTCCAGGAAGTAGAAGTCGAACAGATCCCCGCCCACATGCCGCGCCGGTGTGAGTGACGCGTGCAGGTCGATCTGCGGATTGTCGGGGAAGGGCGGAAAGATCTTGGGCAGCAGCCCCTGCTGGATGTCGCGGGCGATGTTCAACTCGCTCTCGATCCGCTCCTTGTCGCGGGTGGTGTCCAGCAACGCGCGGATATTGTCGCGCAGCTCGCCTTCCATGAAGCGGAAGGCGCGCGCCAGTCCCCCGACCTCGGAGCGGGTGTCGGCCAACCGGTCAAGCGCCCCGTGCGGGCCGTCGGCGTGGGTGAAATCCTGCTGCGGCAACTGGCGGGCATAGCCTGTCAGGCGCCGCAACGGACCCGTCAGCTTGAGCGCGAAGAGCCATGCCAGCAACAGCGCCACCGCCAGAACAGCCGCAAAGATCACGCTCTGCTGGCGGATCAGATCGTTCGCGGGGCGGTTGATCTCGGCCGCGGGAAAGGTGCTGACGATATACCATCCAAGCGGCCGGAAGTAGCTGACATAGGCCCGCATCCGGACCGGCGCCTCGGCACCCGGGAGCGCATAGTCGACCGCGGTGGGCGCGTCTTCGCTGCTGACCAGCGACAGCAGCTCGGGGATGATCAGGCCACTGTCCGGATCGCGCGCCTCGAGCAGGGTCGCCGCCCATTCGGCAGGCGGTGTGACAGCCTCCATGGTGTCATCCATGATGAACACGAACCCGGTGTCGACGACCCGGACCTGCGCCAGGGTGTCGGCAAGCGTGCTGATCGTGGCCTCGACCCCGGTTTCGACATATCGCTCGACGTCGCCGATGCGGTCGGACACCCCGATGTAGAGTCCGAGCGTCTGGACCTCGCGGAAATGAGCGAAGCGGCGGCCGTCGGCGTCGTGCGCGCCGGCATCGGCCCCGTCGCGCGCCGCATCGTCGAAGAGCACATAGGCCTTGCCGTCAAGCTCGATGTCTTCCTGCACGGCCTCGGGCAGCGGGCGGCCCTTGATGTCGCGCTGCGCGCCCAGATCGCGCCCGTGCTGGCTGGGGTCGGAATGCGCCAGAACATAGCCGCTGCGGGTGATCGCAAACGCTTCGACCGATGCGCCCAGATCGACGGCGTTCACGAAATCCAGTGTCAATGCGCGGGCCTCGGCGCGGCTTGCAGCGCCACGCTCGACCAGACCCTCATGCGCCGCTGCGGCTGCCACCGTGAACCCGCCCAAATGCTCCAGCGCGTCGCGCCGCTCATTCACGATGCGCAGCTTCTCGGACAGAAGCTCGCGGTAGCGGTTCGAGATCTGCAGCTCGATCTGGCCGAGCATATTGCGCGCAGCGCGCGTTTCAGCCGCGATCAGCGCGTCGCGCATCTGCTCCCGCGTCGAGATGGTGATGGTCACGCCCGCGCCCAGCAGGATGACCACGAGCCCGGCGAACAGCTGGAATTGCAGCGAGCGGAACATCGTGTCTCCCTAACGGCGGCGCTGCTTCAGGCGCGTGCCTGCGCCTTGGCCTCCGCGCGTGTGGCGGCGAGCTCGAAGATCGTGGAAAACCCGCTGATGTCAAACACCTCCTGAATGGCGGGGGCCAGGCCGCACAGGATCAGCGGTCGCGACTCGGCGCTTGCGCGTTTGGCGACGACAAGCAGCACACGCAAACCCGCGCTGCTCATGTACGCCAGATCCGACATGTCGATGATCAGCGCATCGGGCAGGTCGGCGAACACCGTCTCAAGTTTCGCCTCGAATTGTGCAGAGGTCGCGCTGTCGATGCGACCGCTCACATTCACCACAGCCAGTGTGCCATCGCGTTCATGGGTAACGCCAAGATTTTCCACCACGAGCCTTGCCTTTCCAATCTGTGGCAGCCCCGCGCGGAGCAGCCAGCATTACTCATCAGGGCTGCACCGCTTGCGCAGGTGCACACGGTTCACGCCATCCGCGCGTTCATAGCGCACATCGTCCATCACCGCGCGCACGATGTGCACGCCAAGACCCCCGATTGCGCGATCTTCCAGCGTCATCGCGGTGTCGGCGGGCGGAACCGAGAGCGGGTCGAACGGACGGCCGTCATCCTCGATCACTGCGTGCACCGTGTCGCGCTCAAGCGCAAGGCGCAGCCGAACGGCCCCATCGTGCGTGTCCTCGGGCGGAAAGCCATGGCTGATGGCGTTGGTCGCCAGCTCGTCCAGCGCCAGCGTCAGATGCGTGGCGATGCGCGGGGCGAGCGCGTGATGCGCGCAGAACGACTCGACCGTCCGGGAGATACGCGGGATCTCGTCGAGACAGTTGCGCATGATCAGTTCGCTTGCCTGTGGCATCGGTCGTCCCACCTGCACTGTTCGCCACGCCGTTCGGGGCGCATGTCGGGCAGCCCGATCAACATCCCCACAGCCTACACGGCGCTCCCTTTGGCGCAAGCCGCGTCCGGTCGCGGGTGGGCCGCGGCCCGATCATCTCACCTGTCGGATCAGCGTGACCTGGTTCCATCCCCCTTGCCGTCGATAGGAGACGTCGTCCATGAAGCTGCGCACGAAATGCAGCCCCAGTCCACCGACCGCGCGCTGCTCCAGCGGCGCGTCGGTGTCGACGGGGTCCGCGCGGGTGGGGTCGAAGGGCGCGCCGTCATCCTCGATCGTCAGGGTCACCGTGTCGTCGGCGCGCGTTAGCCCGATCGCAATGCGCGTTGCGCCCGACCCCTCCCACCGGCCATGGGTGACGATGTTGCTGACCAGCTCGTCGAGCACCAGGTTGACGTGAAACACGGCGTCTTCGGGGATGAGCCCGCCGGATGCGCGGCTGTCGACCCACTGCGCGAGGGCATCGAGCGCCGAGGCGTCGGCGGGAAGGTGCAAGATGCCCTCGGGGTCCTCGACGTGCTGCGTGCCGTCGCGCGGTGGCACGCCGGTTTCCGGGCGCGTGGGGGGCGTTGCCGCTGCATCGGGGGCCAGCGTGATCACCCTGTCCATCCGGGCCATGACGTCGGGGTCGTGCGTCATGCAGATAATCGTCGTGCCCGAAAACGCGGCGAAAAGATCGTCGAGCAGCGCCGTTTTCGTCGCCCCGTCGAGCGCCGAAGCGAATTCGTCCAGCACCAGCACCGCGGGCTCGCGGATCAGCGCGCGCGCGAGCGCAAGCCGCTGTCGCTGACCCTGCGACAGCGACAAAGCACCATCACCCAGCACCGTGTCATACCCCTGCGGCAGGCGAGAGATCATGTCATGAAGCCGCACCAGCCGCGCAGCGCGTTCGATGTCGGCAAAGGGGACATGGCGCCACCCCATGGCGATGTTGTCGCGCACGCTGGTGTGGAACAAGTGCGTGTGATGCGCAACATGGGCGAAATAGCTCAGATAGAGCGGAAGCGGAAAATGCTGCGCAGGCTGGCCACCAAGCATGACGCACCCTGTGTCGGGTTCCTCCAGCCGCAGGATCAGGTTCGCCAGCGTCGTCTTGCCCACTCCGCTGGGCCCGATCAGTGCGATCCGTTCGCCCGGTGCCACATCCAGATCGAAGCGTTCGAACACGCTGCGCCCGCCGAAACGCCGGCCGACACCGACCAGTCGCAAGGTCTGGTCATCGGGCATCCGATCCAGGCTAGGCGGCGGCCGCGGCGGCTCTTCCGGGTAGCTGATTACCGTCTCGAGACGCTCGAGCGCCTGGCCAAGGTAGGCAAGCGCGTGCACTCCACGGCTCAGGCTGCGCAGGCTCGCCGTCATCATGGCCGCATAGGTCAGCACCGCCGGGATCAGCTCCAGCGGCACACTGGTCCCCGACTGCATATGCATCCAGATGCCCAGAAGTGCGGGACCCAGCAGGATCATCGCACTGACGAAATCCACCACCGGGTTCCAGCCCCAGATGGGCTTTCCATACAGGCGCACATCGCGGCGACGGACGGTTTCGGCTACGTCTGCGAACCGTGCCTCATGGAGATGCTGGACCTGATAGAGGCGCAGGTCGCGCGCGCCGTCGAGCATGTCGCGCAAGATGTGCTGCTGCTGGTCGATCGCGCTGCCATCCTGCATGTCAGCGCGCGCGGTCGCGCGATGCACCGACATCACCCCCACCAGATAGACAAGAGTCAGCGCCGCAACCAGTAGTCCCATTCGCCAATCGAGCGCCAGAATCGCCAGCAACACACCCAGCGCGAGCAGCGCGCCGGCCAGCGTCGGCCCCGCATTCTGGCGCAGCTTGGTGCCCAGCTTGTCCAGGTCGATGGCCAGCATCCCGGAAAGCTGCGCCTGCCGCGACGCATCCAGAAAGGCCAGCGGCTTGCGCATCACCGCGCGCACCAGCCGCAGCTTCAGCGTGAGCAGCATCGCCTCGGTGGTTCGCAGCGCGTGGTTGGTATGCGCACAATGCAGCACGGCATAGGCAGCGTAGGCGAGTACCGCGCCCAGCGCGAGCAGAGGCATCGACGCCACCGCGTCGTCGCGCAGGGCGGCCCGCAGCAAAAGATACAGCAGATAGGGCCCTGCCAGCCCGAACGCCCCGGCAGCAAGCGCCAGCCCAAGATCTTTCAGCACGCCCTTTCGGTGGGTCTGAAGCTCGGGGCGCAGCACACGCCAAAGCGCGGCAAGGATCGTGAAAGGCCCGGGCTCGGCCGGATGGTCAGCGCGCTGCGTCGCTTCTGGCTGTGTCTTGACTGCGTCGGCTTCTGCCGTCATGCGCCCCGCTCCGTCTGTATACGGATATCCTGTTGTTCCGCGCGTGAACGGTGTTGGCAAGCGGTCATTTTGCGCGATCTGCCAAGGCGGAGTGTCGCCGCGCGTCCCTCTCAGCTCGGCAAAGGTGGGGGAAGCGCCTCGCGGGCGCGCGCCAGCCGACGCAGCCCCGCCGCGCCGAAGGCCAGGCGCCCAAGCCTGTCGCGGTGCTCGAGCGCACGCTGCGCGCCAGTTAGCCCGGTCTCCAGCACCCAGTCGGCATAGGCCAGATGGTCCCGGTCCGCCTCGGGCAGATGGTTACGCGCCAGCCCCAGAACCTCGCGGCACAGGACGCGCAGCGCATGCGCGGCCTGCGATCCCGACGCAGGGGAAAGGGCGTTGCGAATGGCCTCGGCGCGCAACCGCGCGATGCGCGCCAGCGGCCAGCGCGCGCAAAATTCACCGCCATGCGCGGGGGCAGCCGCCACCAACCCGGCTTGCAGCGCCAGCGGCGCGATCATGCAACTGGCCTGCGCCGCGCGCGGCGCGCGGTCGATGAGATCGGCATCGGCAAAACTGGCCCCGGCGCAGCGATTCTCGATGTAGAGGTTGCTCGCATGGTCCCGGAACAGCGGCAGGAACCGGCTTGGTTCCGTAAACGCAGCCGCCAGCTCGGCCACGCCCGGACCCGGGTGAAAGAAGTCAAATCGCAGCCGGAAATCCAGAAAGTTCGACCATTGGAGGAACGCGAAATGCGCCGCTGACGGCGTGATCGTCGCTGGTTCTCCGGTTTGCACCGATCTGCCGATGACCGGGCCGCCGGCGAAGAACGTCCGGGCGTTCATGCGTCCGTCGCCGGGTTCGAAAAGCGCGGTCGCACCCTTGTAATCGCCGATGCCGCTCGGGATCGCCTGCATCACTGTGCCCCGGGCAAAGGTCCACGCAAAGTAATCCCCCATCGACGCAAACCGACGTGGAGGAAGCCCCACGCGCGCCCGGTCGGCGGGAAAGCGGCTGCTGGTGACCATGCGCGGCCACAACGTCATGCGCGTTTCCATCAGGCCGCTGCGGCGGCCGTTTTCGAACGGGCTGTTGGCAAACAGCGCGATGAACACCGGCGCCGCGGTGAGCAGCAGGTTCAGCGCCTGCACCGCGCTTTCGGGCGTGGTCCCGGTGGTGGGACCGTTTTGCGCCTTCGCGTCGATCCCCGCAGCATGCGTCCACCCGCGCCGCGCGGTCAGGTAGGCATAGACGGGTTTCGGCGCGACCGCCCGGCGATAGAGCTGCGCTCCGCACCCGGCGGTGGGGTGTTGCGCCAGCGAGGTCAGCCGCAGGCCCTGCGCCTGCAACGCGGCGCTTACGGAGGCAATGTCATCGCGCATGCGCCGTTGCAGCATGGCCAGACCGCCATGACCGGCAGCCACCGGGGCGAGCGCCGTTTCCAGCAGGTTCCAGCCGTTGTCGATGCCGTTCACGCCCAGCGGCGACGACAGGGCAACCATGCGTCCGCCCAGGGTGTGCGCGCATGCGTCTTCACCGCGCAGCCGCTGCAGGGCCGCGAAGTACCTGTCATCCACGAAGCCGGTATCGCCCTGCGCGTCGATCACCGGCATCTCGACCTCTGCGCCGAGCGAGGGCAAGGCATGCGTCCCGCCGTCAGGCATGATCAGGAGCGCCCCTGCGCCGGCCACCCGCCATCAAGACCAGCGCCAGCAAGACACTTGCCCCGGCAAAGCCAAGCCCCAGCACCGCCACACGGTCGATGATATCTGCCGCGGGCAGCATCATGGCGATGGCCATCGGCCCCAGCATCTGTCCCAGCTTGTCCGCCGCGCGTTGCAACCCCAGAGCCGAGGCCGGACCCGCCGCCTGCACCGCCGGCAGGCGCAGGACGAGCGCGGCGCGCGCGGGCTCGATCAGGGTGCTCGACAGGCTGAGCGCTGCGGCGGCCAGAAAGATACCGGCAAGGCCCAGATCGACCGCCAGCAGCCCCAGCCCCAGCCCCCCGCACAGACCACCGGCAACGACGATCGGTGCCTTGCGCTCTGTCCGGTCGATGAACCCGCTCAGCAACGGACCGAGTGCGATCACCACCAGGCCGTAGACCATCAGGACACGGCCGGCATCGTCCGCCGCGGCGCCGATCCGGTCCAGATGCAGCGGCACCGCGAAGTACAGCAATCCCACTTGCGCGATCGAGAACGGCACCACCGAGAGCAGCAGAAGGCTCAGATAGGGGGGGCTGCGCAACAGCGGGCTCCAGCCACCGTGCCTGGCCGGCTGCACGGCACCAGCCGCAGCCTCCATGCAAGGGGGTCGTCGCACGTTGCGCAGGCGCAAATATGGGCGCAACGTTACCAGTGCGACCGCCAGTGGCGCGAGCGCCCCCAGCCCGGTTGCCCACAGGACCAGAGCGCGGCCGAGCTGTTCTGCAAGGATCCCTCCGATGGCGGTGCCGACGATGAAGCCCGCCAGGATTCCGGCCATCAGATTCGCAAGAGCGCGGCCCCGCTGCTCGGCGCCGCAGTTCTGCACGACGAAGCCCTGCAACCCCATCCACGCCAGCCCGTATCCCAGCCCCGTCACGGTACGCGCAAGCACGAAGCTGAGGCCGTCCGGGGCCAGCGCCGCCCCGATGCCCCCGAGCACGGAGAGGGCCAGACCCGCCACAAATGGCCAGGACCAGCCGAAACGGTCGCTCATCCGACCAGCCAGCACCGCCGTGGCCAGCGCAGCGCCCATTTCGGCCGAGATCGGCAGCGCCAGCACCAGATCCTGCGGCAGCCCCCATAGATCAGTGCCGAGGCTGCGCATCTTGAGGGGCAGAAAGGACAATGGCAGCGCCCAGGACAGGACAAAGACAAACATCACCGGTCGCGCGATCAGGTGCAGCGCGGCCGCGTCGGATGGCGCCGCTGGCGGCGTGGTGCGCCGCGCGGCCACAGGCGGGGCAACCGCGGCGCCGGCCCGCGCGAGCGACCGGCGCAACGCGAGCTGCAGCAGTATGAACAGCTCGACCATCACGAAGGCCGAGGTTGCCGCGACCGTCAGCATCTTGAGCGCCTGATCGGCCATGCCGGCGGCGATCGATGCGCGATTGACATGCGCCACCAGCTGGCCCGCCTCGCTTCCCTCCGCGCTTGTCAGGGTCCGCGCCACGCTGGCTGGCTGCGCCACCGGCATCCACTGCGCCACCCGGCCCGGCGGGTCGTCGGCGGGCCGATCCACCTGGATGCGCATACGACCGGAGGCATCGACAAGGTCAAGGCGCTCGACCGCGCTACCTAGCGTCAGCGTTTCGTACAGGCGCGCATCCAGCCCGGGCATCCGGTCGAAGCTCAGGCCAAGCGCCAGCAAGCGATCAAGGTCCTCGCCCACGCGTTGCACGCTCCGCGCCGCACTGGTTTCTGCCGCAGCCGTCAGATCGAAGCGCATGCTCTGCAGGGCGAACGCAGCATAGGCAAGCTGCGCTGACAGAAGGACGACCAGCGGCACCAGGATCCAGCGCCATCGCGCGGTCGCACCGCTCGATGTCTGACGCAGCATCGCACCGCGCAGCCGCCCGGCGGCAATCGCCAGCAGCGCCGCGGCGACACCGCTGATGATCAGCATCGCGGTCACCGCCTCGGCCACGGCCTCGTCGCGTGCGGCCGACAGCGCATCCAGCGGGACCATGACCACGAGCGCCCCCGCCATGTTCTCGTCCGGGGTCCTGAGCGGTGTTAGGAACAGGCGGTGGGCACCGGCAAGAACAGGCGCGGGGACGCGCGCGCGGTCCGGTCCTGCAGCACCCGTCGATTGCAGGCCACGCACAGCCGCGCGCAGGGCCGCCGCCTGCGACTCCGTCAGCACCGGCGCTCCCTCGCCCAACAGCGCGCCGTCGGCATCTGCGACAGCGACGTCGGAAACGCCGCGGACGGCAGCGATTTCCTCGAGGATGGCGTCCAGCCCCAGGAACTGATCGAGTGGCCGTCCGAAGCGCAATCCCTCCTCTATCCTTGCGCCGGTTTCGCGCCCCGCGAGATGGTATTGTTCGGACAGCAGATCCATCTGCGCGCGATCCAGCGCAGCGAAACTGAGAAAGGCGCTGGCGCCCAACGCAACAAGGAGAAGAAACAGGCTGCCCGCAACGATCGCGACATCCCCGAGCAGCCGCAGCGATCGAGCACGCACCCTGTCGAGAACTGAGTCACCCCCCCTGTTCACAATGCGGGGCCTGGATGGACGGCGGAGAGTGTCGCTGCCATACACTTACCTCGCGCTGTTGGATTAAGTGCCTCGGGAAGACACGCATGCGCGTCTGGGCAACCGATGGCGAGGATTGCGTCAAGGGCATGCCTCGCCGGTTGACCCCTACAACGCGTCTGGGCGCAGTTCAACCG
>LFIK01001386.1_pt1 | contig 19253 bp, 30 predicted proteins | sample 643401 | NCBI WGS metagenome assembly LFIK01 (sample SAMN03777447, study PRJNA286221) | soda lake metagenome | biome: soda lake; feature: Kulunda steppe; material: water; isolation source: sample T5-Br brine of Lake Tanatar-5 | place: Russia: Kulunda steppe | collected 2010-07
GTATGTAAGTTTGTATGTATGTATGTATGTATGTATGTATGTATGTATGTATGTATGTATGTATGTATGTATGTATGTATGTATCTGTTAGCGTAGTCTTTTCTTTTCTGCTTTTCTTGTATCTTCTAGGAGCTGGTGCTTGTGTCTGCATTTACCCTGCATGCAAACTCAAAGCAAGCATGTTTGCAATGTGACGCACCCAGTAAACACAGCACTGGCCTCATGGGTGCAAAATTTAGAATGCAATATTAGATTGCGTTGCTGGCGCGCAATGGTGAGGTGCTGAGCAGGCCCCTCACAGCACTAGACTGTTGTGCTTGCATCTAGCACCTAGGCAACACAATTACACTGTTCTCGCAATTGCACGCCCCCCTCAAGAAGGCCGGTGAGCACTAATAATATTTAATCATTTAATGGAGGACAAGTTAGGAAAAAACTGGCGCAACATTTGTCAAAGCAGACCTTGTGCACATGGGCTTACATCAGCCAGTTGATAGAGGGTGCACCAACTCAAAAACGAACACCGGCAATGTGTGACTTCCTCAATCACAAGGCGTCAAGGCACAAATCTCAGGTGCCAGAGCAAGAGGAAATAAGTTCTTGACCTGAAAGGTTTAATGCATGTTTCCACCATCGTGCATACTCTCACTAAGCATGCGCTGCTATTCATGCAATGTTTGTGACAAAGTGCATCATGTTGACCTCTGGGCTGGACAAACAGGATACAAGTACCATCCTTTGGGCATGTCCTGTAGCAAGCTTCCTCTGAACAGTAACTGAGACATGTATTCTTCAATACTCGTTGGGACCTTTTCCTGACATACAATCCTTTGAATTACAGCATATGGGGTCATTACCGCAATGGTTGTTCTTATCATTGCCATCACCATCATCATCATCATCATCATCATCATCATCATCATCATCATCATCATCATCATCATCATCGTCACCATTACCGCCTCCATCACGTTGCATACATTTGGCCATTCCTCTCTGGGAACAAAAAGCTCATGAATGTGCTATCTACCATCATACAAAACAAGCAAATTTGAGACAGTCAAAGGGTAATTAATTCTGAGGCAGACAGCTCCAGGACCTTCTGTGTGGCATGATTTCAGAAGAAAGGGTCAAGAGATGGGCATCATCAGGTGCATGTTGTTGTGGGTTGCTTTCTAGCAATTAGCAGAGAAAACGTTGACCAAGCAACAAAGATACTTGCAAGCGCATTTGTCCTGACAAAGCCTACAATGGAGTGCACAGTTCTAAAAAGTAAACTCTTATCAGGTGAGTTGGCCGGCCCTGATGAGGATGTCTCCGTAAGCCTCCTCTTGGAAGGCTGACACAAAGTTCATTGAATGTGTGACCAACACCTGCATGTTCAATCGTTAAAGAAGTAAGCCTCAAACATGAGCTGCCCTCCTGAGATTCCTCTGCACCCTCAGGATGCATTTAATGTAAACAATTGATGATGCGCATATGCATAAACATGAACAATTAATATGCTGTGGGACATGGTAATTCAGGCCAGCACAGCAGTATACTTGCCCTATGAGACATCACAGGTACACACACTTCGAATGCTGGTCAATTGCTGTACTTGAAAGTGCGCACATCTTTCGCACCTGCATAAATAACTTGACAGCTTCAGAGCGTGTTAATTGCTGCGCAAGCTCAAGGAAGGACACAGCAGGGTCTGTGGAGCCTGCATTCTCCTGCAAAGCTAGGCGCTGACGAAGGATCCTGTGTCCAGAAGAATTTGTGCAGATGCATAGTTACCAGATTTATCTTCATTGCTGTATCCTGATCTGATCCATTTGACATGTTGATAAAAGCTCATGGTTTTGATAATAAAAATAGAGATCCCACGATCCTTAAAGGGCTGGAATAACACTTGTATCAAATTTTATACAAGGTTGAGTGGTGAGCCTGGCATAAGGGTGCTTGCAACCAGAGAACTGGCGGCCGATCTCATTATTTTGGGGTCACATACAGTAGCTTCTGTGCAGAAATTTTGGCATGTGACCACGGACTTTGAAATCAGAACTGGAGTCCCATTCTACAAGGGTCATACATTTCCCAGTCCCATATCGGTTCACTTACTGAGCCACAGTTGCTGTGTTCTTGCTCACGCAGTCCTGCAGGCTCAGTTCCTACATCAGAATAGAGAAGTAATTTCAAATTGCTGCTATTCAACAATTGGTCCATTGGTGCATCCATCTGTTAGCCTGTAGGGCAAAATTCCCATCCATCCATCCACGAATCCATCAATATGTCCATCTATATGCCAAGCACTGCAGGATTCTGGCACATGCTGGCAGAGTTTGTCTGCCCCTCCTTCCTGCAAGGCTGGCCACAGCAAATGTTTATCAGTTATGAGCTGAGATTGCCATTTTTATGTGTATAAGCTTAAGATTTCATATTCTGGGATGCGAATTAGTTGCAACCTGCTGCTGGTATAGCAGGGGTCTTGTGCAGAGACATGACAGGCACGTGTACTGTTCAACAAGTTGTTTTTCGCAGTTTGAACACAGAAAGGTGGGGTGCTGAATGCATTGCTTCACTTGAAAACGGTGCAATTGCAAACAGGCAGTCTTGGTTCAAGGGAAGAAGCATGGTGATGATGTTACTGGTACTAGTGATGGTGGTGGTGATGATGATGACGATAGAAGTAGTAACAATGTCACCCCATGGGCTGTACCTGTGTTGCGTGTCCAGAGCTCTCCACCAGCTGGAAGTAGGCTGTTCCCAAGGGTTCGGACGCAAAGCCGCTGCCACTGTTGCTGTGTGGCAAGTTGCGCCTGGCCCGGCTGTGTTCAGACATGTCTTCACTGTCTGCCTGCAGGACAAGGCGACAGCAAGGCCTTGGGCCTCTTTCAGCCCCGCTAGAGAGTTGGGTAGCATTTCAGCGGCACTGTGGCTCACTGCCAACCCCTGCAGGATTCAATTGCATAAGACCGTGAAGCCATTCATTGCAGCATCTGGGGCCGGGCTTGCATCATGATTCCTGGCCAACCCAGCGCTCTTAGCGCAGGCTTACACAAAAAAATGTGATGTTCCCAGACACCCCCAAACAGGGAGGAGTGTAGTCACTTTACAGTGGCAGGTGACAACCACTGCAACTGGAGCTGCCCAGGCCTTCTGGCAACCCCCGCAGGGTGAATGCCATGATTCTTGGCCAGCACACACATTTGCAGCACGGTAAAGAAGGCACGGCAGCCGCAAAAGTGTCCCAAACAGGGGTGCAACCAAAGTACTAGCGCCTGCTCTGCATGTCGCAGATGACGCATGATCCCCTAGGCTGCCCAGTCCCGCCACCCTAATGCAGGCGCACCTACAGCACCATGCAGGCACTGCTAGGCAGCTAGGGTGGCGTGCTGATGGCAAGCACAGCCAGCAAAAATGGCGGCTCCATCCCTGCACCAGAGCCTGCAACACAAGCCCCGCCAATGCCCAGAGCCTCTCAGAAACCTCCCATAAAAAACACCAAAACAGCAACAAACAGCTGCCCCCATCTCCTGCAGAACACAGCGGTGTGTAGTCCCACAGCACGATTGACTTGCGCTCCCCCCCCCATTTCTCACTTTCCCACAGAGCCCCCTTGCTTCCCCCTTTTGGGCCCAACAGCCTGTGCGCACATCCCCTATTTCATGTAGCAGGCCCAACAGCATGCTCTCCCTTGCAGTGCAAAACAGGTCTACCCGGCATGCCCCCCTCTTGTCCAGCAAAGTGTATTTGCCACCACAAACTCCCTCCCGTCCGCGCGGCCACAGCCTCCCAGCCCGGCCCTCTCCCACATTTACCCTGAGGCCCAGGTGCTCAAGGCCAGAGCCCTCTTCCCCCATGCTGGGCAGCAGGTCCGCCAGTGTGCCCTCTCCCCAGTGCAGCAGAGCCCCCTGCGGCCGCCCTGCCCGCCTGCCCGCCCGAGCACTGCCCCCACGCTGCTGCGGGTCGTGCATGGCGTCCACCATTATGCCACCAGGAGTGGCACCGTGACTGCCCGGCAGCAGCAGATCCTGGTCGCTGCCGGCGAAGCTGCCGCCATGGCGTGCGCCAGGCCTGCGCGCATAGGTGCATGTGCATGGCCCTTGCTGGAGGCGCAGCTGCTGCACTGCTTCACACGGGCATGCTGGCCTCTTGGAGGCAAGAAGGCACAAAAGGAGCCCTGCGTAGGCTAAAACACAGGCTTATGCAGGCCCTGCCAAGCTGAGGTGTCCGCTTGCCTTATAAATTGGCACGCCTTGTGTGCTCCTCGCTGTTATAAACACACAATAGGAACTACGGCACTTGTGATCCACAATCCATGCCCGACTGACCCTCAAAGATGGGCAAGGGCTGTGATAGGATGTGTTAGTGTGTGCAGTGTCCATTTATGTCCGGCCATAGCCCAGGCCAGTCCTTCTGCAGGAAACTGAAAGCCATGCCCACCTGATGCCCAGGTGCAGGGAGGAGTTGTCTGATGCACTGGTGTGGGCAGACCCAGGAACACGTCCACTCTGCTGCAGCAGCTGCTGGCGCTGAGCGTAGTCAAGGGCAGCAGGGTCGGCTAGTGCAGCAGCATCGCCGGGCGTCAGAGTTCCTCCAGCGCGCAGCCTGCATGCACACAATGGTTGGAGAGATGTGGATGCACACGATGGCAGGAGAGATGTGGATGGGCCACAGGAGCTAGAGGGACAAAGAGAGGGGGAGGGGAGGCAGAGAGCAAATAGATCCTGCAAATGCTGCATTTGAGAGCAAAAATGTGCTTGGACGGAGGCGTGTATGTTTTCTGCCAAATTAAAAGCGGAGATCCTCAAAAAAGTATCGCTCTTGGGAAATATGCCTTGTTCCCCCACCCAATGTTATGCCTCCATTAGCACGGATAGTTGCAAGCCCCCATGCCCCACCCTTGGTGTTTGCAATATGATAAGGCAACCTGTTTTCCGCTGACAGGGAGCGACCAGTCAGAAAGCTAGGTAGTCAGCACTCGATAAAAGGGAGTCTCAGCCATTTGCAGGCTCCTGCAATGGCGGTACTGTGTAGCAGGGGGGCAGCCTACCTTTCAACCTCCACATTATCAAACGGTAGCTCATGCAGCTGGTCCTGGAGCTCTGCCTCCTCATGCGCCAGCATCGTGTCGTTGTGGTCCAAGGCCTCTTGACCTGCAGCGTCATGGTCCAAGTGCACTTGCTCACTCGGTCTTTGGAGTGCAAGCGCTCCCATAAGCATGTGGTCAGATGTTTACAAACACATGTGTACGCAGGTGCATGCAATGTTCCGTCCTGGATTGTATTGTACGGAGCCAAGGCAAGGTTTCATCACTCTATTAGTATGTTGGTTGTTCCTCTGGAGGTGCTCATAAATGGAGGAGGCAGAGGTACAGGACTGTTGATTGCGCATGTCAGGCTGGGTTACGTGGAGAGCAAGTATGCATGTGCCCTTTCGAAGGATTGTCTTTCAAGATAAAGCCCTGCATGTGTGGCAGTGCGCATAGTGTAACATCATCTGTGCAAATCTGTACATGCAAAATTACACGTCTGGTGCCGTGTTCAGGAGTGCAATAAACAGCAGATGCTTGCAAGGCAAGCATGTGCCCATGAGACCCATTGCACAAATGATCCAAACTATCACACCTCGCAAACCTCCCCCCTCATCGTGCATGTCTTGCTCCACAGAGTGTGTCGCAGCTCCAGCAACCCCCTTGTCTGCAGCCCCCTTGTCTTCAAGGCGCTGCCGCTTGTTTGCAGGCGCCAGTGCTACAAGGTTTGTGAAAGGGAGGAAGTTGCTCTCATGCTTAAGCTTACATGACATGCATGTTGAGGCTAGAAAGTATCCCATGTATGTGCCCAGGTTACTTGCTGATTCCGTGCACAGGCTTAGGTACCAAGCCAGGTTGAATACATGCTTCTTCCATTGTAATGTGGCGCCAATGACAAGGTCTGACCGCCTGCCATATGTAAGGACAGATCACCATGAGAAAGATAGCTGTAAAACTTTTGGGATATCCAACTACCCTCCAAGCTTCAACACAATACCTAGAGTACCAACTGCCAACCAAGGTGGCAGAGCTGATCTGCACAGGTTATCCTAGCCAGGGGCCTAGCTTAACCAAAACGTTGCATTGCAAGTGTGTAAACAATCATGCACACCTGTCAACTGCATTTTTACAGACCGTCAGTAATCTATGTGGTAAGCTGAATGGTCACCGTGCAGCTCTTACTAAGGTCAATGCCACTAACAATGCCAGCATTACGGACGTCATCCCTTTTTCCACCTCCCTCTTATGCAGCAGACATGCTCCCTGCATCCATCCTGTCTCCACCTTCAACCTTCCTACGCGTTGTCTCTCCCCCTCCCCAGCCTACCTGCAACAAGCAGCTCCTCTTGGTCTCTTTCCTGGCCATACAAGGCACATGCCACCACTTCCTGCATCTCATGGCACTGCGCCAGAGGCAGTCCATACGTGCCAGCCCAAGAATGTCCTGCCACAAGATCCGGGAAACCATCATCCGTGGCCTGGGCTGCCAGATCAGCGTCAGGGGCCCAAGTGACCAGGGCCTCAAGGGCAAAAGCGGCCTTAAGCGCGCTGCCAAAGCCCTCCGTGGCAGCAGCCGCACGCTTGCAAAGAGCAGGCCTGCAGCAGCAAGCCAGGCACGCACATGGGCACGAGGTGGGGGTGGGAAGTGTGGGCGCGGACGTGCAACCGTCCAGGAGGTCGGCTTTTGACAAGAGCAACACCTGGGCAACAATGTTTGATGCCTTTGGCTGGCCGTCTGGGAGTTTGAAGCCTTGGGAGACTGGCGGTCTGGGCCATGTTTGGTGCCCGCCTTTACTGCAGCAATACATCTCAGCTCAGTTCCTAATGTGTGCGGTCCTCTTTGGGTTGGGGCTTGCGGCTGCTAGCTGCAGCTGTGCAACCACCATCTGGGGTGTAGCAGGAGTGTGCAAATGAGCAGCAAGGTTTCCAGGCAGTTTAAGGTAAGCACAAGTGTAGCTACGTTAAACACTGCCTTGGTCGATGCCATTTCTGGATGTAAGGTCAGCCACACCTCTTCATCATTCATTTCTTAATCTCTGTGTGTGCAAAGGCCCAAAAGAAAGTTGCAGACAGCTATGTAGTCCCTATCCTCATAAACTTGCAAGCCTGTAATACAGATCCACGGGGACAGAAGCTGGATTATGTCAAGGCTTGCACTGCTTAAAAAAGGCAGCTATAGTTGCACCCTTACCCACCCGTTGATAACTGCTCCAAACTTTGGGGACGGGAGCAGTGGGCCTTCGCGCTTGAAGCCTCTTGGCCTGAGCAAGGGAATGGAGTCCTGGGTCCATTCTCGGAATTCCTGAGGCCATTCAGGCAAAATTAATCATAGAAGATTAATGCAGCCATGCTGTTCATGCTTGGTTGATTTGCACAATCTTGTAAGAGTCATGCATGTGGGTGCCTTGCAGGTACTTGGACAAATTCCTAGTGCTGCAAGTCCAGGCAGCCAACATCTTGACTAGTACTTGCATTTAAGCTTGGCCAGGGATTGCTCCTTGAAACTCGCATGCCTTTCACAGATTGATCTGGTTGCACAAGCACTTTGATCTTCTTCAGACCTGCCATCACCCTCACTCCTGTGACTCAGCCGCACTCGCCTTTGACCTTATTTGGACCTCCTCCAAAGTGTCTGTGCTGAGCGCTCTCAGTGCCAATGCCGCAAAGCCACGCTTCTTGGAGGGCTGCTGCCGTTGCTGTGCATTGGAAAAAGTAACAGAAGGAAGCAATGAAGCTGAGTTATACACCAGCAAATTCTTGTCAAAAGGTACAATTCAGCACAGGTCCAGGCTTCAGCAGGTGCGTTACAACTTGGGCGCACATGTGACAGGAGGTTTGCAAGCATGCAACCACAGCCTCCTCATGAGTTCCTCTTCAAAACAGACTTTATTTGCACTGCCATGGTGCCTGCATGTGCAAGCAAGCATACCACCCAACCCAGCAGAAGTTGTACGCATTGCGCACATCTCACACTAGTGCTAACATGGCTCAATGGCCAGAAACTGTGAAAAAACAAACTAAACATTCAAGCGATCTTGCAACGCACATGTGAACCATACACACGCGCATGAACACACACACGCATGCACCTGGCCCTCTTTGGCCACGCTGCCCCTGCCGCGCTTCCTCCCGACTGCCTGCCTGTCCTCCCCTCCATCCCACTCTGCCAGCTGCTCCTGGTCGCCACGCGCAAACTCGGCACGCATCTCCTCCACAAGGGAGGCGCGCCGCTCTGCGCTCTTTGGAGACAGTGGGCCCTCCTCATTCCTCCCTGCATATGGATGCACAGCGCTTGGCGAGCATGGGCATGGGTATGCGCATGTCCATGTGTGGGCTTAAGCAAGCGTGCGTGTATGTGCGTGCATGCACGTACCTGCAAGAAGCTATCTGTGCTGGCGTGTGCAGTGGTGCAGCTTTGCCAGCTCGTACACGGGTGCAATAACCTGCGCCTCTGGGGAAATGAGCTCCAGACCCATGTCTGTCTTTGCATATATACATGTATATATATCTGATACATACATGTATACATAGGCCTATACATGTGTGTGTGCAATCCACACATAATCCACATCATATACGTGACTCCAGGCGGGCCAGATGGCACAGAACGCCACAGACATTGAGCATATGGAGAAGATCTGCAGATTGCTGATCCGGGGGAGAAAGGCACTGGGGGAAAACATGAAATGGTGAAATGCTGCTGCAACTGACTTAATGTATGGTGTTAATTCCATACAATGCCTTTCATTGCCTGATTGGGCCATGCCCTACAGCATGCTGTGAATTCGCATCTGAAAGTTACAAGCTCGAGATTTTACGCACTCAATATGCTCTTATATCAAATTATGAGATTCATGCAGGCAATGTGCCCTTACATCAACCGCCAGAGTCTTGTGCTTCAAGAAATTCTGTGCCTCACCGTCTATGGCTTCACCATTTATGTCCATGGCTGCTGCATTGTTACGATCCAGCATGTCTTGCGGAACAGCACCCATGTCTGCAGGTTAACACAGTCAACAGGTTGATGGATGGATCCATCACTACAGCTGGCGCAAAAAGGTCGCTGAGGCTGTGCAATCCTGTGCCGTAGGTGAATCTGCCACCAGATCCGCCTACTCTGGGCTTAAAAAAGGAGAAGAATGCATCGCAAGTATCAGTACAGTTGTTCTGTGTGCTTTGCTAGCCATGGCATTGGCGCCAGGACACATTGTAAGGCATTCAAGAATTGACAACCATGGTGCCTAAAATGAAAGTGCCCATGTGCTATAAACCTAAAATCAAGTTAGGGCGCTCTGATTGTAAAGAATGCTCTTCACTGCTCTACCCCATTTAATGCCAACTGGTCATTGTCTGCCTCCATGCCTGTTCAACATGCAGAATCAACATGCAATTTGTTGGCTGGAAGGTATGTCCTCCATTTCTTTATCCCACCTGCTGCAAGCAGATCATTATCTGCCAACATCCCATCCATGTTGAACAGCTCGTCCTGCTCAAATACATCCATGTCCCCAAGACCAGCCCCAACACCCCCAGCACCAGAGGCATGCAGTCTATCCTTGGAAGGTTGGCGCTCAAATTTCTTGGCATTGCGCCCCTTCCCAGGAAGCTGCAGCCGGTGAGAAAAATAGCAGACCAAAGGATGATCTGAAAAAGAAGCCATACTGTACGTGTCTGCAGGGGTGGACAATAAAAGATTAGCTGCTGGGTTAACCCTCGAGTCTGTCCTAGGTGATGGATTTAAATCATTTAAGTAAGTCAGGATGTAAGCATAGCTCAGATGTGAGGCTTCCTGTATAAGCCCAGTTGCAGTGGGCAGAAGTTAGTCTACGCACACACGGCGAGCAAGAGCAAGCAGGGGCAGAGGAGACACAGGTGTCATGATCCGTCTTGCGCGACATCGGCTCCTTGTGCTCCATCAATCCAAACTCACCGGATGCAAGTGTCCAGCAACCTCTTCTTGCTCACTACCCTGAGTGGAAAGGCGGCCTACAGTGTGATGCCAACGTTCCACAAGTGAGGAGAGGCAAGCTAAAAATAGCAGGATGCTAATTCTAAACATTGTTATGAAGTGATCACTCTGTGCTCAAGCACTGGACACGTGCACTCAGACCAGATTGAATTTTTGCAAGGACTATCAGTACCCTAGCAAAAGTGGAAACACTTGCTCAATACCAGTAAATAGGAATTGACAATTCCGAATTGTTATTTCACAAGTGATCTTAAAAGCATGCAGGGTGCTTAACAACATAACAAAAAGATAAGCCTGTCCTTTCCTGGTCATAATATCTGCATATATAGCCCCATCAAGGTAATTTCTAGGTGTCATAATTACGAGGTGCCCTTCGCACCATCCTTCTTGGTGTGGGAGGCTCTATACCTCATATAATTTTCATCATCTTGAAGAGCTCGGCCATGATAAACAAAGAGCCCATAAGACATGCTTTTAGATTACATGCTCACTCTGTGCATTATGCAACACTAGACGACTCTTGAAAAGACCAGTTGGTCTCAAGGTTTTGATCTGGAGCAGGGGCAGCTTGTTACCCTCCAGATCCTCACTAAATCTTTTTCCCTGCTCTCTGGGCCAATGAGTCTCCCTCTCCTTAATTGATGCAGGGAGTAATACCAGATTGGTGTTTTGCTGCCTGTGTAAGTTTTCTTTTATTTCATTTTTTTGTCATGTCAGGCATTCTAGCATACTTCAACAATATACACAGTTTACATGCCGTCTGTGTAAGCAAGCAAATATGCCAGTGTGCACACATAATAGACAGCATCTTTAATATGAGAGTGTGTCAAGTGCGCCAAGAGCAAAGGCAGCATGCTTTTGAAAGGCTTTGATACATAGCTGAAGGCATCCCTCAAGAGCTCTTACCTGTGTCACGGCTGCTCAGCGCTGGCATGATGAAAAGTTCAGGATCCTGTTGACAAGCAAGCGAACGCAAAATTTTGGCAAGTTCCTTGTTATAAATAACTGGATCAGATGCCTAGCCATTGAGGTAAAACTTGACGTTATGATATATGTCTTGGCAGAAATTGCAGACAACTTGGAATATGGTTGGGTGCGCACCTGAGGACAGATTCTTGTCGTATTGGTTCAGATTTCAAGGTTTACTTATGCCACTGTGCTTGGATGACTGATCAGGCGGAATCAGCCAAAACCTTCAAATGGTCTCTGTGCGGTTGTGGGATTTTTAGGGGCAGCTGTGGCACTTACCTCCTCTTCCAAAACAACATCCCTGAAGCTGCCCAGTCTCTGTGTCAGGGGCACGTGATCTGCCGTACCCATGTTTGCTGCCATGTTGTTGATGTCTGCACAGCAGGCACACACAGCTGCAGCCATTGAAATTAGCCAATATGCCTGATAGCTGGTTCTGTTAGGAGCAAAGCAATGTTCTTGGCTAGCCTGTGGCAAGAGATGTGCTTGGCGCCCGCTTTGTTGTGAGGAGAAGTTGAGTGGCAAATCTACAGACATCTGCCCCCTTAGTTCTGGCTCAATAAGTGCACCAGGGGCTTTTTTGTTTCACCTGTCAGTCTGGGATTGTCCATGGCTACCTCCATTTCATTCAGTGTGATGGCGCCATGCCTGCATGAGAACCGTGAGCCACAATTGTGTTGCAAATCGAGCAGCTGTGGTGCATAGCTCTCTGCTGCAAGCAGCATCCTGAGACACAGCAATCACCCTCCAGGTTCATGAAAGCAGAGGCAGGTCGATCACAAGCATATTCCCAAACATCTTTGCAGAGAACTGATCAAATCCGTACTTTGCCTTGTCATTGCCGCGCTTCAAGGTTGCCTTGCCACCAAAATTGTCGATGTGAATGGCTTCCTTCACTTGCCTCTGTGCAGGCAAACACGGCAGCAACTGGACATTATCATCAGGCAACTGCCAACAAGGCATGTCATAATTAGCCTGGCAAGCAACTTAACTAACAAATTGTTAATTCCAAATAAGCAGCTAGCAGCCAGCATCTTGCCTGAGTGGCATGCAGCCCATCAATTTGTCACTTCTCCCTCTATCCTGCTATTGCTCGCACCTACCTTGAAAGCGATCAGAGCAGCTGCTTATGTGACACTTACCACCATGTCTTGCACGTCCTCAAGCAAGTAAACTTGTTGCTTGTTGTACAGTACCACCACGCCCCCAACCAGGATGCCTTGTAGGCGCAGAGAGTGTGGAACTTCTGGGTGCAGGATCTGGTTACTGTCACAGCAGGGCAGCAGGAAACAAGGGCACAGTACAGAATAGTTAGGTGCTTTTAGGTGTAACATTCATGTATTCAACAGAATGAGCAGAAATACTTTGCTGCAAAGGAAGGGACACACAACTCTGATTGTATTGATTGCCTTTGCCGCTTGAGGGGAGTATGCAGTTGTGATGTGGGTACAAGCGTGCACACACAGCAATGCTTTTTTCCTAGGAAGACCACTTCTGGCAGAAACAGTGCAAGTCAACGGCGGTTTATCACTGCAAACCAAGTTATGTGATTGTGATTGGCCACGCTTCTCTTTTTAATTTTGAGAGTGCACACAGGTCTTTGTGCAGTGCTTTATTGTTTCTCACCATATTTCTTGCACACTGATGCCCAGGAGCTTGCTCTTGCTGATTTTCTTGCCATGGGCGATTGTCCTGCGTGCATGTGATAGTCAAGGAGTGGCTAGCAGCTCTACATAGCCCCTGGAGAGAATGAGTAGTAATGCGCACAAGGATACAAATTGGCAGGATCTAGCCTTTGGAACTGGATTTTGACAAAATATCCACATCCTTTCCTTGAAGTGTCCAGGTCTGGCCAAGAACATGGGACTTCGAAAGCAGCTGGACAAAATTCAAAGTTGTACCAAGCACGACAGAACAAGCAGGACATGAGCATCAGGAGCGGGGTACGCACCAGATAGCTCCCAAGGGGCTCTTTCTGCTGAGTAGGTCCTTTGAATAGAACATCAGGCCTGGTCACGCGGGCGGTGCCGCCAAGTGGATCCAGCACACAAACACGACAGAGAGCCGGCTTAAGGCTACCTGCACATGATTGGTAGAACGTCATGAGTTTCTTGCAATTCTTGTGCTGATGGAGTGCTCGTCTAACGAACCCTGGGAAAGGGAGAAAGGACAGCTCGGGCGGAAATTCCCGGCCGACGCCCCGAAGCGAGCGGAGGCCTGTGTCCTGACTGAATCTAAGTACAGAAAAAACTAGTTCATAGGCTAGACTAACGTGGTATGAACAGTGTGCAGAGTCTGCTGCCCCGCTCACCTGTTCACCAGCTGGGGATAATTCAAATTTAGAGCACCTTAGAAAGCCCAGTGCCTTGTAATTATAATGATTTTGTGTACAAAATTTGATTGTACTGTTGGTTGACTCGCCAGTGCTCGCAGATTTTTGTCTTGCAAATCTGCAAGCTCACGCGACACACAATTCACGCCCAATTTTTCATAACCATATCATATAAACCCTTTCAGACTAGCATACTCGACAGCTATGGTCGACAGACCAACCAGCTGCAGATATCGATTGAAATTCGCGGAAGACCGCCCTGTACTACGTACATGCTGAATTGCTGTGCCTGGTTCCAAGGAATCGTTGCCAAATACCCCCCCCTGATTCAAATGTTCGCAGCATGGCGTAGGTGGACGACAAAGATGTGAATCTGGTACACAAGCAAATCAAGATTTGCCAGAACCTGATTGACTGCTCGATGCTGCCCGCGACCACTGTTACAGCAATCAACTTAATTCTACTCTGACTCGTTCAGCTGCCCAGGGCCTCCGGACATCAGACTGTCAGGTAGGACAAACCTGTTACACGGAGCATACAGATGCAGACCAACTTGGTCTGTCATTGCACACTTGGTGATCGGCACAGAGGAAAAGCTTACCAAGCACAGCAAGTAAGCAAACAGACCAGCACAGCCCAGGCTCACAAGTTCAATGCCCAGATGCACTGGCTCTCCCTTTTGCCAATTTCTTCCTCAATCTCCCAGGCAGCTTCTTCTTCTGAGCACTGCCCTTGCTGATGCCCCCTTGATTCACACCCCCCTTATTTGGTTTTGTTCTCCTCTGTTCAATCCTCTCCCCTCTACGTATGAATCCACGACCACGTCCACCCCGCTGCTTCTCCCTGCCCCTTGCACTCCCCGCTCTTTTGCGCCCATCATCACTGTCGCTGTCGCTGTCATCACTGGTAGCCCCCTTCGCCTCAGCATCACTCTGGCTGTCTTGGCCACCCTCGCTCTCTGTACCGCTGTCGCTGCCTCGGCTGCCAGATCGCGCAGCTGGGGCATCATCCTCACCCTCGCTGCCACTGCTGTCACTGTCAAAGCGGCTCATGTCCCTCTTAGCTGCTTTACCGCCCGCGCCCAAAGGAATGATAGGGCCTTTACCGCGAGCAACTTGCTGCATGAGCACAGTGCGGGGCACCTGCACAGCAACACAACCATACAAGGTAGGGGTCATGGCCATTCACAGCTTGTGGGGTGGCAGTAAGGCACTAGCACGCCCGTACACAGGCTAGCAAGCAGCAGGCCCGACAAAGTATGATGCGCCACATGACCAAATGGTGGCTGGAGGGCAGAGACAGTGCAAGAGCAGTGGGTGCCACGGGTGTAGGCGCACAAGTGCCCAGGGGCTTGCATGCAGGCCTCTGCTGATGCGTGCCCGAGGGTCTGCGCTGACGCAACGCCAGAGTGCGCTGCGCCCAGCTCAAAGTCGTGTGGTGTGGGGCACCTGATTGCGGCTGCTCACAAAAGGCACAGCCGCTCACAACAACACAGCAGCGGCGAGCGGCAGCAAGGATGAAGTGTACTGCGCGATGCAGAGCTGCTGCCCACGTGGAGCACCTGTGGCTGCCAGGGCACATGGACACGCATTGGGCACACATGCACCCCATGCTTGGAAAATGCACTCCCGGGCACTCGTAAGCAACACGTCTGGGCATACAATTTCACAAATGCTTGCGAAATTGCACGTATTTGCACAGTGGCAGCAGCGGCCCTTGGAGGCTAGCCACCGCTGTACACACACCTGCGGTGGCTTGTCCACGTAGTAGCCCAGGCCCTGATTGCCCCTCCTGAAGCAGTATCCTGGTCGTGCCCCTGAGAACCTCTGCGCTGCGATAAACGTGGGCGCTGCCTGCTTCCCCTTCCCCGCCTGCCCCGCGTCCACGTGCGTGTGAGCCTTGGCCAGCCTGGCCTGCATGGAGGACGCCCCGCCTCGTTGTCCAAGAGCCCCATCCTCATCCGTTGCATCCTCATCAGCAGCAGCCCCTGGCGGCTGCTTGGCCTTCTTTTTTGGCTGCACGGCGGCCGCGCCGCCAGGCTGCTCAGATGAGCCGCCCATGCAACGCTTCTGGCCCTTGGCGGCGTCCTTGGGGCGCGGCCCCTTCAGGCCCTCTCCCAGGTCCTCCACGGCCATACGAGCCTCCAGCAGGTCCTGCAAGCAGATCGCACGTGCGCGTACGCGTTCGTGTGTGTGTGTGTGTGTGTGCGCATGCGTGCATGTGTACATGCAAATGTGCATGTGTGCGTGCGTGCGTGTGCGTGCTTGTGTTGTGTGTGTATGTGTGTTTGTGTATGTGTGTTTGCCTCTATGTGAGCGCATGCTGGTGTGTGTGTGTGTGTCTGCATGTGTGTGCATGCTGTCCCTGAATGCCATAAGTGCCTGTGCCTGTGCATGTTCAGCAGCCTTAACTTATGTGCATGTGCATGTTTGACAGCAAACTGAGTGTTACAGCACAATGCTGTCCTTCACACTCAATCAGCAACACGAGCCCTTTTTTGTGCAATCAGGTGCCAAACTTTTGCTCATGGTGTTATGCGCACAAGCAGGCTGCCCCTTCACCCATGCCCAGCCACCTGCCTGCATTGCATTCCTCCCCTGCCCCTCCCCTCCATGCTTTTGTGCATGCGTATGTGCGTGTGCTTACCTGCTCAGCGTTGCGCGTCTCCTGCCCGTGCGCCTCCAGCCCCTCCCCTTCGCTACCCTCGCCAGCTGCAGCTGCCATGGTAGCTGCATGCTTTGCCAGCGCCTCAGGGCCCAAGTGCGCCTCTGCCGCCTATGAGCACACAGCAACCACGCCAGACAAAACCATTTGGGGTGCAGCATTGAGCCATGAATGCGAATAAGGTGTGGAAGAGATCAACCCAGTGAAGTGTTCAGGGTCTGGCGCAAGCATGCAGAAGTCTGCCAAAAGGTTAAGCCCAGAAGCTGTGATGCGGTATGGGCTGGCTATTTTTGTCAATGGCATGCCTGACTTGCAGCACACAGTTGCTGTGTGCACGTCAGATGAGCAGGTGGAAGTGAGACAATCAGGGTGCATGTTTTCTCAACATATGCCAGGTGGGCATGAAAGCGCGAATCACAACTCAGCCTAGGTGGAAGCCTGCGGAGGCACTGCCTCAGCATCAGGAACGAAAGGTTTTAAAGCAAACGACTTTGGCCGAGTCTGGAGAGGCAAGTCCCTGCAGCCTTATGCCCGCATGGCCCACCTTCCAAGCCTCAGCCAGCTGAGTCAAATTAGGGTCCACAGCCTGGTTGTGCTGCTGCAGCAGGCTGATCAAGGGTGAGGCGATCCGAGCCTGCGATCCACAGGTAGCATCCATGCGTGATCATCCAAGGACTCCACAGCCAAGCTGCAGTCTGTCACCACCATGAAAGGGCGGCCGCCATGCAAGGAGCGCGACGAGCAGGCAGCCTCAGCGCCCTGTGAGGCCGCGCTGCAGGCTGCGCACGATGATGCGAGCTACGCACAACCCCATGGCCCAGGCAGCGCCTGTCGCAGGTGGCTTGCGCAGGATCTGGCTGCGTGATCCTCAGTAGGCGAAGAGGGGCCTCACTCACTCCTCACACTCCTCCCTCAGCTGAGACCCGTCAGGCAGGGCGCGCTGCCCCTGCGCGTCACCCACCAGGTTGCGCGTGAAGAAGCTGAAGGCGTGGCCAAACGCCGCCAGGCGGCCGGTGCGCCCGACGCGGTGCACGTACGTCTCCAGGCTTGAGGGGAAGTCATAGTTGACGACATAGGGCAGCTGGCGGATGTCAAGGCCGCGCGCGGCCACGTCTGTGGCCACCATGACCTGCACTTGCACATCCACCATGAACCACACTTGCACCAGGATCAACACTCGCACGTCAGCCATAACCCACACTTGCACCATGGACCTGCACGCCTGCTAATGGCCGCCGTGACCTGCACTTGCGGCGCGTGGCAGTAGGTAGCTGGGGGGGCGCTGCAGCGCTGCGAGGTGGTGAGGTGGAATGACGCAAGGCGCACCAAAACAGGCGGCGGTGGGGTGATACATGGTGCACCAAAAGAGGCGGCGGTGGAGTGACACATGGTGCGGCGCAAGGTCTGTCGAGGCAGAGGGGTGGCGCATGCCCACCGCCGTGTGCAGGGCTGGCTCACACGGTCCATGCAACGGGTATGCATTAAATGGATCACTGTAACGGAGGACTGGGTGCGTGCATGCGGGGGCCCGTCCGCGCGGACGCGACAGATTGTGACCGACTTTACCGGCACTGAAGGGCATGGCTGTGTGCGCACCACATTCCTGGCTGCTTGTGCGTGCTCTGCCGCTGGTGCATTTGCACAAAAAAGAATGGCACAGCAGGCAAGCAGCCCGGCAGGCACTGCCTTGCCCTACTCACGGGCGCATACCTGCCCATACCTTACCACCTGCCCAACCCCCTTTTTCGCACGCACACACCTACTCACACACGCCTACACAGGGCACAGATACACAAGAGCACAAATCCACAGCGCTTGCTTGTGGCTGCAAAACCATGTGCACCTGCGCGCACCTGCGCCTTGCCGCCCCTGAAGCTGCGCATGGCGTCCTCCCTCTCCGGCTGCGAGCGCTCGCCATGCAGCATCACCACGCGGTAGCCGTCCTTGCTGAGCGTGTCGTGCAGGAAGCGCACGGTCTGCACATGCGCGCGTACAGGCAGGCAGGTGGGTGCTCCAATCCAGGCAGGTGGCGCAGGCAGGCAGGTGGACACAGGCAGGTGGGTGCTACAATCCAGGCAGGTGGCGCAGCCAGGCGGCCAGGCAGGTGTATTCAGGCAGGCAGGCAGGCAGGCAGGTGCTGAGATTCAGGCAGGTGTATGGGCGTGAGTGGGGCAGGGCAATGCGTATACCCCAGAGTCAAAAGCACAAGAAGGCGTGGACAAAGCACTCGAGTGTGCAGCAAGCACGCACGCAGGGGCTGAAGCGTTGCAAGAGGGGCACACAGAAAAGGTGAAAGTGCGCATGCATCCATGCACACACGCACACCCAAACGTTCACATGTGTGTACACGTGCACAGGCACAAGTGCACGGGTAGCCTGCGTGCAGCCTGAGGGAGGCGCACACTGCGGCACACACCTTGATGCGGTTGGCAAAGATGAGGATGCGGGGTGGGTTGCGCATGCCTGCTGACCTGGCCTTGACGGCCTGCAGGTGCTTGGCCAGCTTGGCGGGCTTCTTGTGCTCCGCGCACACTTGCACGACCTGCGAGGATTTGCAGGAGGGCCAACAGGCAAGGGTGGCCGTTGCTGCTGGTGGGACGCGACTTGCGCCGTGTACGCCCGCTCTCCATGCCTGCGGCACTGTCACGCAGGAAGCCCGTCTACGGCTCCCGGCAACGCTGCCACATCTATGCTGCCACATCTATGCACTACCCAGTCTACACACACCCAGTCTACACCCACCCATGCTACATCCACCAGCACAATCAAATGGACACACAACTAACAAGCACAGTCTCAGCACGCAAGAGCGCTCCTAGCCAACTCACTGCCGCACAACTGCACAAACAGGGCCTGAAGCTGCAGTGTCTAGTGCCCAGCGGCCTCTGTGGATGCAGCCCCTGCCCTCAAGCGCGCCCCTGCACAACACAACCATGACCAGGCTGCACAGACAAACTAAGCTTCTGCACAGATGCACACCTGCCCTCCCTGTACAGCCGCGGACGCGCAATCTGCCTTTGTGGCCTCCAAGGCCTCAACCACCACAAGAGCGCACACGAGTGCACACACACACACACACGTGCAAGCACACACATACACGAGCGCGCACCTGCGTGACTGTGCTGCTGATGGAAGCAGCCGCGGGGCCACCAGATATTGCCACGCGGTGCGCTGAGGGCAGCAACCAGCTGGCAGCAGCTGCGGTGGTCTCCTGGGGCATGGTCGCCGTGAACATGAGCACCTGCAAGGCGCAGGGGGAGGGGTGGGCCGTGGCAGGGACAGGGAGATTACAAAAGGAGGAA
>LFIK01001388.1_pt1 | contig 19217 bp, 24 predicted proteins | sample 643401 | NCBI WGS metagenome assembly LFIK01 (sample SAMN03777447, study PRJNA286221) | soda lake metagenome | biome: soda lake; feature: Kulunda steppe; material: water; isolation source: sample T5-Br brine of Lake Tanatar-5 | place: Russia: Kulunda steppe | collected 2010-07
CTGATGACAACACCTGGGGCTCACCTTCACAACCTCCGAGTACGTGGCCTCATGCTCAAATTCTGTTGGGCGTCGCTTCAAGCCAAACGCACGCTTCCGCTTCTCTGCCTGCATGACAGCTACGCTTAGCTCCTTTACCATGGCCACCTGCGCCGCACGCAAGCAAGCGGCTCAATTTCAGTGTCACCTCAGGAACACTTCTTCACCGCCTGCATGGCAAACACACTGACCACCGCAGTCCGCCCGCACTGTGCAAATTCCCGCAGGCAGGCAGCCAAGCAGCAGCTCAGGAGTCACTCTAACATTGCAAGCAAGCAGCCCTCGAGCGCGCACAGCTTCACGTTTGGGCGTACCTTTCGTGCCAGCGAGTGGAAATTGCCCTGCTCGCCGAGCCCGCCTGAGGTGACCAGCATCTTCTTCTCCCGGGTCCCCAGCACATGGAAGGCGTGCTGCCACCTGAGCCTTGCAAGCCTGCGGGGCGTAAGTGTGAGAATGTGAGAAGCATGCAGTTGAGCACGCCTGGAAGGCGTGCTGCCACCTGACCCTCACAAGCCTTTGAGGCGCACGCGCAAACACATGGGGAAGCGTGCAGACAAGCGTGCTTGCTGCTTGTGTGGAGCTGTTTCAGCCTGAGGGGGTCTGTGTGTGCAAGCGCACCGGCCTTGGGCTCCCTGCCTTGCGGGTCGGGCATGCTTACAAGAGGGCCCATCGGTGTGAACTCACACCCTGCTTGCACCAGAACACTGCCGTCCGGGCCGTGCTGCCTGAGGATGATGCTGTGGGAGACACTTTGGAGGAGAGTGCGTCCCTCGCAAGGGAAGCAAGCAGGCCTCAGGGGTGCAGGCCCAAGTCCTTGGGGCTCAGGACTCCTCCTGTGGTCCAGGGATGGACAACTCCTCACATCTCCTGATCACAACTCCCGACCACAAGTCCTCACATCTCCTGGTCACAATTCCCGACCCCAAGTCCTCACATCTCCTGGTCAAAACTCCCGACCACAGGTCCTCACATCTCCTGGTCACAATTTCCAATTGAAGTCCTCACTTCTCCCTGGTTGCCTGGTTTAATTGTACCACCTTTAGCAGCCATTTGGCTAGGCACAAGCGTAGTTTCTGCTCTGATAAGTTGTAATGTGCGTTGAGGCTTGCGGCCAAGCCAGAGGCTTTACAGACCACCAACTCCAATGCACTCTTGTACCATAGCAAGGGTTGACTCACTGGCGGTGTACGGTGTCTTCAACTGCCTTCAAGTACTTGGCAGTGCCGTCCTGGGCCTGCAAAGAGTCAGAGCAACAGCCGCGGCAGAAGCAGCAGCAGCTGCATGAGCAGAGCTGAAGCATAAAGGGGGCGGGGATGGTGCTGGGGGAATGCATGAGTCACAAGTGGTGTGCAGGCAGGAATGCAAGCGCAATCCAAGTTCACATGTGGTGCCCGGCGCCAAAGAATGATAGGCAGGAGAAGTGGACGAGCCCACCCAAAAACATGACCACGCTGGCCTTGTTCACACCTGCAATAGTATTGTGCTGCCCATGCTTGTCATGAATAGCTTTGATGCCCTCAGCGCCCATTCATTTTCACAACTCGTGCCTGCCTAGTTGCCTTAATTGCCCATTCATTTTCACAGCTCTATTGCATTCAGTGCCCATTCATTTTCACATCTTGCATCTGCTCAATGAAATGCGCAATAGATCTGACCACTCTAAGTCGTGCATCCAGCAAAAGCCTAGATGTAAATCGCTTTTAGAATGAGACAAGGCATGCATGTAAGGACCTTACCTCCCTGAAGTTAAGGTTCTCCTTGAGCAGCTGGTTGGAGTTAAATGCATCAAGCTCAACCATCTTGCGGAAGCGCACCACCTCTTTCCTGCTTGCAAATGCAGTAAACAGTGCTTTAAGACATGCATGTACCTGGACGTTGCAATTCTAGTTGCAAGGCAGACTTAGCAGCGGCAAACAAGTAAAAAAGTGTTCAAGGCACATCTGGAATGATTCACCCAGTCAAACTCAAAGTTAAAGCTGTTTGATACAATACCGTGATGCCCCCAGCTCCTCATTCTGGGCATTGTTGCATGCAACAACAGCGTGTGCAGGGTAATGCAAAGCCTCAGCACAGTCTTTGTACTGACCTCAAGAACTCAATACCATCGATGTGGTTCTTCAGCTCAGCAACCTCCTTGCTCAGCTGCACACACCGCAAGCCAGGCATGCTCATCAAGAGTTAGTGCTCGCATGCACTCCAGATTGGAGTGCGCTTTAATCCCATGTCCTTCAGCACACACTTTTAAGGGCAAGAGCAAGTTAGGTGAATCACATGTACATTTTTTTAACAATTATCAAGACCACAAGGATGGCACAGTCGAGAACAAGGACATGTGCACACTCAAATACCCGTGTCACATGGACGTTGAGGCTTCGCAACAGTCATCCACGTGCAGCGCCACCACACGCAGCGGAGCAAAGAGGCCTCATTCAGTGCTAATGACACGAGTGGTTCCTACCTGGTTGTTCTCAAGCAAGAGCCTGTCGTTCTCCTTGTGGATGCGCCACATGGTGTCCTCGTGTGTTGATAGGTATGCATTCCATGTGTACGCCAGCACGCGCCCCCGCTCTCCACACTGGATCTCCACCTTGGAGGCACATGCAGGCAGACCAATTGTTTAAAATAAAAAGTGTGTTAACGCATGACACCTTCGGCACTTCATCAGTACACCTGAAATTTCACCCTGATAACCAATCTGAAAACAGGAGGGATAAGGTGCCTCATCCCTTGGCTGTCTTCATCCTCCTAACAAAGCTGGGCACACAAGGCCGTAGGCGGTTCATCGTAAATCAGCCTTTGGCTACTTCAAACCGTTGCAACAATACTGGAGACAGGAGGCCAAAGGCGCTGCTGACATGGCTCAAGCGCAGCACCTGGCTCGCAAGCCCTCCCTTAGTCACGCAATCCCTCCTCGGTACCTGGCGAATGATGTCTGCCATGCAGATGCTGGTGGCAACGGCCATACTTAGAGTAGCCACGACCCGCTGGTGGGATGGCAGCTGCTGTGCGCCCACCTGCGTAGAATGAGAGAGACAACTGAAGCAAATGGGGCAGTCCTGGACCTTTCTTTGCGCATGAGCGCAGCAAGGTCACAGCTTTGAGGTACTTGCATGTGTGTGCATCATCAAAGCGTGCAGAGGCGGACGCGAGGGCGGTGCAGGAATGAGTCAACAAAAGCGATGGGCTCTTTTTATTTGCGCATGTGCGCAGCCAAATGGGGCCCCGCGCACTCTTCTCCATGATACAGGATGATGCCTGCCAAAGCACGAACAGGATGTTAAGCACGCATACACAAATACACACAAACACACACCTTTTCCGAGTACTTTGTGCTCTCTTTGGATGCTCTATGCTGCTCTGGCTTCCTTGGTGAGGCAGCCGACGGCTGCTGTTGCTTCTGATGCTCTAGCTGCTGCTGTTCAGCTTGTGCCAGCCGAGCATTGGCAGCGTCTGCGCTTGCCTTGCTAGCCTCTCCTGCAGATTACAGGGCATGTCAGGTAGATGCACCTGGGCCTTAGAACAAGGTGCACACCTGGGTCTTAGAACAGGGAGCACACCTGAGCCACCTGGGAGCACGTCTGCCCCTTGGTACCAGGAGCATGCCAACCAACTCCAGGGTTTACAGACAAGGGCCTTCAAGCCTTTTGAGCATGATGCATGCAAGAAAGGATACCTAGCCAGCTTTTGCATCCAATTCTCGCCTTTGGCTGCATAAAGGCAGGAGAAATGATGCAGGGCATTGTGTGCGTTCACGCATGAACTCCAATCCATCGCATGCAACAAATCACCAGACCATGTGCTTAAAGGGTCACCCCCCTGTGACAACCAATGGTGCAAGAAATGTCTGCGTTCAAACCAGGCACGTCATAAAATTGCAGCGGAGTATGGCTGCCTACTTATCCAAGACCTCTGGCACTCTGGGCCATCTGCTGATGGCCCGAAAAGGCACCCACCCACCCAGGTGCTCTGCATAGTATCCCCCTTTTTGGCAGGGGTTGTGGTGCCTGACTGACAGCCCGAAAAGGTACCCACCCACCCAGGAGCTCTGCATAACATCCCCCTTTTTGGCAGGGGCTGTGGTGCCTGACTTACAACCCGGAAAGGCATCCACCCACCCAAGAGCTCAGCAACGTTGGTTGTGCCCATCTCCTGCCCAAGCAGGCTGGGCGTGAGCGCAGTCCTCCCGATGGCATTGACCACCCACGCTTGTTTCGCCATGCTCTGGCGCAGCTGCGGCCCGTAGATTCCCTTGCGGACAGCAGCCATTGCGTCTGAGCACATTGTGCTAAGGATGTGGGCGCGCCAGAGGGTGGCCCTGCGCACACAAGGTAGGGGCGTGGTGCTGAGGATGTGGGCGCGCCAGAGGGTGGCTGTGCACACAAGGCAGGGGCGCGGTGCTGAGGATGTGGGCGCGCCAGAGGGTGGCCCTGCGTACACAAGGCAGGGGCGCAGTGCTGAGGATGTGGGCACGCCAGAGGGTGGCCCTGCGCACACAAGGCAGGGGCAAGGTGCTGAGGATGTGGGCACGCCAGAGGGTGGCCCTGCGCACACAAGGCAGGGGCGCGGTGCTGAGGATGTGGGCAAGCCAGAGGGTGGCCCTGCGTACACAAGGCAGGGGCACAGTGCTGAGGATGTGGGCAAGCCAGAGGGTGGCCCTGCGTACACAAGCCAGGGGCGCAGTGCTGAGGATGTGGGCGCGCCAGAGTGTGGCCCTGCGCACACAAGGCAGGGGAGGGGCAGGATGGTGCTGGGCCTGCAAGAGGCGTGGGGCAGCGTGGCTTCTACTGGTGCCACTCCCAGTTGTGCCGCTCCTGGGCAGTGCAGCGGTAAGATGGGGCGTATGCAGCAGTGCAGCTTTTAAACGAGGCGTATGCAGCAGGGCAGCTATCAGACAGGGCGTGTGCAGCAGTGCAGCTATCAGGCGGGGTGTGTGCAGCAGTGCAGCTGTCAAACAGTGTGTGTGCTCCTGCACCGTCTGTTGCCACAGCTCCTGAGCAATCAGGACTGCTTCCTGGCACCATTCCTGATGCAGCAAATGGCAATGAGATAGGATGGTTCATGGGTGCAGAGGACTGTCCTGGGCTGGAGGTCCCGCGATGTGGACCTAGATTAGAGGTCCCGCGATGTGAATTTGAGTGCGTTTGTTGCTGAGTGGCAGGAGCTCTATCCAAGCAGGTGTGCATCCTGTGACAAGTTGTGCTCAAGAATGCAAACCTGGTCTGCCGGGATCCTTTATTGCTCCCTGTTGTCAAGCCTGCTTGCATATCTGATCCACTTTCGAAGGAGTGGATGGTCACCATATTGCAGGCATGCTACACAAGAATACCCACAGGTCTCTAGAAGGGTGTGCAGCAGTGGATGCATCCCAGGGGTGGTTGCAGGATGCAGGTGGAGAGCACAGGATATATGTGAGGAGCACTGTCAAAGAAACTAGCAAGGGGAGTCGAGAAACACACAACCACCGGCGAGTGGTGCGAGCAAGGCCCTCGGGCTTTTAAGCGCAGCCACAGGCAGGTGGGTGCAGAGAGTGAGCGCGTGGCACGGAGGAGGAAGGTGCAAGCAAGGCGCGAGCGACTGCTTTATACTCATGCCTTGCTGGCGTTCTCTGACACCCTGCGGGACCTCTTAGTTCATTCTGGGGGCAATTGACGCAAGTCGTCACTGGTGACTCATAGTGGCATATGGCATCAAGGGACACAGCACCCACTTGTAGGCAGCCTGCATGGGCTCCCGCAGGAACTCCCTCAGTAGACCCTCCACGGCCAGCGCCTCCCCCTGTCAAAAAATACCAGGTGCAGAGAAGGAAGGGGGTTGAAAATCGAAGAGCATCTGCAATGTTGCGGCCAATAAGAGCAGGATGGAGGGCCCACAGTTGGAGCCCGCAGACCAATAAGACCAATAAGACCAATTAGAGCAGGATGGAGGGCCCACAGCTGGAGATCCCACAGGCCAATAAGACCAATGAGAGCATGGTAAAGGGCCCACAGTTGGAGAGCCCACAGGCCAACAGGATTGGAGATGCCAGCGAGCACAAGGATGCAATGACCCGTCCAGTAGCTCCAATGCATCGGCATCAGAAGTTCAAGCAGAGTGAACAAAAGAGGCCTGCGTGTACGTGTACCAGGGTTGCAATGACAAAGAGCACGTGGGAACTCAGTGCACGCATGGAGCCAACAGAACCAGGATGGCAACACTTCCTTAAGTGTGGGCTGGCCTTTGGGACATGAGTTCTGGTCAGCTCACCCGCACAGGCGGCTTGTTGGAGGGCAGGACGACAAGGCAGGCATGCCCAGATCTGTCCTCCACAAGTGCTGGGATGTCTAGCTTCAACGCCTCGTCCACGACAGGAATCTGGGTGCCAAACAAGATGGGTCGGCTCACTTGAAGGGCATGTTTGGCTCATTATGTTGACTGAGGCAAATATTGATGGGCTGTAATGTGAGCAAAGTCTGGGCGCCAAGCCCAGGACAGGAAGCTGTTGCAGTTGGGCACATCTTGGGCACATCAGGAGGAGTAAGCTTGTGCAGAGGATAGGCCCTGCTTGCGAGCCATGACAGCAGTGAGCCATGACTGCAGTGAGCCATGGCAGCAGTGAGCCATGACAGCAGTGAGTCATGGCAGCAGTGAGCCGGCGCCAGAACAAAACTGAGCATCACAGGACCTTTGCAGTAAAGTCTGGCGGCGGGTTGGCACGCAAACCAGGTTGCACGAACTAAAAGGCTGCACCCTGAGAGCTTCACGGGCGGGCGTCAGGACACAGCGGCAGCAGCAGTGGCAACGGCATTGGCAGCGGCAGCAGCAGCAGCAGCAGCAGCAGCAGCAGCAGCAGCAGCAGCAGAGCTCACCTTGAGAAGCAGAGCCTTGCGGGTTATGACATGGGGCATGCCCGACGGAAGGCCAGCGCCGCGGCCATCAACTTGACGTAGCCCATCCACGATGGGGTCGTACTGCGTGTGGCGCACAGGGGCACACAAATATGAGAAGTGTCGCCCGAGCCGATTCCTTGCCGAATATGCAGCAGGCAGGCCAGCGCATGCTTGTGCATGGGACAAGACGGGGTGGCGCGCCGCATGCGAGCTGCTGCGCTCGCGTATCATGCACTAGGGATTGCTGTAACACAAACATACACGTATGTACCCACCACACGCTTGCGTACACACACGCATGCACATGTGGGCGCCCATGCAAACATGCCACAGGCTGCAAACGTGCTACAGCTTGTAAACGTGCCAGAGGCTGCAAGCGTGCCATGGGCTGCAAACGTGCCACAGGCTGCAAACGTGCTTCAGCTTGTAAACGTGCCAGAGGCTGCAAGCGTGCCATGGGCTGCAAACGTGCCACAGGCTGCAAACGTGCTACAGCTTGTAAACGTGCCAGAGGCTGCAAGCGTGCCATGGGCTGCAAACGTGCCACAGGCTGCAAACCTGCCACAGAGGCTGAAACGTGCCACAGAGGCTGCAGATGTGCCACAGGCTGCAAGCGTGCCACAGAGGCTGCAAGCGTGCCACAGAGGCTGCAAACGTGCCACAGAGGCTGCAAACGTGCCACAGAGGCTGCAAACATGCCACAGGCTGCAAGCGCGCGCACCAGGTGGCCGGCGATGCTCTCAAACACGGCAGCAAGAGAATCAGCCCTGCCCAGCCCCGGTGACTCCCCCTCCCAGATCCCCGTGCCTGGCAGGCTCATCCCATCAAAGGCCTGGCTGAATACGGGGCTGGGGGAGCTCACATGCATGGTAGGCTCTCCTGCATGTGACAAACAAGGCACATGCAGGAAATGAAGTGCATGTGGTGAACCAGGCGCACGCGGGGGGAGGGTGAAGGGAGGAGGGAAAGGGGTGCGCAACCTTCTCTCGATGTGCAAGTACGGTGCATTGCCGGACCATGTGCTTGCATATGCACCTTGATCACGCCCTCGCCCGCCAGCACCGCTGCCCAACCCCAACCCCCTCTCCACACCATTGCTGACAAGGATACCTGTTGCATGCAATGCAGGGCGCACTGTGCCGTGGGGGCTGATTGCGCGGAGGTGCGGACGGGCCATAGGTACACACACTGTGTACACCATGCATGCACGCGTTGGAACACCATGCCTGCCCCTCTCACCCTGCCCCTCTCACCCTGCCCCTGTCACCCAAATACCACTGCAGACAAACCATTCGGTTCCCACAAGGCCTCAGTACAAAAGACGTGCATCAGCCCATGGGTTTTGGTGGATGGAGTAGCTAGGCCAGCCCCGTATTGAAGGCTTGAGTTTCCGTGACACCGCAACAACATGGAACCTGGAGGGGGACCACCAACGAGGACAGGGATCAGGGACCATGCAGCAAGGACAAGGATGTGGAGAGGTGATTTGCTCGATGCAGAGGGCCAGAATCTCAATGTTGATATTGGCATGCCTCAAGATTAGACCCCCACCCAAGCAATGGACGGCACCGCGTGGCTTCAGCCTCAACCCACAACACCACGGGCACCCTCCCCCCACATATGGGCATGAGCAGCTCACTGTGCAAAGCCCCAGTGCTGCCCAGCCCCCAGCATCGGTACACCCGCGGGGCCAACGTTGCGGCCGCGGACCTGGGCGGTCCTTGCGCAACTCACTGTTGTCTGGGCTGAGCCGCGTGCCCCTAAAAAGCTCCTGCTCCTGCGGCTGTGGCGCGAGCTTGTGGGCTTGCGGGGTCAGCCCCGTGACCCACGGGGCATGGAGGGGCGTGGGGGACTGGTTCGGGGGGCGGGCCAAGCCACGCTGCAATGCCAGCATCTGAGTCTCGTCCAGGGCTCCTGTGCGATGAAGGGCCTGCACAGCGGGGCACAACACGCTGTGAGTGTGCAAGCGCGTGCGTGTGTGCGCGTGTGCATGTGCGGGCATGAGCATGAGCATGCACACGCGCTTGCATGTGCTTGCATGCACAACAGCTTCGCTCACACATCAGTGCAGGAGGCAGGCATTCATGTGGCCAAGAGCACCTGCAAGTGCACACACAAGCGAGAGCGGCCATGCGCTCAGTCTCAGGCGCACAGCGTCATTCTCTCCTGCTTTTGAGCCCAACCCACTGAGAAGAAAGCAATTGCGGTCCCTGTGCGGGGCACATACGGCCCCGCAGATTGTCACACTTCTTCGGGGGGGGAAATGTAGAAAACACTTCAGGGGGTCACCCTCATGCTTATGGGGTGAACAATCAAAAATTATTGCTTAGTCCATGTGCTTGTCTGTGCCTATCATGCACCCGCCCTACCCTGCAGCTGCGTCACACAGGGCCATGTGTTATGTGCTTGAGTCGCACCCAGGGACAGCTCTCGCCCTGAGCGCTTGCGTTACTGCACTCATGGGTAGCACACCACACTGACCTGCAGCTGTGTCATGTCCAAGGACAGCTCTCGCCCTGAGAGCTTGTGTAGCTGCACTCACGGGCAGCACACCACACTAACCTGCAGCTGTGTCATGTCCAAAGACAGCTTGCCCTTGCTGAGCTCCAGGGCCCGCAGGTTGCTCAGCTGCGCCGCTTCCACCGCTTTGTAGCCCGAAGCAAAGCTTGCAGCGGCTGCGGCTGCAGGGTTGCTCCCCTCATATTGCTGTGCACGCAAGGGGGCACGCGGGTGGAGTGACACAGCGAACACGTGATCGCGCTTTGGAAGGCAATGCTTAGGAAGGGTGCCCAGTGAAACAGTGCAGATACACTAGTGTGGGACATCTGGATCCACATGATTTGTACTGAAGCTTCTCGAAAAGCTTTGGGCGCCTCCCCCACCTTGGTTACCCGATGAGATCAGCAAATGGCTGTGCTTTCTGGTCCCTGCTGCCTTGCAAACAACACGGCCCCTTTTTGGTGGCAGCATCAAAGGCAGGTGGGGTTAAGTAAGAGCCCTCAGATTTGGGTCCCGTGCAGGGGTTGAGCTGCAGATCCAACTTCCTCGAAAATGAAAGGGCCCATGACAACCCCCACAAGCTTGACCGCTTGTTGCCTCCCAACTAAACATCACAAAATGTTCTCATGCACCTGACATTTACACCCCAATTCCAAACCTGGGCAAGACGGGAGGTCTCGGAACTTGCAAACTCTCCTTGCAGTAGACTGCCCCCCAGCTGCTGCTGCTGCTGCTGCTGCTGCTGCTGCTGTGCAGCAAACCTGGGCGACGGCCGGCGAGGGGGGGGCAAGCCTCCGCCCTCCAGACTGCATGCAGTATTGAAGAGCCCAGCTGCAGATGCCACCGGGCTGTTTTCATCTATGCTGCTGCGAGGAGGCTTGCCAGGGACATCCAGGCGAGGAAGGGCAAAATCGGAGGAGCGCACACTCGAATGGGGTAGAGAGGGCTGGACAGTGGGAAGGGGCAGTTTCCTATACGACCAGGGACCTGCCGGGACAAGGAGTTAGAAGACATAGGTGTTCAGTCTCACAAGGCACCTACAACCCTGTGCCTTCATCTAGGCTTTCTTCCAAATGTGGGTCAGGCTGCGGTCTGCGGTCATTTATAGAGATCAAAACCAATGGGTGATCTATCTTTTTAGAGGCGCTGCTTTACTTCTACACTGGAAAATGTTCACATGCTCAAGAGGATGCCTGGATGCGTTAGGTAAGCCTCTAGGGCGTATTCATGGCGCGGTAGTCAAGATCTAAGGCCAATCTTAGTGGCCTTCTTCTTGAAAACGATGGCGATTTGCTTGCAAAAGCAGGGAAACTTTTTAACCTGAGTTCGGCTCGCATTTTCAGGGCCGAAAGTACCTTCTGTTTGGTTTGTCAGGGAGGGTGCCCGTGGGACATCTGTGGGGCTCTGTTGTGGTGCTAGGAATAAGGGAAGGGCCTCCTGGGAGCTGAGATTCGATCTCTGCACAGAGATAAGGTGGACAAGCAAGACAGAAGGCTTCTGTGGCCTGGACACTTGTGACATGCACTCTGGGCGTAAATCAATTCCTTTAGAGTGTGCAATTCAGTCTGGCTTACCTGCAGGCCCCCTTGAGGAATATCAGATGCAGCAAAAAGCCTCTTCTTTTTCTTGCCATCATTGCCTTTGTCCCCAGGCTTCGTAGTTCGCTCCTCCAGTGGAACCAAGCTCAGGTCTGCAGGGGAATAAATGTTTGGAGGCATTCAAACCATACATACTGACCTTAGAGATATGGCATAAGAGGCACTGGCCTCCCTAGCTTCACAAATAACAGGGCCTGGAACACACAACTTCGAGTGGCTAGCTAATTTTTTTGAATTTCCATGCTGTAAAAACATAAGATTTTTTTAAAACAGTGCGCTTCTCAGACTTGATGCACATGGCAGGGGCGTAGACAGGATACTGCTCCGCATGATCAGCTTGGGACGTCATGCCTTGCACCTAACTCAGTGCAGCAAAGCATCATTGCCAAGACTTGCTTGTCTTGTCAATGTCCAGCATGTCAAGGCAAGTCGGCCTGTCTCGTTCTCACGAGTAACCTGGGCTGGAGCTTCAGCAGCTACCTCTGCAGGAGATGGTTCCAGTACCATCACATCCAATCCCAAAGATGTTCCCACACCGCTGAGCATGAGGCCACCTGCATTTGAAGCCCCAGTGACTGCAGGTGACTAGCTTTCCACCGAGCGAACACCCCATTCCACCTTACATTCCAACAATCCATCCATAGATTGCTTCCACACAGACCTCAGCAACATGGATCGCTGGGGGCATGGACCAATTTGACCTGATCGAGTGGGCATGAGCTGAAGGGCAGACTGCATCACATCATGTCATCTCCGTACTGAACAAAAATTTCCTAGCCGAGTCGCTGACAAGCCCAACACACATGCAGTTCTATCTTGGTACGAAGCCATGGCTGCTCGCGTGGATGAGATCGGGGACAAATTTGAACAGCAAGATTTAGGGCCTTCAGGCTCTGAACTCATGGTGCGCTCTTTTGCACTTTGAAATCAAGAAGCTGCAGCAGATCTACATCCTCTGCTTGTTTCCAGTTGTCCATACCTGCACTGTATTTTGATGGTTTGCTGTTGCAGAGCAACTCTGAACAGACAAGTCCGGAACGCTGTCCCCACTGTCCAATTACCTGTTTGATATTCGCAGAGAGAGCTGGGATGGGTGCTCGATGATACCATTGTGGTGAGTCATGGCAAGCTGGAGGCATAATTCGTGGAGTGCACTAACCCGTTATCCAAATTAAATGGACTGGTACCCACCCCCTGCTGCCAAGCAGCTTGTGTTGTTTCCTTGTTGATTCCACAGCTCTCGTTCTGAATGACATAGTGTTCACAGCAAGAAAGTGTGAGGGTGCAATTGCGCTCACCTTGAATTGCTGGCATGCATTCATACCCACAGCTGCTCTGTGAGGCTCCTGCTCGTAATAAGCCTGCCATGTTGACTGTTGGGTTGCCCTTGTCTGGAACCTACACCCATGTGTTGCTGAGCCTTTTTTGTGGTGAAATTTGTGAAATGTTTTGTGGCGGACAGCAAGGCACATCATCCTTAAATCTTCACCTGAATTTGAAGGAACAGAGACCGTCCAGCCATACCTTGTCAGGCACATGTAGACACAGCATGGGAGAGATTGCAGGCAGCAAGTAAGAGCACGCGTCCATGTGCGTGCTGTGCAGCAGCATGCACAAGCAGGTGTCCATCTGAGTGCTGTGCATGCGCTCTTGACCTGCTTGGTGCAGGCAATCAGGTATCAGCCCGACGACCCTTGGGTGCCATGCACGTGGAGGTACCTGGAATTGGAAGTGGGAGCAGCTGTGCGAAGCGGCCGCGATATGAAACCTTGGGCACTTCAGACAAGGGCAAGCGTGGACCAGCTGTACGAGTGGTGGCGGCTGCGTTTAGAGGTGATAGGCAGTGAGACAGGTGTCCCAAGCTGTATGCTTTGCTGCACGATAACACTCTCGATAACGAGCAAGGGGAATGCCAGGGGACCGTTTTGGTGGTAGTAGTGGTGGTGGTGGTGGTGGTGGTGGTGGTGATTTTGTTGATGATGTTGTTGTTCTTGTTGTTGATGTTGTTGATGCGTTGATGATGTTGTTGTTGTTGTTCGAGAGACAGCTATCCTGAGCGGCGCTTTGCCACCCATGATGTACGAATGCTACCAGGCACTGGATTGTCCCTCTTGCAAGCCCTGCTGTGTGGAGAGCAGGGTCCATACGCTGCATGATTTCCAACATGGTAAATTCACTGCCGCACTTGCACTCACATTTTGTCTCTCCAAAGGGGCCCGCTTCCCCTCTCAACGATGACAGAGGAAAGTTGCCAATTTGCACGCAACATTTACCCATGCGTGCAAGCTGTTCTTATGTTCTTCTGCCTCCGTGCAGGAGCGCATGCCCTTCCAGTACCTCATTGCCAGCGCACATTGGCGCCAGCATGTGCTGTCAGTGGGGCCCGGGGTCCTCATTCCACGGCCAGAGACTGAGATCTTTGCTGGTGCGCCTCTCGAGGCAGTCTTCTGGCTCAGGTTGTGTTTAGCCAGACCGCATGGGCTGCGACGCGGGCCTGGGCTCCTTGTTACATGACCTCAGTCTGGCATCTTGCCAGTGGGTCTCCATGGCGGCCTGCAAGCAAGGGGAATGGTGAACCCAAGCCTCCTGATTGTGGTTGGTGCAGCAAGACTATGTTCAGCCCTGCGCGGGTGGCTTCTTCTGACGGGCCTGAGCATGCATATGTCAGCTTGCTGTGTCCTTGGCCTTGGCCACGCATGAGCCGCCACGCACTCATTGCTGTCAGCCCAATGCCCGACATGCCTGCACCATGCATTTATGCACACCAAGCTTCTGGGCTTGAAGACAGGTGCAGACCTCACAAGTGCTGCCTGCTTTCCGTGCGCTGGCGGACACCCACTTGAAAACCCGTTGGTCGGTGGAGTTAATTGGTTGGGGCGGTTGAGTTGAGCTGGGCACTGCCCCCACCCCTTGCACCTGACCAACCGCAGATCTTGTGAGCAACGCTCTGAGTCTGCGCCCTGGCCTGGCGCGCCTACCCTGGGTGGATTTGGGCACAGGCAGCGGCGCCATCGCCATCACAGCAGCTGAGGCACTACGTAAATACAACAAGGTGTGCTGGTGTGGCTGACAGGGTGCGCTGCTGAAGGTGTGCAGCTGCAAATTGCGATCCATGCACGGCCGCTGACAGCATCAGTGGCCGAGAGGTAGGGAGGTGTGTTTGGCTTTGTGGGTGACATGCTCCTGCGCGGCTGCTCAAGCCTGCGTGCAGTCAATTGAGAAAAGCCCTCCTTGCTGCTCCTCTCCCAAGCCTGCTCCTGGTCCGTCAGCTTCAAGGTATGTTGGTGCCGGCGCCTTCATATGACGGGGGTGGGCAAAGCTGCAAGCTCCCTTACCCACTCCCCCTGACCAGCCCGTGCTGCATTCATGGGGCCCTGCATGCACGGTGCATGGTCCACACTGCTCCTGAGCTGCTGTGTGCCAAGTGGTAGCACGCGCTCATGTTCTCGCATGCCAAGCAGCTGCTCCTTGGGCTGCAGCAAGCATGCTCAGGCCTTGCAGTGCCTGAACTCCAACAGGTAGCCAACGCAGGCTGCCCTTGCTGTGCTGGTTAGCATAGGCTTCACGGCCCCCGCTGTGCGTGACCAACAGCTGGCCTGCATGCGCTTGAACACTGACAAGCAGCAGGGTCAGGCCACCCCAGCTGCACAGGGTAGAGCAAAAGCAGGGCTCGCCCTCAAAACCTGTCTTCCGAGGCGCAACACGTTTTGGAAGCGCTCTAAGCATATGCTCCCACTCTGCAGCAACCCCTCTCAGTCCTAGCTGCGCACGGCGGCCCTCCGTGCAGTTGAGCCAACATGCCCCGTCCTCCCACCTGCCACCTCCTTCCCACCTCCTTGCCTCCGCCGTTCCCCCATCCTGTGCATGCACGCAGGACGCCCGTGTGCTGGCGGTTGACCTCAGCCCCGTGGCAGCGGCCTATGCCGCCGCGAATGTGCGTGCCACTGGGCTTAGTGCCCACGTGGACGTCCTACAGGGCTCCTGGTTTCAGCCTGTGGCGGCGGCCATACTGGGGCTGCAGCAGGGCGGCGGCGAGCACGGGGGGGCGGATGGTGGGTTGGCAAGTGATGCAGATGGGTCGGCAGAGGGAGCGAAGCGGGCGCTGCTGGCAATGCGGCGCCGCTGGGGGATTGATTGAGGTCAGCATGCCTACCGGACTTAGAGGGGATGTGGCACGATGAGTTGGCGGCAGTGAGCGCTCACTTGCCTGTGGCATGCTGTGGTGTGCCCCAGGTCCTTGGCAGGGGGCCTGGGCCGGCTGCAGGCTCATATGGAAGGTGCACATGGGAGAGCACACGCTGAGTGCAGGTGGCCCGGGCCGGCTGCAGGCTCATATGCAAGGTGCACATGGGAGAGCACACGCTGAGTGCAGGCGGCCCGGGCTGACTGCAGGCTCATATGCAAGGTGCACATGGGAGAGCACGCGCTGAGTACAGGCGGCCCGGGATGACTGCAGGCTCATATCATATGCATATGAGTCATATGCAACGTGCACATGGGAGCGGAGCAGGGCAAAGGCTGAGATAGGGTGAGCATGTGGCTGGTGCGCATGTGGGTGCAGGGGCCCTCTGTGCTGGGCCTGCATCACACACGCCTCTTGACTTGCTGAAGCGCAAGGAGGGTGCTGCCATGCACCAGAGAGCACGTGTGACCTACCACAGGGGGCTCTGCCATGCACTCCACGGAGCTTTGCACTGTCAAGCTCCACCAGCACCGTGCCACCGCCGCCCTCGGCTCCCATCAGGCGCCGCTTGGGCAAGCCACGGCGTGACACAGCAGCAGCAGCAGCAGCAGCAAAAGCAGCAGCAGCGGCGGCACAATCCCTACACTGCATCCCATCTGGGGCCTGCATACAGTGCCCACCACACCAGCGCCACCATGTGCATGCAGCAGAAGGGAGGAGCGCCAGCGCCACCTGTGGGCATGCACCTCATGCCACACCTTCACCATCTCCGCTTGTGGGCGTCTGCATGCCTGCTACACAGCAGCACCTGCTCATGGTGGTCTGCAAGAAACCGAACCATAACTCAGCAGCCACCCTGCCCCTGCACTATCTGGACCCCTGCACTGCTCGTGGGAACATGGACCCTGCGCCTGCAGGCCTCAGGCGTTATTTTGGCCAAAGATGATCAGCCACAAACCAATCAGCCTGACGGCGAGGCTGGTGGTCCACTCTTAACTTTTGTGACCTTTGTCATGGGCAGGTGTACCCAGTCCTGCACCCTCTCTCCCTGCCCAGCATCAGCCGGCAGCCTGCCTGGGCGGCGTCCTCAGCAACCCACCCTACATTCCCTCGTCCACTATGGCAGCAGGGCTGCAAGCTGAGGTGGGGACTTAGTTTAAATGGCTCAATGGCCTCCACATTCAACAATTTTGACGGCCAGTCAATGATCATCCTTAGAAAGCGCTGCTTCCTGTCTGCCTGCCTGCCTTTCCTGCCTGCCTAATAGGTTGCACATGTTTGCTCCATACATCTTTCATGCCTGAGGAGGTAGCCTGCAGCTGCCTACGAGCACGCGCGGCGCGAAACTCTTGTCTGCTGATGTGGTTATGGGTGGTGTGATGGGTGGACTCTGCATGTGCAACCTAGCAGCGCTGGTGACGAGGCGGGTGCTGCTCATTGCTCCTGCCGTGTGCCTCATGCGCCACCTCACTGTGTTCAATTCAGGTCGGCACGTATGAGCCTTGGGACGCGTTGGACGGGGGGAAGGGAGAGGGATTGGACAGCCTCCAGGTGCCCTAATACAGAGGGCGCAAGTCTACAATCCAGTATAGTAGCTGCGCTTGCTAAGAGCAGGACCCCCTCTGTGCATAGGCACTGAAGGAGGCTGCCCGCACTTCTGGGCCAGCCATTGTTCACCTCCTTGGTTTCTCGCATTTGAAATGAGGAGAGTGTGCTCTGTTCTAGCCTCATACTTTGCAGCAACCCCATTTGAATTACGTGCTGTAGGCCCTTGAGCATGTCAAACACAGCTGGATTTACCTAGATTAAAGCTTGGCGGTTGAGGCACTGTGATTACTATTCATTGAATAGCAACTATTCACCAGCCAACTGCAGCTGCATACATTCCACCATCCAAACAGCCCAAGCATGGTTTCATGAACTCATTGCCTTTTTGCTGACCCACCTTACTCCTGGCAATCAGGTCATCTGCAGCGAATCTGTGAAGATGCTGGCAGCAGGTGGCTTTGTTGGCTTGGAGGTAGGCTAGTGTTGGTCACATGTGATACTTCTCAAGCCAATTGCTTCCGGCAATCTGACTGGACACCTCTGTTCTCCAGCATTACCGGATAATTGTCTGAAATCCTTGTATTTACGCATCTACGTCAATTTCTCTCATGGGCTGGCTGTGCATTTGATTGCCATTGAGATGTTCCAAGAATTGGTCTTTGAAACTGGCACAATCTCAGATTCTACTGCATTAGGCCTGCTCTATTGCTGTGTATTGCTTTCGGTAGGCCGCTGCATGCATGAGAGCGACTAGACCTTGCTGTTCACGTGCTGCAACCGACTGTTCCTACTAAGCACGTCCTGGTTATCCTCCTCCATTGATCAAATTTTGAATGCTCCCACTTCTATCGTGCAGACCGCAGGCAGCAATCAAGCGCATCTGGTAGCCAGCTTGCTGGAAAGTTTTCAGTCCCCAGAAAGTGGGGCTACAGCTTTCGTTGACATACGTGTTGTTGATGACTGCTTTGGCATACCACGCTTTGTGACAGCGAGTAGGAGCACAGCTTGAGTGTGCACCTTGTCACATACACACACAGAGGGAGTAAGAAGGAGAGAGAGAGAGAGAGAGAGAGAGAGAGAGAGAGAGGGAGGGAGCAAGGCATAAGAGGATAGTCTCTTAAGTGATTCGGCACGGCAAGGCTCTGTGTTTACATGTTTCTGAACTCATTGGTATTTGCTGTGTGTTGGCTTTGTAGGAATTTGTGGGCTCTGATGCTGCTTGCAAGGCTAGGATGAAAGGCCTCAGCAGTACAGAGTCAGTTGTTTACGGATTAAGGCATACATCGAAAGGTACGGCAGCTAGGCCGCTTGTATCGATATATTACAGAGGGGGGTGTCACGCCGAGAGACTGTCGCATCCAAACTAGACTCATGGCATGGCCGTAACAAATGTGGTGAGTGGACTGGCGGCGGACAGCGACAGTGTACACCAAGCAGACAACAGGTTGCCCGCGATGAGACTGAGGAGTCTCTGATACCCTTATCCTTTCACACACACACACACACTCTCTCTCTCTCTCTCTTCAGCCTGCAAATAGGCGAGCTTAGCGCTGCATGCAACTGCTTTTGGACGTACTCACAATGGACTTGGATTGGACGGGACTGGACAGGACTGGGTGCTGCCACTCCTGTTGCACCCCAAGGGCTAGAGGGGGCTTCTCACTGGCGGACATGTTACAAGGTCTCTACTAGTAGGTTGCTTCTAGTAGAAGCAAAAAAGGTATTACTGTGAGTTCGTCTTTGACGCGCTCAAATACAGCTATAGCTGAATTGACAACAGGATCAGATACTCCGCCAATCAACTCAACCAACCTCTGGGTCACAATACAGCATAGGTTTGGCACTGCACTTCTCTGACATGACATCCCGTATCTCCAATGTAATTCTATCGGCCCCAGTAAAATCAGCAAATGGTCTGCGAATTTCAAGTATCAAGGAAGGGGCAGCCGGTGCTTGCACTAGGCAGACTCCAACCAAGAGGAGAGGACGACCTAATGGATGTGAAGGTAAGGTAAGGTAAGGTTTCAAGGCTGTATCAGCCGAACGAGGGCAGCTTAGCCGGTTGTGGCCTCCAGTGAGGTTCGAACCCCGAACCCACAGGTAATGGATGTGAAGGGAACCCAATGGGTGTGAAGGGGATTCCAAGTGGACCACCATCAGTGTCTATGCGAGTGGCTTTTTCATTTGTTACCACCGCTCAGAGGCTCTCGGTTGCGCCCGCTGGTGAGAATTTGATTCTGTTGTCAGTTCAGCTACAGGTTAGGTTAGGTTAGGTTACAAAGCTGTACCTGCCAGACGAGGGCAGCTTAGCTGAAGCCAAACAGGCCTGCAACCGAAACCAAATAAGTTTAAAGTTCAAAGTTTAAAAGGGTTAACCGCCAGCCAGATCGTTAGGCTGATTGGTTTGTTGCTGGTCTTCGCCAGCCAAAAAATAGTCCATAATGTCCGAAATGAAATGGCAGAGTCTATTGTGCCGTTGAGAAA
>LFIK01001389.1_pt1 | contig 19215 bp, 33 predicted proteins | sample 643401 | NCBI WGS metagenome assembly LFIK01 (sample SAMN03777447, study PRJNA286221) | soda lake metagenome | biome: soda lake; feature: Kulunda steppe; material: water; isolation source: sample T5-Br brine of Lake Tanatar-5 | place: Russia: Kulunda steppe | collected 2010-07
TCCCTCTCTCTCAGCACCAGTGGACATCTGGCCAGGTAGCACCTGGTGGCCGGGTCAGGAGGCCAACCAGGACCCACTCTTGGCTTGGTCACGTCCCAGTGCCATCCATGAGTGGAAGAACTCACACCCACAGCCCACCTGCGGTACCCGGTGGCCTGGTCAAAGGCCTGCAGCGTGTTGTCTGCCCGGACGGTGAGGCAGTGGCCCTCCAAGCCCGGAAGGCTCAGCTCCGCGGGCACCAGGCTGCTGCTGCTGCTGCCTGAGCACACGCACGCACGCGGTGGGCAGGGCGCGCCTGTGCGAGTGCACTGATACTCTGAGCACTGGCACACGCACATGCGCATGTGCAAGGCAAGGTGGGCTATGCGCCAGGCATACTCTGTAGGGCGTGGGCTGCGCTGCAGACCAGGCGCTACGCGTTGGCATGGTGTGGGCGTGCAGGTGCGTTGGCATTGTGTGGGCGTGCGAAAGGTGAGCTGCCATGGCAGCACTGCAGGCAGAGCACACGGGGGTGGGCTGTGCCGCACAATGCGCGGGCACTGCGCCGGCAGGGCAGCACGCGCAAGCGCGGCGCGCATGGGATGTGGACTGAGCGCACCACACAGGGGAGGCACCCACAGTGCAGGGAGGGGGCGTCGTCCTCTGGGGCGTCTCCCCAGAAGAAGGTGGGGTCGTCCGCGATGCCATCTCCGTTCAAGTCATCTGGCGTGGGCTGCGTGGTGGCTGCTGCTGCTGCTGCTGCTGTTGCGGGGCTGGGGGGCACGTACGTGGCCGCGGTGGAGCCCTGAGACAGATGCGTGATGCGCCTGCGCACCGTTGTTTTTGAGGAGCCGCAGGCGTCAAAGCAGGAGCACAGCTGGTGCACGTGAGCGCTTCACTTTGGAGTGATGGGTGCTCAGTCACGTTGACAGGTGTGTGCTGCGCGCTTGGGTGCTCACGTGTATGCAGGCGAGTACTGATGTGTGCTTGCGCGCAAGCGCTCACGCAGGAGACCATGCAGCAATCATGCGTCCGGCAGGGAACTGCGCCCTTGCCCCTCTCAGGCAATAGTATGGAATGGCTAGCCTTTTCCTCTAGCACCCGGTCCTTGTGGTGGTCGTGGACCCTCTGGCCACAGCCTACCTCCACGCACATGCGCTTCTGTGCCTTCCCAACAAGCGCATGCGAGCTCCCTGTAACAAAAAAAGTGGTGGCAGCGCAGCACCTCTAGCCGCTTAGCCCCGCCCACCCATCCATCCACCCATCCACCACTTTCCCTGGGACAGGCAGCACAGGACAGTCGCAACAGTCCACCCACAACTAGACAACAAGAATCTACTCATGCCTTTCCGCGCCTGACCACGCAGCCACTGCAGCACACCCAATCAGCCCGTTCTTGGCAAAATGTCCCTAATGCCGGCATCCACACCCAGCCAAGTTGCCAGCCCTCCCGCATAGCATTTTCTCCTGGCAATAGCACCAGCCCTCACCCAAAGGTGGCGTTCCATGTCTCCTGCCCTGTGGCAGAGTGCAGCGAGCGCACGACGAAGTCCTCGCGCCCCAGCAGCACCATGGTCTCCGGGTCAAAGGTGGCTTCAAACTGCAGGCCTGTACACACACACACACACACACACACACACACACAAACACACAAGAATGCACATGGTCAGAACATATGTCATGGGCGCGTGCGTGAGTGCGCATACTCGGGAGGGAATAGCAGCCTCAAAGTGGTGGCCTGCAGGCAGAGCAGCATGCACGGGTCTACATAATTATCAGCATCCACAAGTCTGGATTTTCTAGTTGGCAGCAAGGGAGACAAGGCAGTCAGGGTTGCTCTGGAGACCAGGGTGAAGCTTTTTTGGGCAAGGGCGTTAGATCTATGGCTGAGGGCAGCTCCAGAGCTGCAGTGACTTCCATGGCTGAGGCTGGTTTTGCAATGGCTTTGATGGCATTGATCTTGAAGCTGTAACGCCTCCAAAACGGCTGTAGCTGACCAGGGTTGTCACTGATCAAGCTTGTGATGCAAGAAGATGAAGAGCCAAGGTATGACTCTAAGACATACATGGGCAGCTTTGATGCGGCGATGCAGCATACGAAAGTGCTTTGCCATGCCCTCCCCCATGCGCTTGCCAGGGAGCCACTGCCAATACCAGCACACTAGCGCAGACAATGAGTATGCGCCATACACTCCCCATGCACAAGCACATTGACGCCAATGTCCGCTGCCAGATGGCTCCTGTGCGCGCGCGCAAAGCATCTAAGGACCACACGCATTTGTCAAGCCTTACAGCCTCTCATCCCCAGCGGCGTTTACACAAAAGTGAGTTTGACCTGCTGGCCAATGCACACCGTCCCTAGCAATTCTCACATCCGGCTGCTTACCTCACCCAATCACTTGTGGCAGAAAGGAAGCAGGCCCTTGACACCCAATGACAAATACTTGCACAGGCCTGCTGCTTGCTCACCCAGCAGAACCCCAGCTCCAGCCCCAACACACACACAAACACACACACATACACGTACACAAGCGCACATGAGTACCCGAACACAGTGGCAGACAGGCACGCAGCTGAGCGCTAGCACGAAAGCCGTCCCCCACCCCCACCCCTCTCACCCCGCAGCTCCTCGCCCTCCAGCTGCACGCTGCCAGACAGGCCGCTCAGCATCCTAAGCAGCTGGCCAGTGGCCATGTCCAGCACAAACACGTTGCTTGCGCGCATGCCCAGCACTATGCTGCCGTCCTCGGTCATGGACGGCGACGAGCTCACTAGCTCCGGCAGCGTCATCGGCAGTCTCTGCGCAGGCAGCGGGGGGGGAAGAGGGAGGCACAGGCCTCAGCATAGGGCTGAGGGGGGGGTTGCATGTTGGGGAAGGCTGGCAAAGCGGTTGCCGCCCCGGCCCTCCCCCTTGGCCCTGGCGGCGCAACGGGCTGGGCCCAGGCTTAGCATGCACACGTGGACCTGTGGGTCCGACCCGCTGCCAGACAGGCCTCGGGTTGACTTCAAAAGCAGCACGAGTGGGTGTTAGGAAGGGAAGGACAGCTGTATGAGCCATGGCCCTGGCGGGTCACATGTGCGTCCCGGCCTCAAGCTGGCATCCCTGGGGTGCCATGGCAGGTCTCCATCCGGCGTTCTGGCATTCAACTCTCGAGTCCTCCGACACAAACAGATAGCTTGGCTGAAGTGGGCTGAGATCAGCATTTGCTTCCCTACTGCCCATTGCTTCAGGCTAAGGCAACAGGGGTGGGTGCAGGGCAAACCAATGCAACTTGGAGTTGCCACACACACACACACACACATGACAACTACAGCATTCAGTGCCATGGACCGACGCCCGCCAGAGTGATGCCCAAGCATCCTTGCGTAAGCTTGAGATACTTCTTGTTCATCAATCCAATCATAATCTGACACAGGGCTCTGTACCTGCAGGCCTCACCTGCAGGGTTGGCTCTTCCCCGCCTTGGCTTGCAGCGTAAGCGTACAGGGATCCATCGACACCCGGAAAGATGCTCACATCCCCAGAGACAGCCTCGGACTGACTCACAGATACCTGGACAAGAAGGACACCCATGTGCACACCTTGGCAGGATGGCCACACTGCTGACAGGGAAGGATGGCCCCACTGCTGATCGCGGCCACTGCCAACGCAGCAGCTAGGCACTGCTTGGGCCTGCAAAGTGCCTGCCATTTGGAGATGTGGCTGCATTTCAGGTGTGGACACGCACCAAAGGAGCGCCTGTGTCATACGTCCAGAGCAGGCTGCCACTCTTTGAGTCCAGTCCTGCTATGCTGCCATCGAGCAGCCCTAGAAGCAGCAAATGCTTATTTGGCCTGCAAATGAGCAGAGAAGGTAAAAAAGCAAATGAGCAATGTTGATCTCCTTCAATGAACTTCTTACGCAGCTGCAGCTTGCAGTATCCTGTGCAGCTTGCTTGTGCGTGGTTTCACTCTTACCCCCCCTCGTTCGCACGCATCGCGGCCAGGCTGCCAAGTGGGCCTCGCCCATGGCCTGCAATCCCATCAAAACCATCCTTAATGCCCAGAGCTTGGCTAGACAGGAGGCAACAGAGCAGGAGCAGACTGTTAACATGCAGCTTCATCTAGATTCCATGCTCGTAATTGACCTCCAATTACGGTTTAAAATAATACACCAAACTATATTTTTTGTGGAATTGATGGTGCAAATCACAAAAACATAATGGATGAACAAAGGTATCTTGCTCAAAATGTAAGAATTGTGAGAAATTCTATGTGGGAATCTAAAACATTCAAACATAGCAAATATGGCAAGTCGCATAGTTGCAAGCATGGCCCGCAGCAGAGAGGCCGAGGCCCAAGCTAAAGAATTCCTGAGAGACAAGTGGCACAAGGAACGAGCTGCTACATATGAAGGTCTGTTTGGGAACATGTTGAGGAGACATGTGCCCTTGGACCTTAGCATGCAAGGACATTGTGTCTCCTCAAAGTATTTCATGGCCCATCTACGTTCAAAGCAAAGTTTTGAGCTGTAACATTGTTTGAACCAGCTGGCCACTAAGAGACACTGTCCTGTCAAGGTCAAATCGTCCTGTCGCTCCTGCTTGTGCAGCCCGGGTGCAGGAGGAGCATGATCGGTTGGTCCGTATTTTCGCTGGGCCTGAAGGCTTGAAGCCATCAGCATGGCCGCGCCTGCCTCACCAATTGGCGCTTGTTGCAGAGCGCAACATAAGGAGACAGGACAAGCTGGAGAAGGAGAGGTGCGGTCATACGCTCTGTCCATCCACAGAGTTATCGCCTGATACCATCCCAGGAACAGTATTCTTTATCCTCTCCGCCCTTCTCGTACATGCGCATGGACCGGTACGCTTGCTTTGTGCAGTGTCTCATAAACTCAGAACAGGTTTGAGGCAATCGCCGGCCCCACATGCTTAGAGAGGCACATTACACGTTGCAGGACAGACTTAAGATTGTTTGGCCCATAAATGGGCATGATAAATTGACCAGATCGCATGTTTGTGTGCTGCAGGTATGAACTTGAGATCTGGTGCATGCCAGATGTGCTGAACGCGGCAACTCGGCATTTGCAACAGACAACCGGAGTGGACGGAGGCAAGAAGGGGCCAACATCTCCAAACCGCCGCAGCTCTACAGCCACCTGTGCTCCTTGGCAGCATAGCGACACAATGGTGGGCATGTATTCACTTACCGAACGACATGCATGAGCCAGCGGCGCCCGCTCCTGCGTCACGCATGCTTGCATATGTGCACACAATCACATGATCGCGCGTGTGCACACACGCACACACATTCATGTTCATGCATGTGCACAAAATCGTCATTGTGCAACTGTGCAAATACTTGAGATCTTAGCGGCTTTTCATTCAATGAAGCATGCTTGTTTGCGCTGATCAGACAACAGGGTAATTACAAAGATGTATTGATGCCTGCTCAGCATGTTGTGCTATTGGATGTCTCGCCCTTGCCCTCTTACACCTGGTCCAGCCCATAAACCCTGCACCACCTTGCGTTATGTGCTTGCGTCCTGCTGCCTCCTGGCTTCAAAATGGAGAGCTCATGACACAGGCTAGTAGCAGACATACTCAATTGCATTCACATTGCAGACAAGCAAGGATCGCAGGATTGCCATGGACGTGTTTGGCAAAATAACAGCAGGCAAGATTAAACTCAAGAACAGAAGGAGCTCCACGTGAGTCATGATCCCTGGACATTGTTATGGCCATCACAAGTCGGCAGCTCAAAATGTCATTCAGCTGCGAACACTGCCAAGAGAAAACAAAGGCTTTACCAGTTCCAGTTTACCCCAGACCTGACACCTTAACAATGAATGCCTTTTGCCACCACTTATGCCCACCTAGGCCATGGGTAAGAATCTCATTCTCACACCTGACTGTGTGCCCCTGCTTGCTGCTCAACACGTGCAGGGGTTTGAGTCTCGACTCCATGGACTACGAGCGCGTGCGCAATGTGGCCACTGAGTTCAAAAACAAAACTCAAAAGCTTGCTACAGCCAGAATTAAAGCAGAAGAGTCTCAGAACACAAACGCATCCCCCAGGAGCTTCAAGTTTGGAGCAAGGCCCCGGAGAAGATCATCGGTGAGCTAGCTGTGTGCTCATTTCACACAGCACATCCCTTACATTTTCTGCACCTCTGTGCGACTGGCTTTCCATCTGTGCGGTGGGAAAGCTGTTCCACGCAGCAGATCCCAAGCCGCAGCTTCAGCCTGCAAGTGTATGCCATTGACTGCGATGCAAAGCAGAGGTCCATCAGCAAGCTGCCCCCCCAAAAGTGTCACCGCTTAGCCAATTGCATTCACCTGCCGCCTCCTGCTCACAGTCTGTGGTCAGCGCTGCTGCCCCATGCCTTGGCTGCCTATTATCAGCACTGCATTTGAGGATGAGCCCCGGTGCATTGCACACTGTTGCCATTGCCACGTGTCCTGTGCTGTTTGCTGCCTGCTCTGCGCAGGATGGGAAGGGGGCCCAAGTACCGGCAGACACGCAGACAGGGGGTACAGCAGCAAGTGAGACACAGCCTGGCCAAAACAAAGCAGCGTATGCAGGTGTGATGCTGCCTTGGGTCCGAGGTCTGCGTTTGGTTGTGCGTGTTTCGGTGCAAGCATCAATGGGGACAGCACTCCAGCAGGGCTTACTGCTGGCTCTGCACTGACCTTTAGGCAAGTCTGAAAGAGGCATATGGTTGTCGCTGAATGCATGGAAACATCTCGCACGCGCTTGAGGCATGTCCATAACCAGGTCGCTGAACAGGAATGGGGGCTGGCCGAGGCTGCCCATGTATTTGGATGCACTACTCAGCCAAGGCTGTCCATGTAATTGTAGCTGACAAGGCTGTCCATGTAATTGTAGCTGACAAGGCTGTCCCTGTGTTTCACACACTTCTCAGCCAAGGGCTGTGAGTGCTGCACCCATGTGGCCCTGGCCAGTGCGCCTCACAACATTTCTAGGCTCTGCGCATTTGCGCACACACACACACGCGCGCGCGCGCGCTGCAGGGCTTTTCCGTGAAAGGCGGCCGTCCTCAGGCGCGCGTGGGCCCCCCTCCTTCGATGGCCAGAGTAGCAGGGGCAGCATCTCAGGCAGCATGCGCAAATTGCTGGGGTCCAAGGGGGCAAGGAGACCTGAGGATGTGAGTGTGCAGAGACCTGAGGATGTGAGTGTGCAAAGTGCTGGGGTCCAAGGGGGCAAAGAGACCTGAGGATGTGAGTGTGCAGGCCAGATCCAGGGCTTGACCTTCAGGTCAGATCTTGTGCAAGGAAGGCTCTGGTCACATGCAAGCACAGGTTGCTCACCAAGAAGCCACCTGGATCTTGGGGAGACCCCAAAATGCTGGGGGCTACTTGGTGCTGCTGTGCCCCTTTGGCAGCGCTGCTTTGCGGATCTCGCCTTCTCCAAAGAGGCCACCATAGATTTGCGTTTTAAGTGGCTGTCAAGAACTGCCTTGGCACATTGTGCATCCTGAATTAAGAAGAGCCACATTGACTGCGGAGCAGGCAGCTGTGCTTGCACTGGATACATTACATTCATCACAGGCATCTGCAGGCATCCAATCTGACGGTGCCATTGGCAGCCTGCGGCACTTTTGCCATGCGTGCATGTGCTCATGTATTCGCGTACAAGCAAATGCAAGCACGTGTTTGCAGGCGCTTGCGTACAACAATTGCCATTCCTGATCTTGTGTGTTGGGGGTAAGGCAGGCTCCTGCGCATGTAACAGCAGCTTCAAGGGCACCTTCGTGTGTGATGGGCACTCATGTGTGTGATGGGCCCCTACACGTGTGGCAGCACCCTCAAGGGCACCTTTGAGCTGCTGCTGTCAGGCGTCCAACTACCCAGCGCACGCGCCCACTTGCAAACGCGCTTGCTTGCGCACACGCCCGCATGCGCACCTGCCCGCAGCTGGGCCCCCTTGCCGTGGCCTACCAGAACGCAGCCAAAGCCGCGGGCGCCTCTTACAACCAGGCCATCGCAGAGGCGCTTGCAGACAGCGACCCCGGGCAGGAGCTGCGCATCACGGGGGCGGTGCTAAACGGCGTCGTGTCCACGGCGCTCGCGGATGTCCTTGCCACATGCCACCACCTGACTTGTGAGCGCTGCTGCTGCTGCTGCTGCTGCTGCTGCTGCTTGTGCTGTTTTGCGTGCTGCCATGCATGAGCTGAACATGGTCACGATGCGGCGCCGTGTGCATGTGTGCGCACATGTGGTTCTACCAAGAAAGGCCATGGGCGTACCAAGAAAGGCCATGGGCGTACCAATAAAGGCCATGGGCGTACCAAGAAAGGCCATGGGCGTACCAAGAAAGGCCATGGGCGTACCATGGAAGGCCATGGGCGTACCAAGAAAGGCCATGGGCGTACCAATAAAGGCCATGGGCGTACCAAGAAAGGCCATGGGCGTACCAAGAAAGGCCATGGGCGTACCATGGAAGGCCAAGTGCGTACCAAGAAAGGCCATGGGCGTACCAATAAAGGCCATGGGCGTACCATGGAAGGCTTTGAGTATAGCAAGGAGTAGCCAGGCCCGCCAAGCACTGTTCCCTGGTGTCCATGTCTGAAGAATGCATCAGCCCCTTGCATCATGCACGCTTCTTGCGCGCTGCTGCGCTAGACCCACTGACACACCGCCCACCGGCCCCTCTGCTCGCAGCCATCCAGTTCACCCGCACAGTGCTGAACCAGGCCGCGCTAGAGACCCTGCTGCCAGCAGCACGCACCCTGAAGCTCAAGTCGCTACTGTTCCTGAGCTCCAATCTCACGCCAGAGTGCTGCCCGCTGCTCGTGACAGCGTTCGGGCGGCCCACGGCCTCCCTGGCCCTGCCTGCCTCTGAGTGGTGGTAAGCAACAAACAGGGGGATGAGGGGCTAGGGGGTTTTAGCTTGCCCTGCCCGCTTCCAAACTACGGTGAGTGAGAGGGATGGTGCTGGAAGGTTGCAGCTCGTTCTGCCCGTTTCTGAGTGTTGGTGAGTGGAAGGCAAAAAAGGTGAAGTAGAGTGCATGGGAGGCATGGAATGCCTGGACCAGGCAGCCTGTCAGAAGTGTGTGCAATAAAGGTGATCACATATCACCACTGATACGGCTATAGCTTACAGCACTCATACCTGGGCAGTGTATGTGCGCTGTGCCCCCGTGCTCCGCCCATTTCAAGGGTATGTATTGTGCCCCTGAGCCCAGCCTTCTGCACGTGCACCCTCATGCATTGTGCACCCAGGCTGTGCTGGCAGCTTGTGGACCTTGGGTGGCGACTGTGCACTGCACCCCTGCGCCCACAGCTTTAACGCGTGCGGCACTTGTGCATCGCACCCACAGGCTGTGCCTGCAGCACGTGGACCTGGGCGGCAACCCGCTGGGCGACCAGGGCCTGACGGCGCTGCTGCCGGTGCTGCCCCAGATGCAGGCGCTGAGGAGCCTGAGCCTCCGGCAGACCGGCCTCACTGACTGGTCGTCGCCGCAGGTGTGGGCTGGCAGGCTGTGTGCTCTGTAAATGTGTACTTGTGTGTGTGTGTGTGTATGTGTGTGTGTGTGGCTGTAGCTGGCTGCCTCTGTGCTTGATTGACCACCTGCTGTGCATGACTGACCGCCTCTGTGCTTGATCGACTACCTACTGTGCATAGCTGATGGATTGCCTGCTGTGCATGACTGACCACCTGCTGTGCACCACTGATGGACCGCCTGGCGTCCCACCCCCTCCCCAGAACTCCCGTACTTCCACAGTGGAGGACGAACAGACAGAACAATGCGTCCTTCAATCCTGCTCGCAGGCGGAGCAGCTGCTGCGCACAATGAGCGTCCTGGTGCCTGCGCCCCACCCCTTTGCTCCCACGCCCTCCCGCTTGCAGGTGGAGCAGCTGCTGCGCACAATGAGCCGCCTCACGTCCCTGGACCTGGGCCAGAACCAGCTGGGCCCGGTGGTGGGGAAGGCCGTGGCCGTGGCGCTGGCAGCGTGCAGCCAGCTGGAGGTGCTGGACCTGTCCTGGAACCCACTGGGCTCCTCGGTGCAGTACATCGGCTGGGCCCTGATAGCGCCGCGCTTCAAGGGCTGCTACAAGTGTGTGCGCGTGCACGCGTGCGGTATAGATTTGTATGCATGCACGCATGCATGTATGCATACATGTGTGTGTGCGCCCTGGGGGAAGGTGGGATTTGGTGTGCCTTCTGAGGCTCATGCGGGGAGGCACCGCTGGGAAGCGTGCTCGCACGCCAGCAGACTCATAAGTGGGTCTACACCCTCACATGCCCACGCTTGCTGTGTGAGCGCTGCCTCACCGTAGCAGCAGCAGCAGCTCCTGGGTGTAGGTGCGCACTTCAATCCAGGAGGGTGTGCATTATTTTGTGACACCTGCGCGCACCCGTGCACTTGCAAGCGATGGAGTGTGTTTGTGGCACCTGGCGCCACTTGCGTGCAGCCCGACCGTGCCGGCCCACACACAAATCAGGGCAGCGTATTCCCACACCTGGCGCCTCGTGCATGCACGCATATGCCGTCTGTGCATTCCCACACCTGGCGCCACATGCATGCACGCATATGCCGTCTGTGCTCGCGCCCGTCCAGGTTGAAGTCGCTGTCTCTGGCTGGCTGCGACCTTGAGGCCGAGGACCACATGGCCCTGGCCGCGTTCCTGCGCTTTGGCCTGCCAGACGTGCCCCTGGAGACACTGGATCTCAGCCACGTGGCCCTGGTGAGGGGGCTAGGGTCAAGGGTTGGGGTTCTTGGGATTTAGGGCTCAGCTTTTTCAGGGTTCAGGGTTTAGGGGATCCATGCTGCCTCTGGGTGTAGGAGCACCAGCCCTGGCTTGGCTTGGCCATTTCAGGCCCAGCTGGTTGCCTGCTTGCCTGAGCATGTGGGGGCCATGTGGGGTGTGTGGCCTGACTGTCTGAAGTGCTTGTCTGTGCCCTGACGAAGGATTTTGCCTGGGGGTGCTGTTGGACGGGCTCAGGCTCAGGACAGGCTCAGGACGTGGACAGGCTCAGGACAGGCTCAGGACGTGGACAGGCTCAGGACGTCCTGGGCTGGCTCACCTGGACTCGGTGCCTGCTGGCCTCTTCGAGGAGGCCATGCTGGGTCGTGTGGCCTGCTTGTTTGTCGGTGTCTGGTCCCCTGCTGACGGACTGCCCGGGGGTGCTTGCAAGCTTGCAAGGGTGTATGGTGTAATTGGTAGGAAGCTGCCCAAGCCCCTTTTGTCTTCCCGCGCGTTGTGAGTCGTTAACGTTCTTTTTGTAAATGTTGCTTCCTGCCATACAAGTTTGCCTCAGTCCTGAAGAGGGTGCGATGATGAGAAAGAGAGCAAGTCCTTCGCCCTAACATGGCGCTGGTATGCAAAGTAAGGTCCCTGGCATGAAGCCGCCGCCAGGGAGGCGTGACCCCCTGCATGCTTGCCAATGCCCCGCATGGCACATGCACCTCGCTGCCCCCCTCTCAGTGCGAGCATACTTGGCCCTCCCCGGCATTGAGACCACGAGCTGCGCCAGGGGCTTGGCCAGCCTTTCCAGATGGCGAGCCTTTCCAGATTTCTTGCACGGCTACCCTGGCTGAGAAGGACAGGCCCAGGTTCCCCTATGCATGCTCATGCATGCTGTGTGCAGGTGGGCGTGAGTGCGCAGTGCCTCCTTCGCCAGCTGCACCGCCTGCTGCCCCCCCCCTCCGTCGTGCCTGAAGCAGAGCCTGAGCCCGTCCCAGCTGTGCAGGCTGGTGCTATTTTCAAGAGGACTGTGGCTGCATTTGTGGACAAAGCCGCGCCGAAGCAGGCCGAGGAGCCTGTTGCAGGGACCAGGTATGTGTGCATGTATGTGTATGTATGTGCGCGTATATGCTTCCACACATGTGTGCGTGGGCTGTGTGGTTTGGGTGGGTGAAAAAAGATTGAAAGCAGCCTATTTGCAACGCCTTCTATGCAAAGCACTGCTACCCAACACTGGAGCAGCAGTATTTGGTGCGTATCCTGGAGAAGGCCCTGGAGCAGCTAACAAGCCCAGGCAACAGAGTCTGGCCACTCACTTGCTGTGTGCTGCACCACTCTCCCCCAAACCCCTTGCCTTCAGGCCCCAAACTGCACCAGTGCCCAGGAGGCGCAAGAAGCTCACGGAGCAGGAGCAGCTGGAGGAGGAGCTGCGGCAGAAGCAGGTAGAGAGCGCTTGCGGCTGTGGTTGCCTACTCAGGAAGTCACCTACACGGCCCCAGCCCCTGGATCCTAGGAGACCCTGCTTAGCTTCATTTGTTTGCCTGTGCCAACGAGTGTGTGCGCGCATGTCTACTTGCTGCGCCTGCTTGACAACGGTCACAGCTTCTTGTGCCCACTTGTGTATTTTGTGCCCTGCCGCTATGACGTTGCAGGCCCAGGAGCAGCAGCCGCCCAGCCTGGTGCAGGCCACCCTGATGGGCTGCCGGGTCGAGCTGGATGGTGGCATGGCCCCAAAGTCTCGTGTTAAAGCCACCACCTTCCCGCCCGATCTCAGCCACAGTACGGGCCCAGCAGCGGGTGAGCAGCTGGGCTAGTGCGCGCACAGCGGTGGCTGCTGCACACACGCACACACACACCGTGCTTGCACACACCATACGCTGAGAGTAGGAGGTGCACAGGTGCTGCGTGATGGCAGCCCACGCACAGCGTGTGCCTCTGTCTTGCTGCCATTGGAGCGCTTAAAGCCTGGCCCCTGCACGCCCATGCCCCCCGCCCCTGCTTCGCCTGAAAGGCTACAACTGGATCGCCTGCATGCGTGCCCCTGCCCCTGCTGCACTTGAAATGCTAACTGCTTTGCTGGTTTGTGCGCCCTTGCCCTGGCAAGCATGGGGATCGTTACATCAAGCAAACGAACCATCCTTTGCGCCTGCTCAGCAAGCACCGTACATGTGCACCTGGGCTGCCCAGGGCGCGCACTGACGGCGTGCTCAGTGAGATGCGTGCGCGTGTGCTGCGTGGACGCAGGCTCGCACACGCGTGCGCGCACTGCGAGCAGGATGGTGGACGGTCCCATGGACCTGGAGGGCAGGATGCGGCTCAGCCACGGCCGGAGCGGGGCGGGCCTGCCCCCTCTGCAGCACTTCAGGTTGGACCTTGCGGTGGAGCGCCCTGATCGCATCATCGTGCAGCTGCTGGTGGGTTCGCAGTGACTCCCAACCCCTGTGAGTGCAGGTGTGCCTCGGTGGCCAGGTGCCGGCGCAGCTTCTCCCGGTGAGCGGGCGGCCCTTCGTGCCCAGCGCGCGTATGTGTGTGTGTGTGTGTCCATTCATGGAACAGGGGAGCCACGCCTGCAGGGGAGCCACGTCTGCAAAGGGGCCAGCCGCTCCGTTTCTGATTTTACTGCTTGGCGCATCCCTACCTCTATGGGCATCAACCAGCTCATCAACCAACACCGCACTTTCATGTCTCACCACACACCTAGGCAAGCCTTTTATGTCGGTCCACAGCAAGCAGGCCAGGGGAGCTGTGGGTCCATGAGGCGCACGTTTGCCACAATGGAGGATTAATGCTGTGATGTCAGACAGGTGCCACAAGAGATAAGTGCTGTGATGTTAGATCCATACCTGGATCGATGCCCTGGTAGATTGGTGTTGCGGTGTCAGATCACTGGTGTTGGTGAAGCCTCCACACCCTGCTCGATTGAACGCAGGTTGAGCAAGAGCTGGAGGCGCGCCTGCATCGCATCATGTGCTGGTATGACATGACGCTCAATGGGCATGTCATAAGGTGGGCAGGCAGGGCAGCTGTTGATGAATGCCAGGCTTCAAGGCCAATTGCGTGGTGTGCGTGTGCGTGTGTGTGTGCTCTGCCATGGCCTTGTGTGTATTATATAGCTTTGTTTAGGCATGTGATATTGGCTTGTTTGTGCATGTCTTGGCCTGATCCCAAAGCTGCGTGAGCGCATACCGCACCATCTAGGAGGCTTGTCATGATCTTGATGCTGCCACAGAGCTGCATTCGTGTGCGCCGCGTCGCATTTGCTCGGCACTAGCAATGAGACATTTTGGAGGTAGCAAGGAGACGTTTTGGAGGTGAGGTCAGCCTGCCAGCTCTCAGACAAGCCCCAGCACCCTCTTGGTGGGGACCGAGATCCTCTGGTCATGCCCGAGTAGTGGGCGACAGCAGGTATGAAGCACTGTCAGCGACAGCAGCCTGGCATGTATGAGCGGCGCACATGCAGGTCTGCTGCGCCGTCCCTTGCTGGTCCCAGGCCCCCATTTGCTCAGCAGTCGTGGGCTGCCTCGTGCGCGCTTGCATGCGCAGGAGGAATGGTAGGGATGTAGTGCCCTTTGATGTGCTGTACGAAGGCTGGCGCTGCCCGGGTTCCATCCCCCAGCAGGGCATCCTGGAGCTGGGGGTGGCGTGCCTGCCTGAGGACGCATCGCCATGGTGGCTGAACGCCAGGTGAGCCCATTGTCCATCGTAAGCCTGCCAAGTGCACCGCCTGGGGCCCTCTTGATTTTTCACTGCTGCCTGAGGTGAGGGCAGCACCATGCACTCTATGCTTGAGCATTAAGAGTCATCAGGGTTGCAGCAAAGAGAGCACCCACCCCCTGCACGGTTTCAAGCGTTACAGTGCAACTTGTATTTTTGTGACTGCAGGCTGCAGTTCAACGCTGCGCACCTTCTAAAGAAAAAAGACGAGGCAGTGGCTGCAAAGCTCAGAATGGAGCGAGGCCTCAGCTAATTGTGAAGCTGATGTATTCATGAGCTTTGTGTGATTTGTTTTTCCTGTGAAAGAAGCTGGTGAAGATCTCAGCAATTTTTCTGTTTGGTCTGTGCGAGCATGGAGGTCCGCTTTGCTTGAGCAAGGAGTTGTCTGCTTCTTTAATAACCGGCTGCCGAAAAATGCAAGAATACACGTATGTAGAGAGTCTGAAGCTTAAACGAGCCAGCTTTCTGAGCTGTGATTCATTTGCACTGTACCTTATTGCCTGTTTTCAGTTCTGTTTGTACAGTAGCTTGGCATTCATTTAGCTTTGATGAGCGAAGTGCATTTTTCTGGGGACCTGCCGTCTGCATGGATGGTGTGCGTGTGTGTGTGTGTGTGTGTGTGAGAGAGAGAGTGACGTGTCAAGAGCAGTCTTTATCCTGACCTCGTTTTTTGTGCTCATGTTCTGGCTAAGTTATTACCGCTAATTAGCCGGGGCCTACATTTCCCAGGCTGCATAATTTTGAATGACTCGATTATGGTTTGCTGTGTATTTGTGCTGGAATACGAGCAACCATTGCTTACTTGCACTTATCATGTACAGTTGACAAGACCCTGATACGCCGATGATGGCTTAAAATTCTTAGATGCCGTTGGAAAGTAAGTCGAGGGTTCACATGGCTGTACCTGCAGAAGGGCAGCTAAGCTGAAGCCTGTGGCAGAGCAACCCAATCCTAGAAAGAGCAGCATTTCAGATGAGCTGCTCACTCATAATCAGTGATCACGATGACAGTCTAGATCGGGACCGCCAGCCGTGGCTCGTTAGGCTCAATCATTTCGGCTTGGTCAACCAATTGAAGACAGGCATGCTGTATTTCATCCCGTTTATCTCATTGAAGAAGCGTATTCAATAATTTACGAGTTAAAATATATCTATATATTTTTATACTTTATGGAGCTCTTTTTTGAAGAAAGCTTGAGGTAAGGTTGGGACGCGTGCTTGCATTGTCCCTGAGCCAACACCTGAGCCACAGGTCACCAGATCATGAATTACTTTGTTATTGTTTTTGTTGCAGGTTTTGGCCTCAAAGTGCAAGCGTCACCCAGCTTGCAGCTTCCCCCGCCTGGCCTCCCTGCATTGCAGCTGTCGGTAAGCTATCGGTGCTTGTTCCTATCATACTGTTGATACAGAAAGTCCCAAGAATCAAAGGTACATGGGAGTGGGTGAAAACTAAATGATTGCAGGTTATGCGCCGTGCTTGAGAGCTTGGAAGCCAGAGGGGCAGGTGAGTGCCTGCACTTGCTCAAAGCCTGCTTTTGGATGCAGTTGACATACTCGCCTCCGGCTTTACAGTAAACAACCAATAGGATCCTTGCCTGCAGACCACAGCTGTCCAATTTTCACCAGTACACGGTCTCCTGGAAGTTGATGGCTCCAACTTCGTTGCGTGTTGTATCCAAGTAAGTGAGAGGGGCTTGGAAGAGAGATCTGCCAGAATGTACTCAGACTTGAGTATTAATCACGCTTGGATAGACAAGTATTCTTGCATGCCATAGTACTCCGCACGGCAAACCAGGGTGCATTGCACAAGCAGCCGAAGCAACCAACCGAAGCAACATTGCCGTCCTCGGAGCATGTTCCAAAATCTTTCTGACAGCGTCCTCCATTTTAATTGCGGGAGCATGCGAATGGTCGTTCAGGTTCCACATGTTTGTGCATGGACTGGATCCTTGACATGCCCCCCCACGGCTGACTGCTTGATCAGGAGGGTCGCCTAGCAGCGGCAGAATCGTCAGGCCGCATAGGCATCTGGGACGTGGCAACATGGAAGCGGCTACACACCCTCACAGCAGGGGCAGAGATCACCGCCCTTGCACTGTCCAATGCCCACGTGGCTGTGGGTACAGCATGTGGCTCGGTGATGGCCTGGCAGTGTGAAGTGAGCAGCGAGGAATGCAAGCAGGTAGACTTCTTGTCAGAGAGCCCGCTTAACAGATGCATTTAGGCTACAATATGTCTGCGGGTTGATGCCCTTGGTCAGCAGAAGGAAAGGAAAGAAGCATGCCCGTCTTTTAGGGCCTGCTAGATCCGGGGACTTGCGACAGAATGAAGGAATGTTTGGGCCTGTAATCTAGCAGATCAAGTGGCTCATGGTGGGCTGCATAAAGGATCAGGAGCCTTGGCTATTGCCGCTTCTTTTCAGCGTCCTGCAGTTTGGGCTGTTCAGACTCTGAAATCTCGAGGGTCTTCCTCCTCTCTAACATTCAGCGCGTCGCGTCATCAGCAAGTGTATCTGCCCTGCCCAAGACAGTCAAAGTCACCAATTTTTTAAGCTCGTTTTCTCGTGCACGCTTTATGGGAGCCAAGTTGATTACCAAAAGGTGTTGTAGGCGACATGCTCACTGCCCCTATTCAGACGGCGAGGACTGCCGCGCAATGATTGCTCCTGCCCGTGCCCGGTGCAAAATGCGCAGGTCTTTATGGCCAAGCAGGTGGACACCGTGCCCATCCGCACGGTGCTGCTCAACATGACCAAGTACACTGAGGGCCGGCTGCTAGTTATGCACAGCGCCGGCAGGAATTGTGTCAGCGTGTGGAACCTGGTGCGCGCCCAGGGGCCTGCATAACAGGCTGCGGCTGTTGTTTGAGCAAACGCTAGGGATGGTTTGAACAGGAGCGTGCCGGGTGGATCCGCAGTAGGAGACGGGAAAAGGCAGGCTCTTTGACCTGTGGCCCAGGGTCACGCCTGCACAGGCGCTTTTCCGCAAGCGTGCAGCCGGAGGTGTTCCCTGCACTGGGACGCAGGTCATGACGGGCGCCATCGCCCGCTGGGCCTGCTGACTGGCACCTCTATGGCATTTGGCACTGCTGCTTCTGTGACTATCGCACCCAGAGCTACCTTAATTCCGGCCGTCCCTTCTTCGTGTGCGAGTGGTCCCTCTGCCATCCCTGGCCCTGCCGCGCAGGCGGAGCGGCGCCTGATGCACCGCTTGGGGAGGAGGATGGATCCCGGCGACGTGTCCGCCGTCGTGTCAGCAAACATGCACTTTGCCTTCCTGGACGCCGTGCTGTTTGCGGGCGTGTCCTGGTGTGAGGGACACGACCCAATGATCCAGCTGGTGGGTCCCCTCAGCAACCCGCCTGTCTGCGGGCGTTTGCCTCGGTGCAGTGTGAGGGGCACGACCCCATGGCTCAGCTGGTGGTTCCCCTCACCCAAGGCAGACATGGGCAGCGTGCTGACGAACCTTTGCCTGAGCAGGGCTGTGTGCCCTTCCCTTATTGCCTGGGCCTGGCTCTCAGCCGCGTCTGCCTGCAAGATCGCAGAGCCAGGCGGCACACACGTGCAAGCTTGCTGACTCTGGCCGCGCGCGCCCAAGGGAGCACACATAGCCAGACTCTGTGCGCGTACGCAAGCAGCTCACAGAACCAGGCTGCATGCACAAACATGCGGTGAGCCAGCCCCACACCTATGCTAGGGACAGCGACATGCGTGCTAGGCCCGGGTGGACCCCCTAACACCTCCAAACACCTCATTCTACACCAAGATCCCAAATTAAGGGCTTGACAGCGTGCGCCTTCACAGCATGCATGGCGTGGCCCATGGTAGGCGCTGTAAGCAAGATTTGATGGGCTGACCGTGAAACCATCCCGTTAAATGAACTGGCCGATCCCCAGTCCATACAGAGGCCTGAGCCTGATGGTTGGTTAGGTAGGTGGAGGTGATCTGGTGATCAAGGAAAGCCTGGTTTTGTTACAGGCGCGCCGCAGAAGCAACCAGCAGGCGAAGGCAGGCGGTGTGGTGGGCGGGGGGTGCTTGTGGACACACTGTGCTGGTCTGGCTTGTTGTGTTGCCGCGCAGGCGCACGTGGTGGACGCGGAGATGCAGGACATGGGGGCCCCTGAGCGCCTCGCTGGCCGGGGGCGCCCTCTGGCCGCGGACTTTGCAGGTGCGCACGGGCACAAGGGGCACGATTGGTGTCAGGCCAATGACGTCAGCCCGGAGCCGTCAGCCCAATGACGTCAGCATAATGACATCACCCTAATGACATCAGCCTGATGCCATCAGGGTCAGTGGTTTACCAGAGAGGCTCAGCCTTGTTCCATGGCTGGTGAATCGCTTGTTCCTGTGCTCACCCTGGCCGGGATGGCTGCTGTCGTTGCACCCCGTCCGACGCATGCCCGGACTTCTTTGCCAGCTTCGCTGCTGGCCCCCCAGGCCCTGTTGCACAGGCCACGCGCAAAAAGCGCAGAGCGGTTGGTTGCCAATGCTTGTGTGAGCCAGTGGCTGCCATCCAGCTCGTGGCCCCCTTGTGCGCGTGCGCTGGGTTTGATGAATGTAGCCCCTCTTGGGGGGAAGCCCCAGACCAGCCCGCAGCAAGCAGTGTAGCCCGTGCACACGCCTCGGCTGTGATGCACACAGGTGGGCTCCTGGCCGTGGGCTTCCAGGACGGAGCTCTGGCGGTGTTTGGGCGGTACGGGTGGCTGAGGTGGCACGGGGGCAGCGTGGGCGCGGTCAAGGTCCTGCCGCACCGGACACAGGTGGGCTTTGCTGGGGCAGGGTTGTGCTGGGAGGCGGGCAAGGGGGGGGGCACGGATAAAGGTCCTGCCGCAAA